>ERZ772967.988-NODE-988-length-20363-cov-3.827063_pt1 | contig 20363 bp, 19 predicted proteins | sample MGYA00511677_ERZ772967 | MGnify/ENA primary metagenome ERZ772967 (study PRJEB29015, sample SAMEA2737931) | human oral metagenome | biome: human oral; feature: human-associated habitat; material: dental | place: China | collected 2146 ...
CACACGCCTTCGCGACGCTTGCAGGTCGGAAAATCAGGTAACTCGCTTCGCTTCGGACAGCCTGATTTTCTTTCGCCCCGCTCGCTGCTCCATCGGCTCACCGCCCGAGGCCCATGGGTGAACGCCGAAATTGATGGTAAATTGTTAATTGTCAATGATTATTCAGGGTTATCTGAATGCAAATTTCACGAATGGGCGCAAATTAAAATTTGTGTTCCTTGTCATATAACTTGTGAAACTTGTGGTATCTGAACGCTGAATACTGAAAACTGACGGCTGAATGGATCAATGACTGTATTGTATCCGTGAAAAATAATTAAGGTATTTGATTAACATCACGATGCCCATCACAAACGATGTGCCCAGAATAAGCATTCCCACGACGAACATCCGGATGGCTTCCCATGAGGCTGTTTCAAACTCGTAATATTCCGAGAGCAACGCGAGAGTCATGTATAAACTTCCCATTACGAAGAGTACCGAGAGGATCGATCCCAGAATAACAGCCGGAAGGGTTTGTTTGCGAATCAGAAACAATACCCCCAACACTACCGCCAATCCGATCGTGATCGGATGGAAGGTTCCGATCAGAAGAAGCGCGAAAAATGCTTCGGGAATCCATTTTGTCCATAATTTTGTTTTGTTCATCATTTTCTGTATTTGATTACATCTGATAATAAAACGGACACTGTCTTTTATTATTGTAATGCGTTCGGTTTTTTCTGTTTCGCAGGCCGACGCTTTTCTGCGCCGTAAAAAGAAAACGGCCGCAAGGAGTCATTTCCTTGCAGCCGTCATCCAAAATAGTACTTAGTTTATTGCTCCCTTAACGGTTCGGGCTCCCCCAGAAAGCAAAATTGTTTTTACTTTTCTTCAATCTCGGGCAGAAGAAAATCCGTAAAGCATAATGCGGCCAGCGCCGTACCATAACGGCGTTCGATGGTCATTCCTTCGGTCACGAAATTCAGATCGCCCAGATAAAACTTGCTGTATGTACGCTGATGCAGATCGTTGATGACACGGATCAGACGTGCTTCCAGCTCTTCGATACGGTAACGTCCGCTCACTTCGCAGACCAACCCGCCGGCTTTCTCGTCGAAATTCTCGTCTTTATACATCCAAGCGTATACGAGTCCGGCCGAGATAAACTCATCCTGATAACCGTGCGAGACGGCCATAATCGTTTTCAACTCCGACCCGAACGGAGGCAGATCGACCTCGTCCATCGTCACCAAATGGGCCGTAGCCGGAATGACGGATGAATACGTCATGATGTTAAAATCGGCAATTCCTGCATCGAACAATGCCATGTGATACGAACCCGCATGCTTTTCCAGATCGGAATCACCACTACCTTTTGCCATAAAAAAGGTATTCGGAATCAGATTTCCTACTTTCTTTATCATCTTTCAAATCTGTTTTTAATTCAATTAATATTCTATTGTATGATTCATCCGTCTGCCGTCAATCATCTTTCACAGACATCCAACCCAAACGGGCGACAAAAATACAAACATCTTTTGTATTTTAAGGTGATAGATACAAAATATATTTGGGCGATTTTTCGGAAAAATGCGTACGTATTTTTATTAAAAAACATACACCACGCCAAATCCGGCTGATCCGCGTCCTAATTGAGGCGCCAAGGCAAACTGCCGTCCGTCTGTGTTTATCCCCAGCAGTCGATGCCAAACGGGCAGCATCAGGTAAGCTGCTTCGGCGCTTAATATCCCGACACCCGCACCGGTGATCACGTCGCTTATCCAATGCGCGTTATTGACGACCCGCAATGCACCTACGGCTGCGGCTGCGGCATAACCGCCTATGCCGATCCATGGCGAATGATCACGATATTCCCTGTACAGAATATGCGCTCCCGTGAAAGCTATCGCCGTATGCCCTGACGGGAAAGAGTTGTATTCGCCCCATTGACGGGGACGCTCTACGCTCGTCAGGTCTTTTGTCGTGTAAACTAATGCAAACATAATGGTGTACGACGTAGCCAGAATCATGGTGCGGTCGCGGAAATTGTGTCGAGCCTTGACTCCCGGCACGAAATCAAGTCCCCATGCGACGGCGGCCGGCATGATTAGAAGAGAGTTGTCGATGCCATAATGACGGTCGATATGTTTGTTGACCTGTCCGGCAATGTGTTTGTCGAAACGTCGGACAGGGCCTTCGTTGAACCGTGCAGCCGTGCCGTATGCAAGGCATAACGTCGGGACAATAAATCGGGTGATGGTGGGCCGACGTTTTTTCCCTTCGGATTCACCCAGCGAAACGGTAGAAAATCTATCCGACGAGAAAGTTGGAGATACATTCGAATCCATTATCGTGGTGTGCGAATCTTTCTCTAGAAAGCGACGATCCTGCGAGAAAGGAACGATACCGAGCGTGTCGCCTTCCGCATGCGTTGCGTGCAGCGAGCTGGCAATGCCGAGCAATAAAAGGAAGTACTTTTTTATCATCCTTCGGTGGGTGTATGGGAGATGAAATAGCGTTGGGTTGCCCATCGGTAAAGGAAAAAGACAAGTACTCCGAGCAGACTCCCCGTAATCATTCCCGCCCATACGTCCGACACGAAATGAGCGCCTAAGTAGATGCGTGAATATCCCATCGCCAATGCCCAGACGAAAATACCGATCGTGTACGGCCGCTTACCGATCAGCAATGACGAGAGCATGGCAAAGCCGAAGGCATTCGTCGTATGACCGGAGATGAATCCGTACAGTCCGTTGGCCGTGTATTCTTTCAACAGCCTGACCTGTTCGAGGTAAAGCGGATGCATTGTCGGGCGGAAGCGCGAAAACAAAGGCTTGAAAACAAGGTCGGAGACAATGCTGCAAAGCAGAATAATCAGTCCAATCGAAAGGGAAGCCGGTAACCGGTCAGGTCTCTTACGAAGGTAGAACCAGAACGGTACCAGCACTACCGGACACCAGATGAGCGTACCCGAAAACGGCCACAACAACGCGTCCGTCAGAGGAGTGTGCGTGCTGTTGATCCAAGTAAACAGATCATGCTCGTAGGCCAGCAGTTCTTCCATTTCAACCGGTTTTTTGATTCATGACGACCCCTCTTTTTGTTTCAGTTTTTCGAGCATGTCGCGAGTCATCGTATCCAAATCATATTGCGGCGCCCAATTCCACTCTTCGCGTGCACAGGTGTCGTCCATCATGTTCGGCCACGATTCGGCGATAGCCTGACGCAACGGATCAATGCGGTATTCCATTTCGAAGTCAGGCAGATATTTTCGGATCTGTGCGCAAATAATTTCCGGATCGAAGCTCATCGAAGCGATGTTGAACGCATTCCGGTGTTTGAGTCGCGACGGATCGGCCTCCATGAGTTGAATGGCCGCATGGAGTGCGTCGGGCATATACATCATATCCATAAAGGTGCCGGCTGCGATGGGGCAGAAGAACTTTTCCTGTTTTACGGCCGAATAGAAGATGTCTACGGCATAGTCCGTCGTACCGCCTCCCGGAGGAGCCACATACGAGATCAGTCCCGGAAAACGTACGGCACGCGTATCTACCCCGAAACGACGGAAATAATAGTCACTTACCAGCTCGCCGGTCACTTTCGTCACTCCGTACATCGTATGGGGGCTGCGTACCGTGTCCTGAGGCGTCTTATCTTTCGGTGCGTCCGGCCCGAATGCTCCGATCGAACTGGGGGTAAATACGGCGCATTGCTTCTCGCGCGCTACCTCAAGCACGTTCAACAGTCCGTCCACACCAATCTTCCACGCCAGCTGCGGTTTAGCTTCCGCCACAGCCGAGAGTAACGCTGCCAGATTGTAAATCGTGTCGATCTGATACCGACTCACCGTGTCAGCAATCTGTTGTCTGTTCGTAATGTCTACCAAAGCCGAAGGTCCTGACTCGGCCAAGATTCCTTTAGGCTCCGCACCGGAAATATAACCGGCTACTACATTCCCGTGGTAACGCTTTCTTAATTCCATGGTTAGCTCCGAACCGATCTGCCCGGTCGAGCCTATCACCAATATGTTCTTCATCTTTTTTGTTAATTTAATTAACGAATTACTTCGAATTTTCGAGGCACAAATGTACACGATAAATTTTAATTTATGTACAGCGACATGAAAAGTTTTTGCGTCGTCATGTAATTGGCTCGTTTTGCGTTTACTTCTTTTCTCCTCAAACGATCCGATACAGGCGAAAAAATAAACGACGACCTTGTTTTACGAACCAATAGATAATTCGTAAGTTTGCATCCGTTCGGGAAAGTGTATGTTTCCGGATGATAGCAAAAGACATTATACCATGATATGGACGACAAATCAATAAATAAGCCGGATATCCGGGAGTTTGAATCACTGTTTCGCAGGATGCAGCCGCAACTGTTTGCTTTCTGCCGTAAGTATGTCGATGACGAAGAATGTGCCAGAGATATTGTACAGGAATGTTTTATCGGCTTGTGGGAGCATTATGATGACTCGATACATTCATACGAATCGTATCTGTTTCGATCCGTACATAATCGCTGTTTGTCGTTTATCCGCTCGCGAAAAGTCGGAGCCGCATATTATGAAGATGTTGTCAGATGGCGTATTCGCGAAATCGAATTGCATCCTGAGGAGCCCGACCCCTTAGCCGATCTTTATGTTAAGGAACTGCACGGGATGGTGCACCGTATCGTGGAGAAACTACCCGTAAAATGCCGGAAGATATTTGAAATGAGTCGTTACAGAGGAATGAAAAATCAGGAAATAGCAACGGTGTTAGGGCTTAGCGTCAGGACCGTAGAAGTGCAGATATATAACGCACTGAAAATTTTTAAAACAGCATTTAACGACTATTTATTGATTCTGTTGATTATTTTTTTCGCTTTTCGCTAAGTACTCTCTGCTTTCTGTGCGTCATACTCTAAAAAGAATGATCCCAAAAACATGAAGCAGAACGATACGCTGATCATAAAATATCTGACGGGCAGTGCTTCTTTCGAGGAGCAGGCGGTGTTACTGAAATGGTTGGAAGAAAGCGAAACGAACAGGGGGCATTTCCGTTCGATGAAGGATGCATATGATTCGGGGCGTTTGAAATACGAGCAGAAAAACAGTTGTGTTCAGTCGCAATGGGACATGTTTCGGAAAAACATTTCCGTCAGTCGGAACGCAGACAAACGACTTCTCAACCGTTTCTCTTGGATGCGTTATGTTGCTGTTTTTATCTTGGGGATGCTTTTGGTTTATTGGATTCGTTACATTGTGGAAGAAAAATCGGAGTGCCCCGTGGCTCAAACCCGTATAGAGACAGGGGTCGGCGATAAATCGAAAACGACACTGCCGGATGGGACCGTTGTGTGGCTAAATGCGTGCAGTTCGCTATTGTATGGCGACTTCTTCGGCAAGAGTGAACGAAACGTGTATCTGAAAGGGGAAGCGTATTTTGAGGTAAAAACGGATAAACAACGCCCTTTCTCCGTCTGTACCGAAAGACTGACTTACCGTGTGACAGGGACTTCATTTAATGTATACGCATTCGAAGAAGAAGAGACAAATTCGGTGGCCCTGCTTGAAGGAGGAGTTACGGTCGAAAGTGGAAAATGGGTGTATGCACTCAGCCCGGGAGAAGTATTTACGTATGATAAAAATACCGGTATTTTTACAGTCGAGAAGAAAGATGTGGAACATTTATCTTCATGGCGTCGGGGCGAATTTGTTTTCGATAAGATGACGTTCGGCGAGTTGATCCATCGCCTCGAACGACTGTATCATGTGAAATTCGTCTGTGACAACCTCGAAGTACAACAGACCGCTTTCGGGGGTACACTCAAAGATTATGACTCACTCGAAACCGTCATGAACGTACTGAAGACAAGTCTCCATCTCAGTTATACCATAGAAGAAAATACAGTGTTTATCCGATGATGTTTAAACAGATTAACAAATATATAAACCTTTAAAGATAGGAGGGAAGCGTATGATATAGAGAAGAAAATAAGAACCAAATCAGGGGTGTCTCTGCTTGTTCGGAAATAACCCGACTGACTGTTCGACAGGGACAGTCTGCGTTTTTTTAAATCAAATAATAACAATTGTTCAATTAAAATCGCAATACAACAAATAAAATATGGAAAATGCATTGAACTATAGGAAAGGTCATTTTCTTCGGACCTTACGAAAATTATGCTTGAAAATCGGTCTGACAGCCATTGTCATGTTATCTGTCTCGCCCGTTTTACAGGCTGATGTAACGCATTCGCAGAATGCAAAAATCAATCTTGCTCTTGAGAACGTAACGCTCCCCGATGTCTTTCGTGAGATCGAGAAACAGTCGGAGTATCGTTTCTTCTACAATCGTGCAATCGTAGATACGGAATCCAGACTGAATATCCGGATAGGAGAGAAGGAACTGCCGGAGATACTTGATCAGCTGTTCAGAAATACCGATATGAATTACAAGCTGGTGGACAAGTATATTGTGATCACTCACAAAGAGAAAGCCGGAACAGGCCATTCCGGTTTACGGCAAGCTGCTGACAGGAGGTCGGTTTCCGGAAGGATTACGGACGCGCAAGGTGAACCGGTGATTGGCGCCAACGTCGTAGAGGCGGGAACGACCAACGGTACGGTAACGGATATCGACGGACGTTTTACACTCGAAATTTCCGGCGGAGCAACCTTACATGTTTCGTACATTGGGTATATTGAGCAGACGGTCTCTACTGCAGGAAAAGATGTGATCGATGTGATTCTTCGCGAAGATACAAAGGCACTCGAAGAAGTGGTAGTGGTCGGTTACGGTGTGCAGAAGAAAGCGAACCTGACCGGATCCGTTTCCACTGTCAAATACAATCAGGAGTTAGAGAACCGGCCGATTACGGATCCTTCGCAAGCTCTTTCCGGAAAAATATCCGGCGTGTGGGCCAGCCAAAACTCCGGTGCGCCGGGTGCCGACGGTGCAACAATTCGTGTTCGTGGCTACGGCACGCTGAACAATACCGATCCGATGATACTCATTGACGGAGTGGAAGGACGTATGTCGGACGTGAATCCGAGTGACATTGCCTCGATCACGGTTCTTAAAGATGCAGCATCGGCTGCGATCTACGGCTCCCGTGCAGCCAATGGCGTCGTCTTGATCGAGACGAAGAAAGGCGAAGGGGAACAGGTGCACATCAACTATAACGGTTATTTTGGTATGCAACAGTTGGGACGAAAGTATGATCTGATCACCGACAGCCCGCATTATATGCAGCTGTGGAATAAAGCTGTCACAAACGAAGGCGGTGATCCGTTGTTCCCGCAGGATGTCATCGATGCTTTTGCTTCCGGCAATGATCCATATAAATATCCGAGTACGAATTATTTCGATGAAGTATTCCGTAATGCTTTTACGACACAGCATAACGTGTCCGCAACATTTGGCGGAAAAAAATCGAACAGCTACCTTTCGATGGGTTACCTGAAAAATAATGGAACGATTAAAAACACTGATTCAGAGCGTTATAATCTCTCAATTAACAGCGAAGCCAAAGTGGGTGAGTGGTTGACCTTCGGTGGGAGAGGACGTGTGATGCGTACCGTATCGAATCAGCCGTTTGTCGATTATGATGGAGATTACACCTCAGGAATCGAACGTGTCTTCTACATGATGTCTAATGGGCATCCGTTCTCTACCCCCTATTTGCAGGACGGGAAAACATACGGGGGCACACAGGCGCTCTATCTTTCGGGGCCGAAAGCCGGACTGCCCATTGTCGATACTCGCAATCCGTTCCCCGATTTGTATAATGGAAAGAACGAAACGACGACGAACTTCCTCAAAGGAAATGTGTATGCTACATTACACCTGTTTGAGGGGCTGACACTGAGTGCGCATTACAGCGGGCAGTATTGGCATCGGAATATCGATAATTACAATCAACTGGCAACCTGCTATACGGACCTGAACCGGTCGAACCCCACGAAGCCGCTCGATTATCCGTCTACGTTGGAGATATCGCGTATTATGGTCGATGAATATTATTCGACATTCTTTACGAATTTGAATTATAACCGTGTATTGAACAAAATCCATGATGTGAGTTTATTGCTTGGATATCAGCAGGAGGCTACGACTCGTCGTTATACGAAAACGAAAAAAACGGATCCGTCCAAACCCGAACTGCATCAGGTCGCTTCGGGAACGAAGAATCCTTTTGCTGACGGAAATAAATACATGTGGCGAATGATGTCGTGGTTCGGCCGTATTAACTATGCGTTGAACGGAAAATACCTGGCTGAGGTCAACCTGCGCGCCGATGCGTCTTCGCGTTTTGCCAAAGGACATCGTTGGGGCGTTTTTCCGTCTTTCTCGGCCGGCTGGCGTCTGGGGGAAGAACGGTTTATCAAGAACCTCGATCTGTTCAGTAATTTGAAGTTGCGCGCTTCGTGGGGAAAACTCGGAAATCAGAACATCGGAAACACAGCCAATCCGAGCAATGCCAATTATTTCCCTTACCTGACCGTTATTACACAGGATTATCCGAACAGTTATAATTTCAATAATACCCTGGTGCCCGGTGCAGCGATCACGGCTCTTGTCGATCCGAATATTACCTGGGAAACGACAACCTCAACCGATTTTGGGTTCGATATGGGATTCCTGAATAATCGCCTGAATCTCGAAGCTGATTACTTTCAGCGTCTGACAACCGATATTATCGTGCAGCTTCCTATCCCGTCGGTTTTGGGAAATATGGGAGCACCGTTCGAGAATGTCGGTAAAATGAAGAACACCGGAATGGAATTGGGGATAAATTGGCAAGACCAGGACAAAGCCTCGGGCTTGTCATACAGCATCGGAGCAAATCTGACGTATGTAGACAACAAAGTGACAAAATTTCGCGGAGGCAAATCTCCGGACCAACTTTTCCTCATCCGCGAAGGCTATTCGTATAAGACATTGTACGGTTTTATTCAGGAGGGTATCTATCAGACCGACGAAGAAGGTGCAACACACATGAAAAACAATAGCTTTAAGCCTAAAGCCGGCTATATTCGCTACAAGGATGTAAACGGAGACGGCAAACTGGATTATCGCGATAAAGAGGAAATCGGTAATACGATCCCGAAATTTACATACGGTATCAACGGTAATCTGTCGTGGAAAGGCTTTGACCTGAATGTACAGTTCTCGGGAATAGCCGGAGTAAAGGGATATTTTAGAAATGATTGGACGATTCCGTTAGGCGTATCCGGAGGGACGATCACGAAGAAGTGGGAAGGTGCATGGACACCGGAAAATAAGAACAATGAAATTCCCTTGGTTACGCTCGATGCCGACTGGCATCGTCAAGAGTCGTCGTTCTGGTCATGCGATATGTCATGGTTTAAGTTGAAAAACATACAGATAGGTTATAATGTGCCGAAAGATATAGCTCGCAGTCTGTTTCTACAAAAACTGTATATCTATTTGAATGCAACGGATGTCTTCACCATCGTAAGCAGTAAATACGAAGGATTTGATCCCGAACGGGATTCGTTTGATCGGGGGGACTATCATTATCCGATTCCTCGTGTCTTCTCTTTGGGACTGAATGTAAGTTTTTGATGTTTAACAATTCAAAATGAAAGAATGATGAAAAAAATAATCTATATGATGCTCACCGTCACATTGACGGGACTCAGCTCATGCGAAAGTTATCTGGATGTATTACCGGATGATAAGATTACGAACGAGATCTTTTGGACTTCGCCCGACGATGCCCAACTGGCCTTGAACGGGGTGTACAGTGTGTTGAGAAATAATTTTGTGTACGGTTACGGAGGCGGCTATGACGCCTGTACGCCGAATGCCTATCAGTGGGCGCATTGGGAAGGCAAACAGAAACAGGTCGGTAACGGAACAATTACGTCCGGTATCGGAGGAATCGTTTCCAATCGCTGGAAATATTGTTACGGGGGAATTTACCGTGCAAATTACTTCCTGGAAAACGTAGATAAGATTCCGAATATGGATGCGGCAGCAAAAGAAGTGATGTTGGGCGAAGTATATTTCTTACGCGCTTTGTTCTACGATCTGCTGGTACGTTCGTATGGAGGCGTTCCGCTAATTCTCAAAACAATCACGCCGGAGGAAGGACGTAAGGTAAGTCGCGCTTCCGCCGAAGATATCTGGAAACAGGTACGTCAAGACTTCGACGAAGCCATCAAGCGTCTGCCCAAAAACTCTTCGGATAACGGACGGGCGACATTGGGCGCAGCCTTAGGGATGAAGATGAAAACGTATATGTACACCTCCGAATGGGACAACGTGCTGGAATATTGCGATAAAATTGACGCGTTGAATAAATATAAGCTTTTTCCCACGTATTACGGGCTGTTCCAGTATGAAAACGAAGGCAATGCCGAAACGCTCTTTGCCCTGAGCTTTATGGACGGGGTGTTTCAGCAGGGAAGTATTTTCGACCGTTACTGGCAGCCCCAGAATCTGAAATACGGAATCGACGGCTCCAACTCGGTTGCGCCGACTCAATTGCTGGTCGATGAGTATGAGACGCTCGACGGTAGTCCGGTCGACAGGAATGATCCTTACAAAAACAGAGATCCTCGTCTGGATTTTACCATTCTGCGTCCGGGCGCTTATTTTCAGGGGCAGTTGTATCCGACCGAGATCAAGAACCATACGGGGCAGAAGGTCGGTTTCGGTATCCGTAAATATACGATCGAGACTATGCCGGTCGTAGGGCGTCAATCTCCTCTCGACTTTATGATTCTGCGTTATGGCGACGTGCTGCTGTGTCGCGCCGAAGCGATGATCGAGCTGAATAAGGATATCGACGGAGCGATTGATCTGATTAACCGTATCCGTACCGAACGCAAAGACGTGAAGATGCCGTCGGTGAAGAAGGGAGTAGGGCAGGCCGAAGCCCGGAAAGCGTTGCGTCATGAACGGCGTATCGAACTCGCGCTCGAGGGGCAATTCTGGGATGATATCAAGCGTTGGAACGCCGGACCGGAATACTATCCGTGTGACGTGTTCGGAGCCTTGGGCGAAAAGCTGGAGACAAAGTTTCCGAACGGATATAATGTAAAGAAAGACAATGTACTCCCGATTCCCGACAGTGAGATTTCACTCAACAACAATTTGAAACAGAATGAAGGGTATTGATAGGAAAGGAGGATCAGTTATGAAATTATCGCGTCGTTCTTTTTTAGCGCAAAGCGCGGCCGGCATTGCGACCGGATTGGGAGTACCGACATTTGCAGCAAACGCTGTCCCGGAAATTTCCGGGACAGCGTCCGGCAAGCAACAGATGCAGGGACGCCTCAAACTTGCGGTATCAACGTATTCGTATTGGGGCTTCCGTGAACGTAAAGATTCCATCGAATCGTGTATTCTCAAAGCTGCCGATATGGGTATCGAAGGGGTCGATGTACTGCATCGTCAGATGGAAAGCGAAGACAATAGTTATTTGCAGAAGCTGAAACGATTGGCCTACGAGAACGGAATCGCTCTGGTGTGCCTCTGCATTCATCAGGGATGGGTGAACCCCGATAAGGAATATCGTCAGCGGATGGTAGATCATACAATCCGTTGCATCCGATTGGCTTATAAGATGGGAATTCCTGCGTTGCGTCTGAATTCGGGCACATGGGGAACCAGCGGCTCGTTCGATAACCTGATGAAAGCGCGTGGAATTGAAAAGCCTGTTGAAGGATATACGGATAATGACGCCTTCGGGTGGGTAGAAGATGCGATCTACAAATGCCTGCCCGTAGCCGAAGAGTGTGGCGTGACGCTCGCTCTGGAGAATCACTGGGGTATCGCCGGTACACCCGAAGGGATGCTTCGTATCAAGAACGATGTCCGTTCCAACTGGTTGAAATTACTGGTAGATACGGGTAATTTCCTCGAAGAGCCTTATGACAAACTGGCTCAGGTGCTTCCCGAAGCGATTTTTATCTCGGCCAAGACGTATAACGGAGGAGGAACCTGGTACACACTTGATCTGGACTATGATCGTATCATCAAACAGGTCTACGATGTCGGATTCAGAGGATACCTTACACTCGAGTTCGAAGGCAAGGAAAACCCCGATACAGCCGTACCTGCTTCGATAAAGATGCTGAAGGGCTATATCGACAAGTATTACACGGACTATATCGCCCGGTAGTTATGCTTTCCCCTCATAAGAAGAGCCTGCCCCACACCCTGTGTAGGACGGGCTTTTTTCAGAAATCAGTCTATGGGGTTAAAGTTCAACTTATCTGTTCAACCCAAATTACGCGGTACCCTATTGGGCGTTTACCATTAATAATGGACGTACGAATGTACGACAAGGGTTACGTCAGGCTTACAGCCCTCCGCCGAAATGTGAAGCCTTTTTCCCCAACGCTTCGCATTGGGCTGAATGATCTCGCCCCCTATTTATTAATGGTTAATTGTCATGCCGGGTACATGATTCGGCGTGTAACACACATAACCATTACCCGAAAGGGCTGAAAGCCAGATATATTTCAGCCCCATCCCGTAAGGGTGGGGGATCCATGCCCATATCTTGGTTAGAGGGCTGAAGGCCTGAATTAAATTCATTCTTATTGCTTCTATTGCGGAATCTGGGTTCAAGACTGCCCCAAATATAAATAACCTTGAAAACTTGTCGAAGATATAAAGATTTAACGTGTGCGTTCTGATCGGATCACAATCCTTTTCTTTGTAAAACATAAAAAAGATGTATCTTTGCGCCCTCCAAAACCACATATTTAGTTCAATGGGATAAACTTTTAACAGATAAATAAAATGAGAATAACTTCTTACAAATTATTACTTTTTATAATGACGCTTCTTTGCGGTTCTATCGGCCGTACAGAAGCCCAGTCAGTCACAAAAATCGAGCTTGGAGGGAACTCAATGCTTCAGGTAGGGACAAATGCAACCATTACAGCCACTGTTTCTCCTTCGGATGCTGCGAATAAGGCTCTCAAGTGGGAAAGTTCAAATGTTGGCGTCGTAGAAATAGTCGGAAGCAATAATAACAATGCTTTTATAAAAGCATATAGTACCGGTTCGGCCTGGATCACCGTTACCGCACAGGACGGCAGCGGCGTGACAGGCAGTATCCGCATCACTGTCATACGCTTGATCAATAAAATTATCCTTGGTATACCGGGATCATTTTTAGATATCGGTGTAACGACGGAATTGCCCGTAAGGGTCGAACCCTCTGATGCCACCGGCAAAGATGATTTGAATTGGGCCACCAGCAACCCCGATGTTATTTCCGTTACATCTACAGGGCAAATCACAACTCACAAGACGGGAACGGCTGTCATAACAGCTACTGCAAAAGACGGTTCCGGCGTGAGTGGCCAGCTCGCGATCAAAGTTCACAGACCGGTAAGAAAAGTAATTATCGACGGAGGAGATATTACGCTCAAAGAAACCGAAAGAAAGCAACTTACGGCGACGATACAGCCCGCTGATGCATCGGTACAATCCATCAGCTGGCGAATAGACGATAAATCAGTCGCAACAGTAACTTCTTCGGGTTATCTGATAGCAAAGAGAGTAGGGAAAACGACTGTCACAGCATGGTCGGACGATCGGGATGGCAGTTTTCCCAAAGGATCTGTCGAAGTAACTGTAGAGCCATACGAAAACAAACACACACCCGTAGAGAGCGTTGCCATTCGGGAAGGAAATCAAGACTTGAAAGTGAACGATGTAAAACGCCTGACAGCCGTAATAACACCTGATAATGCGACGAATAAGAATATGACGTGGGTGAGCAGTAAAGCGGATATTGCGTCGGTCAGCGCCAACGGACTTGTAAAAGCTCATAAAGCCGGCGAAGCAACCGTTACGGTCACGACTGTCGACGGAGCAAAGATGGCATCCGTACAAATAAAAGTCACGGCTGCTGCCGTTCCTCCTCCTCCTGTTACTTCGGTGACGGGAGTCAGCCTGAACAAGTCGAGTCTTACGCTCCTGGTGGGCGGCAAAGAAGTACTGACGACAACCGTTACCCCCCATAATGCTACGAACCGGAACGTAACATGGTCGAGCAGCAATGAAGCCGTCGCATCGGTAGACGATAAGGGGGAAGTGACTGCGTACAAAGCCGGTGAAGCAACCGTTACGGTCACGACTGTCGACGGTAGTAAGACCGCAACATGTAAGGTCATCGTACAACACATTACTAACGCCAATGTCGAGGTCGGTGAAGTCTTCGCCGTGTGGAGTGAAAACGGGCGGTTGCATATTGATTCGCCGGCCGCCGAAACGGTTGATATTTATAGCATAAATGGCGGGTTGCTTGGCCGTATCATTAAAATTCCCGGAAAGGTTGTGCACGACCTCCATCTTTCCTCACAGAGCATGCTTATCGTAAGAGGTTCGTCGGGCTGGACACGTAAAATTAAACTGTGAGACAGAATTATTTCCGTATAAAAGCAAGTGTCTCTTTTATCGGATAGCCGTTATTTTTAACATAATGGGATGCAGCGTTCGACCGCTTGGTTTCATCATATACTCGTTATGCGTATAATTTATTTGGATATGTTAATAACCGGTTGAACTTATCCGAATCTATTCGTTTAATACGATGGGTGATTCTTTTGTATATGTTTGATAAATAGATTTATGGATTGTTATGACTGTTTAATCTCCGCATAAAAATCGGAGAATATGGAAGTGGAAATGTTAGTAACAAGGCGAAAAATAGTAGTCGGTATGCAAGATAAAAAGAAAGACACAGACGTTAAAGCGGAATGATTATTGCTGTTTGATTCAAATATTGACAATAAACAAGGAGAGTCGAGCTATTGGGGGGCGCTTTGCGTCATGATAAATTCGGGGGTCGCGATGTAGCCGATCGAACAGAGGGTGGCGTGCGGTGTGAGGGTTTCGCGGATCGACAGCCGTCTGAGTTGCGGATCGAACGAGACGATTTGCAGGTCGTTCCGCCAGTCGACCGCTCTTTTTCTCATCATTTTAAACGCCGTTTCTTTCGCGCTCCAGCAAATTAACAACGTTTCGGTATCGAGATGTTGGCCGATCAGGCGTTGCTCCGCCTTGCCGAGAAAGCGATCGTACAGCTTGCGGATACGTTCGGAGCGGTATTCGATATCGATGCCGATGCGGGGTTGCGTATCGAGCAGTACGGCGGCATAGCCTTTCGTGTGCGAGATGCTGATGTGCAGGTCTGCATCGGGCAGGTAAGGAATGCCGTCGGGGTGATAGGCGACGGGTGTTTCACGGCCGAGCATGGTTTTCAACAATGTGCGCACGGCCAGCCATTCCGTTTGGCGGGTGTCGGACTTGCAACCGGTCAGAAACGGCACGTAATCGTCTTTGCGCGTCAGCAGAGCCAGTAATTCATCGCGGCTTTCTTCGATTTTCCAGATTCCTCGCAGCGGGGTCGTGTATTCGGGCAGAACGGGCATGGCTATTTCCAGTCGAACGATTGAATCAGTTCCATCACATCGTGGCGAAGGTATTCGGTCACGGGCGCCACCGAATCGGCATCGACACGATGTTGGTAGTAGATCGCCCCGCGGAAGAAGTGCGAAACACTGTCGGTGAGCATAAACTGGACAGGCGAGGGCGAGTCGCCATCGATCCGGAAGAGCATGCCGTACACACGGCGCTCGGGAGCTTCGTAAGCCTGTTCGGTAATGGCCTGAGCATCGCGGGCGCTGCGTGCGACGAGTTCACGACACTCCGCTTCGCAGCGAGGAAGCGTCTCACGGGTGATACTTCGGTAGCTGCAATACATTTTGACGTTGAGTGACGGGTAGGTGACGTTCAGCCAATCTTCCGTCACATCGGCAGGAGGCATTTCGATGGTCACGAGCTGCGATACCCGAAAAGCATAAGCCAGTTCTCCGGCCGTGAACAACGTGTATTTCGCCTGCGGCAGATCGATGCGCAATACGCCGCGCGGCTTTGGCGTGGGTGTCGAGCAGGCTGCACAGCCTGCCAGTAAGAGAATCCATGACAAGATACGCATCGTTATTTCTCTTTTCCGGGAGCCGGAGGGATACGGTCGAATTTCACTTTCAGTACACGTCGTTCATCTGCTTCGAGCACGCGAAAACGATAATTGTGATATTCGATAATCTCACGACGACGGGGTAAAGTGCCTTTGATTTTGAGCAGCAATCCCGTAAGTGTTTCGATATCTTCCGTCAGATCGCCGAACTCCTCCTCGTCGATGTCTGTTTCGCGGAAAAAATCATTCAATTGGATTTTGCCTTCAAAGATATAACTCCCATCCGGAAGTTGGAAATACTGTTTCGCGTCCGTGTCGTATTCGTCCGAAATATCTCCTACGATTTCTTCGATAATATCTTCCATCGTTACTAATCCCGAGGTGCATCCGAACTCATCTACCACGATGGCGATATGCACCCGGTTGGTTCGAAACTCTTCCAGCAGTCCTTCGATCTTTTTTGTCTCAGGTACAAAATATGCCGGACGGATCAGCTTCTGCCATTCAAAATCGCTCGTGTTCTGAATGTAGGGGAGTAAGTCCTTAGCATACAGGACACCCGTCACGTTATCTTCCGTTTCTTCGTAGATGGGGATACGTGAAAAACCACTTCGGATGATGATATCGAGCGCTTCTTTGAAAGTGCATTTCGCATTGATGGCTTTCATGTCGAGCCGTGGCACCATGATCTCATCGGCAGTCTTATTATAAAAATGTACGATCTCTTCAAGCATCTCTTTCTCGTCGGCCGATTCTTTCGAAATAATGGTAGATTCGGAGGGTTGCGATTCGTGCTTGTGTTGATTGGCCGGAGGAGCGTACATCCATCGGCTGACCGGCCGGCAGAGCCAGTCGATCGTTTTGAGGAAAGGTGCCGTCCGACGTGCCACGTCAAGCTGTCTGCCCTGTGTCAAAAACTTGGGAAACCATCCTTTGAAGATGAACAGCAGCAGTACAAGGACGAAAATCCCGGCCACGCATCCGCCGACCGATTGAATAGTCGAACATACGGACTGAAGGCCGTACATTCCGGCTATCGTCATTGTAATGATCAGTATTGTCTGTATCATCGCAATAGCAGTACGCGTCTGTTGCGGACGGTCTGACAGTTGTCTGATGAATTTGTCGCTCGTGCTTTTCTCTTCCCGTACTTGATTCGTCTCGTCGGCCGACAGAGAGAACAAGGCACGTTCTGCTGCGGCTAACCATCCGGAAAGAACCAGCAGCAAAAGTATTACGACCAAAATAATCACAGCATTCCAAACAGGCTCGTGATACACGGCCTGTAATAACATACTCGGGTAATAATCGTCTGAATCCAAGGTGTAATTTGTGAGGTGTTAAGATAAGGTTAGAACGGCAGATCGTCGATCTCGTCCGTTCCCGAAGGCATCGTCGGGTCGGGTGGTATTTGTGTTGAGGCGGCAATCTGTGTCTGTACCGGGAGGTCACCTTCCTGCGGCCTGCGGCCTGAAGAGAAAAACTCGATGCGGTCGGCATGGATTTCCGTTACATACCGTTTGATACCATTCTGGTCGTCGTAGTTTCGTGTCCGGATCTTCCCTTCGATATAAACCATCGAACCTTTTTTGACATACCGCTCTACAAATTGCGCACGCTCACGATTGGCTACGATATTGTGCCATTCTGTCCGCTCGGGGATTTCCGTTCCGTTCGCAAGTTTATATCCGCGCTCGTTGGTGGCCAGTGAAAAGTTTGCTACCGCATTTCCACTGTCGAAATAACGTACATCGGGGTCTTTCCCGACGTTTCCAATCAAAATGACTTTGTTTAATGACATAGGACTTGTTCTTTATAAAGGTTTGAGGAACAAATATAGGTGTCTTTTATGAACTGTACAAATTTACAGGTAAAAAAATAACGTTGTCCGAATTATTTTTCTTCTATCTTTGATAAAAGATTGACAATCAGTTTTGGAAAAGGATATGCGTCAATCGCTTCCCGCGACGTTCGGACCATCTTTTTTAGAGCTGCATTTTCTTGCTGAACTTCTACCATATAGCATGTTACATGTAATGTCTGATGTGAGAGGACATGCCGGATTTCATCGGCGACCAAGGTAAATTCCGGTCGTCCTGTTTTTTGGAAAAGTTTCCCGAAGGCAGATGTCTCCTGCAAAACGTTCAAATCGGCCGGCATCTCGGTTTCTATCATGGGCAACTCAAACAGTCCTTTCCAAATGTCGCTTCCGTTGCGTTGATGCAGGTAGGTGTTCGTGTTATGTTTGATAAAAAAGTAATGAAAGAAACGATCGCGCGTTTTTGTTTTATGCTGTTTGACAGGAAAACGATGCGGATCGCCGGAAGCATATCCGGCACATTGTTCAACCATCGGGCAACTTGTGCAATCGGGGTTTCGGGGGATGCAATGCAATGCTCCGAATTCCATCAGTGCCTGATTATGCTCGCCGGCATGTCGGGGAGGCATCACAAGCGTTGCCAGCCGACGGTATTCACGAATCCCTTTTCCACTGTCTGCGGGTGTCTGTACCGCAAAGAGCCGTCCCAATACCCGGATCACATTCCCGTCGATGGCCGGATAAGGCAGATTCCATGTGAAAGAAGCAATGGCTGCCGCCGTATATTCTCCAATACCTTTGAGCGTGCGGATCGCCTCGTACGACGAAGGGAAAACTCCGTCGTATCGTTGCCGGATATCTTGTGCGGCCTCGTGCAGATTGCGTGCGCGGGAGTAATACCCCAACCCCTGCCAGTATTTCAGTACCTCTTCCTGCGAAGCATCGGCAAGGCTTCGGACATCGGGAAATCGCTCGATAAAACGGTAATAGTAATCCAGCCCCTGGGCTACACGTGTCTGTTGGAGAATAACTTCAGAAATCCATATACGATACGGATCGGAAGTGTTTCGCCACGGTAAATCCCGCTTGTTTATTCTGTACCATGCCCGAATTCGTTCGCTCTCTGGATATCGTTCGTTTTTTTGCTTCATGTTGTTGCTTCTTGGCGGACAAAAATACGTATTTCCGAGCATTCTCAAAGCCGTCGAATGGCCTGTCTTCCTCATGAAATAGCGGATAAAAACAGGATTTTATTCTTTTGATCTGTTTTAAAATCAGTAAGTTGGAAAATAATCAATCTTTTTTTTCAAAAAAGTGTATTATTTCAAATAAAACCTATATCTTTGCAGTCCAAAAAATTAGAATTTATTCATTTAATATTTATTGACATGACAAAAGCAGATATTGTTAGCGAGATCGCAAAGAGCACAGGCATTGACAAAAACGCAGTTTTGGCAAGTGTGGAGTCGTTTATGAGCGTAGTAAAGAAATCCTTGTCCGAAGGAGAGAATGTGTATCTCCGCGGCTTTGGAAGTTTTGTGGTAAAAAGACGGGCACAAAAAACGGCGCGTAACATTTCGAAGAATACCACGATGATTATTCCGGAGCATGACATTCCGTCTTTCAAGCCCGCCCGGATATTCATGAATCAAGTGGCAAACAAATAATGATTAATCACTAATCAACAGGAATTATGCCAAGCGGAAAAAAAAGAAAAAGACATAAAATGTCGACGCACAAGCGTAAGAAAAGACTTAAAAAGAACCGACACAAGAAGAAATAAGTCTTTCAAAAGGGTTTTAAAGAACAAACTTAATCAGATTTTTTAAGTTTGTTCTTTTTCATAATGAATAAGAACAACGAGAAATAGCATCATTGTGGTAAGCGAATTAGTAGTAGATGTCGAATCGGATGAAATTTCCATCGCCGTATTGGAAGACAAGAGTTTGGTAGAGCTCCAGAAGGAGCCCCGGAGTGATTCTTTTGCGGTGGGCAACATTTATCTGGCACGGATAAAAAAATTGTTGCCGGGTTTGAATGCCGCATTCGTCGACGTGGGGTGCAAAAAAGATGCGTTTCTTCATTATCAAGATTTGGGTCCAAACTTCAACACGCAACAGAAGTTTCTTAAACAATGGCGGGGCGACCCCAAAAAACGGCAACCTGTGTCGAAGACTTCGATTCTTCCCGAGATCGAGAAAGACGGAAGTATCGGCAATATATTGACGGTAGGCGATGAGATTTTGGTACAGATTGCTAAAGAACCGATTTCAACCAAAGGACCTCGACTGACGGCCGAGTTGTCCTTTGCAGGACGTTTTTTGGTACTGATACCGTTCTCCGACAAAATTTCCGTTTCAACGAAAATTAAATCGAATGAAGAACGGGCGCGTCTTCGTCAGTTGATGCAAAGTGTCAAACCCAAGAATTTCAGTGTGATTGTGCGTACTTCGGCCGAAGGAAAACGAGTGGCCGAGCTGGATGGAGAGTTGAAAAATTTGCTAAAACGGTGGGAGGATCATATTCCTAAAGTTCCCCAATCACCCCCACCACCGCTGCGATCTCTGCCTCCCCGATGTCTGGCAGCGCGAACGGC
>ERZ772967.989-NODE-989-length-20362-cov-3.289161_pt1 | contig 20362 bp, 16 predicted proteins | sample MGYA00511677_ERZ772967 | MGnify/ENA primary metagenome ERZ772967 (study PRJEB29015, sample SAMEA2737931) | human oral metagenome | biome: human oral; feature: human-associated habitat; material: dental | place: China | collected 2146 ...
AGGAGAATCCCCAGGAGCACCGCGACGACCCCTACGAAGGGAGCCAGCCAGGAGTACTCCTTCTTGAGGAACGCCATCGCTCCCCCGTGAATGATGCCCGAGAGCTCTGAAATCCTGTCGTTTTTGATGGAGCTCTCCGAGAGCTTTTGAAAGACCGTCCAGGCGTAAGCGCCGCCAAGGAGACCAAAGACCAGAGTGATAAACACAAGAACCAGCCACACAGCGAAAAACCTCCCACCTTGATTTTTTGGACGATTTCGGACGCCAACACGAAGGACGGCGCCCCTTCCTCCCGGTGCGTCGGTCCCTTCGCGGCGTCCAAAACTTCCTACTGTAGAAGATTATAGCGTATCCAGAGGGAAATCGAGGGAAAAAATCGATTGACATACTCCCACGAACAATTCCGTGCCCAGGCGCCCAAAAGGCGGGGCGTACTATGGCCTTTCCCGCCGCACTGTCGTAAACCGACGGCCCCGCGGACTCCCCGCGGGGCCGGAAAATGTGTGCGGGCTCTATCCGAATGGGACCGTTCCGCTCCGCATCAGGGGGCCTGCGATCCGGAGACGATCGAGGAATCCACCTTCTGGACGGCCTTCAGGACGTCGGTCGGAACGGGGAGCTCCAGCTCCGCCTCGTCGGCCTGGATCAGGAGATAATCGCCGCCCTGGAGCGTTCCGAAAGCGGGGAGAACGAACAGGGCATGTCGCCGTTCGTCCACTGGGCCGTGTTTTCTGACTGACCAGGGGGTCTTTTTCAATGCGGCGATATCCATGAAAAACAGGACGTTGTGCAGCTGCAGGGGCTCCGTGTGGGTGAACAGAACCGCTCCTCCGCCGCCTTTAAACTCCATTTTCAAATCGGTCCTGCCAAGGGAGCGTCCGTCCAGCATTCCCTGCCGGTCGGGGCGGAACAGGCTCTCCGCCAATCGGGAGAACGCTTCCGGGGCGACGCGGTAGGCGTTGAAATAATAGTTTCGGGTCAGCACATAGATGTTGGCGAATCCCCCGCCATCGGGAAGATCGATGTAGAAGTTTCCGTCCCGCAGGTCCATGAGCTCCCGATAGCGGGGGAGGGAGTCCACGGAGACCGGGGGCGTGATCGAGACGGGGTCCCCGCCCGACAGGGGAAACAGGAAGGGGACGTCTTTGGCGCTGGACTCGGAGACGTAGTCGAGAACGGAGACCAGCTGCGGCACGGCTTGAGAAAAAAACAGTTCGCGGTCGAACGTAAAGTGGATGCCGAGCTTCAGCTTTTCGGAGCCGGACTGGAACGAGGTCCCCTCCGTGGAACAGCGGATAAAATTCGACAACGGCATCGAGCGGAACACGTCGACCAGAATATCTCCGGCCTCCTGAACCTGCTGCTCCCGTGTCGCGGCGCGCGTCACCAGGCTCACGCCGTCCAGCACCGAGCGGCTGGGGTCCTTCTGAAGCAGTCCGGCGAGCAGGTTTTCCTTTCTTATCCAGGCCCGGATGGACACGGTATGGCGCCCCTTCTCCTCCCTTTTGGCCGTGACCTCGTATTTTTCGATGAACGCCCGGCTGAGACGGACGATGTTCTCCTCCGTTTGCCCGTCCTGCGTTCGGGTCAGCCCCTGGGAGAGAAAGCCGATGGCCTGCTGGACGGCGCGCCGGCGCGCGTCGGCCAGGGCCTGCTCCTCCGAAGTCCCCGTCCCCTCCGCGTCCGCGACGATGAACGCGTCCGCCTCCCGCGCGGCGAGCGCGGCGAAGGCGGCGGCGCAGGAGAGCGCCAGCGCGCAGAGTGCGGAGAAAAACCAAGCCAACAGGATTTTTCGTGTCATAACTCCCGCCCTACCTTTCCAGCTCCAGGGAGACCGTGATATCGGAGACGCGCGTCAGCTGGGACTGAGGCAGCCGGAACTCGAAGGGCTGGCGGTGTTCTCGGAAGAAGGCATATCCCCTGCCCGAGGCCGCCCCGAAAAGGGGGGCCGCGATCAGCGAGAGCTGATTCCTGTCCTTCCGCTCCTCGATTCCGGCGAAGAACCACGGGTTTCCCGTCTCGCTCCGCCGGTCGGAGAAGAGGAGCACGTTGGAGAGGTTCAGGGGAACGGGGAGCCGCTCCAGTTCCGATCCCGAGGCGTCGCGCAGGGAAAAGTGCAGCCACGCGCGACGGTGCGTGCGCAGCGTCGCCCTGCCGAAGTCGTTCAGCCGTGCCCCCCGCCTCGCGGCGTCCAGGAAAGCGGCGGGCAGCGTCCAGGCGCGAAACGATAGATTGGGCCCCAACAGGTAGAACACCGCGGCGCTTCGCTCCGAAGGGGTCTTGTACTCCTCAGCGAGCTCCGAGGCCAACCCGGCGGAGTTCGCGACTCTGTCCATGAGGCGGGCCAGAGGCTCGGAGAAATCCCGCTCGAAGCGCGCCTCGTTCAGGGAAAGGGCGACGCCGGCCGTCAGAAGACCCTTGCGGACGTCGAGCGTGCGATCCTCGATGCGGACATCCAGAAAACGCGCCAGATCCAGGGATTGGAAGAAGGTGTGCAGGCCGTCCTGCCCTGTGTCCAGCAGGGGCGTGCTCCTGCGGGCGAGGCCCCCGGAGGTTCCGCCCTTTCGGATCGTGCGGGCGGCCTCGCGCACCGCCTGCGGGTCCACCGTCACCTTTACGATCAGGACGACGCCGTTCTCGTCCTGACCGGACTCCAGAACCTCGTACCGCGTCGCCGTGCCTCGGGAGAACTGCACCAGCCGCTCCTTCAGGCGATCCCCCGCAAGCTCCTCGGCGCCGGACAAAAGCGTCCCCAGGTTCTTGCGGATGGCCTCGTCGAGGGCGTTGGCCACGGCCGCCTCCTTCGTCGCGCCGGAGGCGCGCACCACCGTCTCGAAGAGCCCTTCCGCCGCCGCGGCGCTCCACGCCAGCGCCAGTGTGAGCGCACAGGAAAAAATCGTCTTCTTCATTAGTCGTCACCTTTCAGGGCCAGCCTCCATCGGACCCGCTCTACAGGCTACTCCTTCTTCGACTTGTCCTGGACCTGCACGTTGCGGAACACCAGTTCATTGCCGTTGAAGTAAAAGGTCATGCGGGCGAGGAAGGGGTTCCCGTAGCTGGCGTCCATATGATATAGGAATACGACAGGCGTCTTGATTCCGCCGATAATCTCCCGTTCTCTGGTGCTCGCGTTCCCTATGTATGCATCGTAGTTCCAGTTAAACTCATTGCCGTTATCGTCAAAAAATGAATTTCCATCGACCTTAAGCGTCGTGTCCTGCTGAGGTTCTACGATGAACCTGAAGAAAATATAATTTTTGTTGTCGTCATTGGCACCACGGAACGCGCCCAAAAAGGTTACATGGATACCCCCCTCCAGCTCGCGCTCCATGGCCTCGTCCCCGCCCTTGTCCCCGCCGCCGACCAGAGGGGATGCCATCGCGGCCGCCGCGGTCAGGAGCAGCGCCGCCATCGCCAGGCAAATCGTCTTGCACGCCGTCCTCATCGTCCTTTTCATTTCCAAAAGCCTCCCTGTGATTTGTGAAAAAGGTTTGTGTTCCTTACCGGATTGCCGCGTCAAAAGCAAGGTGCTTTCTATTCTTTCTTCGGCTCGTCCTGGACCTGCACGTTGCGGAACACCAGTTCCTTGCCGTTGAATTCGAATGTCATGCGGGTGAGGAAGGGATTCCCGTAGCTGGCGTCCACAGAATACCGAAATCTAACACGTGTCTTGACATCTCCGATGATCTCTCGTTTGTAGGTGTTCTCATTTCCTATGTATGGAGAGTCGTCGTACGATCTTTTAAATTTGTTGCCCTTATTGTCAAAAATCAAACCTTGAGAAACCTCAAGAATTGAGTCCTGCTGGGGCTCTACGATGAAATCAAAGAAAATACGGTTATCTCTACGGAACGCGCCCAAAAAGGTTACATGGATACCCCCATCCAGCTCGCGCTCCATGGCCTCGTCCCCTCCCTTGTCCCCGCCGCCGACCAGAGGGGACGCCATCGCCGCCGTCGCGGTCAGGAGCAGCGCTGCCATCGCCAGGCAAATCGTCTTGCACACCATCTTCATCGTCGCCTTCATTGCTCAAACCTCCCTAAGGATATTGTGCCCTGTTTTGCACGGCGGGGTACTTAAGGCCCCAGAACCGTTCAATCCTCGATGATTTCCGCTTTCAACGCCTCGACCTCGTCCACGGGCAGCCCGGTCGCCTGGGCGATCTTATCGAGGTCCAACCCCATCCGAATCAGGTTTTGGGCGGTTTCGGCCCTGCCCTTCGCCTCGCCCCTGGCCTCACCCCTGGCCTCACCCCTGGCCTCCCGGCTTCTCACATAGTTCTCCCAATCGGACTGCTCCCTCTCCCGTATCAGATAATTTACCCACAGCTCGGGCGTCTTTACGAACGCCTCCTCCATTTTCAGAATTCTCCTGATGTCGGAGTCGTACGCCGCGATCTCGTTCAAAGCCTCGGTCTCTCCCACCGTCCCCATGTACATCAACATCCTCTCCAGTCCTGTCATCCTATCGGGGGATTTTCCCCTCCCAAACTTCCTCATCTTCGGGAGCTCGAGAAAGTGCATCTCAACTCCGTTGCAGTAGCACTTATGGTTCTCCACGTCCAGCATACGCTGAACGGAGTGGTAGGCGTCCGGCTTGTCGGGAAACGCATTGAAGTCCAGCACGGCGATGAATACGACCTCTCCCAGCTTCCCGTAGGGCTCGCCGACGACGATCTGCGAGGTGTAATTCGCGCAGGTGTAGAAGAGGCAGCGTTTGAGGAAATCGTCCTCGTCCCGAATCTGGACCTCGACCTGGAAAAGGCGTCCGTCGGACGTCTTCGCCCTTACGTCGAAGCGCGTTCCCCTTCCCCGAAGGATGGGCGGGTCCGCTTCCCTGTCGAGGTACTCGATGTCGGCGATAACCCTGTCGGAGTCGTCCAGGACGTCGTTCAGGAAGCGTATCAGGTTCGCCTTGTGCTGCCTCGAGGCGAAAATGTACTTGAACAGCCTGTCGTTCAGCCTGTTGAGGCCGTGTTTTTCTTTCGCCGACGCATTGTCCTTCATGGTCTCCGCTCCCCGTGGGTTTCAGATGGCTTTATTATAACGTACCTTCCGTTGCTCTCGGGTCCAAATTACCCTGTCCTGCGGGCATTCTATCTTACGGCGGGAACGCCGGCAAATGCGTCTGATCCGTATTCTCATCAAACGCATTTGTGCTGGAGGCGTTTTCGGGGTAAAGTATTCGCGTGGATGGCAGGGGCCGTCCCAGCGCCGTTTATTGTGAGCATCAGAACAAATCAGAACAAAGGAGTGGTTGATGATGAAGGGAAGCAAGTGGATTTTGTCCGCGGGGTTGTTTTGCGTGGGGCTGGCGGGGCTGCCGTCGCCGGGGGAGGCTGCGGCGACGCTGTCCGCCGACGATTTTCTGCCGATCGTGCAGGCGCCGGAGGAACAGCGCGGCGAGCTGAGCGCCGTCCGGCAGCCGGATGCCGTCAAAACGGAGGCCGACGCCGTTCTGGAGCAACCCGTCACCTCCGCGGCGACGGTGCAGGACGCCATCAACGCCGTCGTCGCCGAGCGCAAGCAGGGGTGCACCATGATCGCCGTTCCCTCCGGCGGCTATGGATTCGTCGCCACGGGCATCGGCACCTACAGAAAGAATATGGATAACATCACGGCGGAACGCATCGCCCAGCGCAACGCCTACGTCGAGGCGTATATGCAGGCCAAGAGCCAGATGGCCTCGCTGCTCGGGGAGATGGCGGTCAAGGGGGTCACGACCTTCGACAGGAAGACGGAGACCCTGGACACGGACAGCAAGGCCCTGCGCAACCAGACCAGGGACCTGAACGAACACCAGAAGGCCGTCGTGTACGGCGTCCTGAAGGGTTACGTGACCTACGAGGTCCACGATGACATCGACAAGGGGATCGTCTACGTGACGCTGGTCAGCACGCCGAGGACGCGCGGGCAGTACGCGCGGCCCGACTCCGACACCCTGATTGCGGCGACCCTCAACGAGGGGCTCAACACGATGCTCTCGGAGATCCAGAACAACCTGGTGCCCCCTGTCGGCGGCCGTATCATCGACGTTCCCACCACGGGCGAGGTTGCCTTTGTGGGGTTCGGCAGCGCCGTCGTTCGTAAAGACAAGGACCCTGCCCTTCAGAAGGACCTGACCCTTTCGGCGGAGAGGACGGCGGAGCTGCGGGCCTCCGACGCGCTCTGCGGCATCATAACGGGGGAGAAGGTCTCCGCAGCGAGCGCTCTTGACGAGAGCACGCAGACGGCGGTCAGGGATTTCGAGACGATCGCGCAGAGGGACCCCACAACCGGCGTCGTCTCCCAGGTGGACGTGGCCAACGCGGAGGGACGCAAAAAGGAATTCCGCAGCAGACAGACGTTCCAGCAGACGATCGAGAGCGCCCGACAGGGCCTCCTGCCTCCGGGGGTACAGCGCCGCACCTGGACGGACAAGGACGAGGCTTTCGCCTGGGGCATTGCCGTCTACGCGCCGTCTTTGACCGATGCCGCTGCCGCGGGTGCCCGTGACATGGAGAACGCTCAGATCGTCCAGCCCGTCCAGCCGAAGCAGGCGCCCCAGCCCGAGAGCTCGGATAAGTTGGAACAGGGCGTCTCCGGAACGGTGAAACAGGAGCTTTAGATGATGAGGGGTTCACGCGGCGCTTTGTTCCTTTGGGCCCTGATCCTGGCGCTTTGGGGCGCTTCGGGGGCCGAGGCCGCTGTGGGCAGGGAAGGGGAGGCTTTGGCATGGCTCCGCTCCCTGACGATCTCGGACGCGGTGAAGAACGAGTTGGGGGACAGGCTGGCCACGATGTCCCCCGAGAAATCCCAGGGGTGGGTTGTCTCCGGGCCTCAGGCCGTTTACGTGTTTGGCCTTGTGCCCGTTCCGCAGGACGACGATCCGGAGCTCCAGGTTTCCCTCGATGCGGAGGCTCAGAACCGCTCGGCCCTCAAGGCGCTGACGCTTCTGGCCCGGCGCATGACCGAGGGGCGGCTGGATCGGAAAAAATTCGAGGACGAGGATGCCGCCGACTACGCTTTGGGAAGCTACTACCAAGAGGCCCTGAAGGGTGGCGTGCAATCCCGGTCGGCGGTGTTCGGAAGGACGGCGTATACGCTGCTCTGGGTCGCGGAACCGATGGCGGGCAGGCTCCTGACGGAGGAGCTGCCGGAGAAGCGCCTCACGGTCAGTTATTGTGAGCGGCTCTACCAGAGAGGGTCGGAACTGATGAAATCCGGAGACTACGAAGGGGCCCTGAGCGTCTTTCACAAAATACACTATCTGGAGTGGGCCAACGTCGGGGCCTACCTCGATGCGGCCGAATGTTTCCTCAGGGTGAAAAAGAACGAAGACGCCGTGCTGCTGGCGCAGGAGCTGCTGAAGACGCTCGAGGCGAAAATGAGTCCGGGGGAGATGGCCCGCGCGGGCAGGATCCTTTTCCGCGGGGGGAGGACGGACGAGGGCTTTGCAGTTTTGGAGAAGGCCTGCGTCATGGCGGGCGTTTTGGCCCCGTAATCCCATGGCCCGCGACTTTAGTCGCGGGCTTTCCCGTCACACTGCCGTAAGAGGCGGCAGGCCGGCGAAAAAGAAAGGGGGCCGTCCGCACGGACGGCCCCCGCTCACCTGCACCCTATGCGGCCCGCTTGCGCCCGCGGACAAAGGTCAGGACGAGGAAGACGGCGGCAGCCGCCAGGAGGGAGCCGGACAGGAGCGGGCGGAAGCGCACCCACGCCACGGCGATGACGACGAAGGACCAGGCGAGCCCCAACAGAAGGGACACCACGCCGAGCCCGGCGCCCACGAGGCTCTCCAGGATGGGAAGGACCCCCACCAGGACGGCCAGGGGGCTCAGCACGGTGCGCAGGCCCACGACGACGATGAAGATTCCAAGGACGCGAAGGATCCAGGCCATGATGTTGTTCTCGCTCCTGGCGTCCTCGAACATCTTCTCCATGCTGGCCTTCCCCATGGCCAGACGGCTGAAGGTGTAGCCGTTCGAGGCGATGTACTCCTCGAAGGTGTCGGACATCACCTTCGCGATGATGGAGACGTCCGCGGGGGGCGTGCGCCGGAACGTGACGCGCACGTCGCCGATCCTGGGCGTGCCGGGGTTCTGCCCGATGTAGACCGTGCTGCCCGCCACGTGGACCAGGGCGTCCGCGGAGACGGGAGTTTCGAGATAACGCCTCGCGTGGAGGTCCGATACGTGGATGGCTCCCGCGATGGCCTGCAGGTCCACGCTCTCCGGCGAGAGCGCCATGGCCACGGCCCCGCCGATCCTGTGCACGAGGAAGGGCGGCAGCTTGTAGGCTCCGAAGGAGACGTTCTGCGCGTAGACTTCCTCGTCCTCGAAGTCGGCCAGCGTGTCGTTGGGGCCCATGTCGTTCCTGCTGAAGGGCTGAGCCGTGCTGTACAGAGGGTCGTGGAAGGCCGAGGAGTCAATGGGGCTCGCAACCCACTCCCGGCTGTAGGTGTAGGTGGTGACGGTCTCCTCGCCGCCCCCCAGCTTCTTGCGCGTCTCACTCTTCGAGTGCTCCTCCCACTGGTAGTACTCCACCTCGCGCGAGAGGGCGATGGCCGTCGTCGACACGCCAAACGCCGGGTCCGTCAACACGTCCGTCGTGTCCGCCCTGCCCATGGCGTGGACAACCCTGCCCTCCAGCGCCGGGTCCGCCGTGCCGATGTCCGCCACGTCCTGCGTCTGCACCATGGCCTCGCCGATCGCCCCGGCCTGCTTGTAGGTGCGCCCCTCGTTCCACCAGAGCAGCCACGACCCCAAGAGGATCAGGACAAGCCCCACCACAACCCCCTTAAACGCCCCGCCGAGGCGCTCGCCCCAGCTCGTGTTCTTCGTCTCCGTGTACGCCATGCCAAAATCCTCCCTTTTAAAATTTGGCTTCCAGGACAGGCCGACTGAAATATAGCACAGAAAAACGCGGGGCGAAAGCGTCCGACCGGCGCAAAGGGGCAGTCTTTGGGGTGGTTTTTTCAACCCGCATGCGCCCGCGCCTTTTGAAATTTCCGGCCGGAATGTTAGAATGTGCAGATACGTTCCCACCCCCCCGCACGACGCCGGGAACCTCTGAGAACGCCGCCCCCCTGGGGGCGATATTTTTATATACAATCCGAATATAAGGAGAGCTGAAAATGGCATTTTTTTATGAGGAGCCGTCGCACACCTTTTCCGAGTACCTTCTGGTCCCCTCCTACTCCTCCGCGGAGTGTATCCCTGCGAACGTGTCCCTGAGGACGCCCCTGTGCCGCTTCCGCAGGGGGGAGGAACCGCCCGTCTCGCTGAACGTTCCCCTGACCTCCGCGGTGATGCAGTCGGTCTCCGACGACCGCATGGCCGTCGCGCTGGCCAGGGAGGGCGGGCTGTCCTTCATCTTCTGCTCGCAGCCCGTCGAGAGCCAGGCGGAGATGGTTCGGCGCGTCAAGCGCTACAAGGCCGGCTTCGTGGCGAACGACTCCTCCATCGGGCCGGACGAGACGCTGGCCGACATCCTGGCGCTGAAGGACCGGACGGGGCACACCACCGTGGCGGTGACCCACGACGGCAGCCTGACGGGCAGGCTCCTGGGCATCGTCACAAGCCGCGACTACCGCGTCAGCCGCATGGACGCCTCCGCCCCCGTGCGCGACTTCATGACGCCCATCGACAAGATCGTCTTCGCGCGGGACGGCCTGACGCTCAGCGAGGCGAACGACATCCTGTGGGAACACAAGCTGAACGCCCTGCCCGTGGTGGACAACGAGGGCAACATGGTGGCCTTCGTGTTCCGCAAGGACTACGACATGCACAAGGAGAACCCTCTGGAGCTCCTGGACGCCCAGAAGCGCTACGCCGTGGGGGCGGGCATCAACACGCGGGACTACGAGGATCGCGTGCCGGCCCTGGTGGACGCCGGGGCGGACGTGCTGTGCATCGACTCCTCCGAGGGCTTCACGGAGTGGCAGCGCCGGACGCTGGCCTGGATTCGGGGCCGGTACGGGGACGCCGTCAAGGTGGGCGGCGGCAACGTGGTGGACGAGGAGGGCTTTCGCTTCCTGGCCGAGGCCGGAGCGGACTTCGTGAAGGTGGGCATCGGCGGCGGGTCCATCTGCATCACGCGGGAGGCCAAGGGCATCGGGCGCGGTCAGGCCACGGCCGTCATCGAGGTGGCCCGCGCCAGGGACCGGTACTTCGAGGAGACGGGGGTCTACGTGCCCATCTGCTCCGATGGCGGGATCGTGCTGGACTACCACATCACGCTGGCGCTGGCCATGGGCGCGGACTTCTGTATGCTGGGGCGCTACTTCGCCCGCTTCGACGAGAGCCCCACGAACCGCGTGATGGTGAACGGCAACTACGTCAAGGAGTACTGGGGCGAGGGCTCGTCCCGCGCGCGCAACTGGCAGCGCTACGACTCCGGGGACTCGGCGTCCGCAAAGCTGTCCTTCGAGGAGGGCGTGGACTCCTACGTGCCCTACGCGGGCACGCTGCGCGAGAACGTGACGGAGACGCTCAGCAAGATCCGCTCCACGTTCTGCAACTGCGGCGCCCTCTCCATGGCGGAGATGCGGCGCAAGGCGAAGCTGACGCTGGTGTCGCCGGTGACGCTGGTGGAGGGCGGCGCCCACGACGTCATCCTCAAGGAAGCCGTCAAGAGGGCGAAGTAGTCCCTGAAGGAGCGGCGGGGCTCCGCGGCGTCCGGCCGCGAAGCCCCGTCCCCCCGCCCCTAGAGGCTCCTGGACAGGAAGCTCTCGAACCCGCAGCCCAGGTGGCTGACGTCCCCCAGGAGGCTCAGCTGCGGGCCGTCGCCGTTAAAATCCAGACAGGACACGCCGCAGTTGGGGATTCGGATCCGCCAATAGCTCGTGAGCGGCAGGCCGATATAGTGGCAAATCAGCACCTTCCCCACGGCGTCGTGCGTCGCCAGCAACACGTCGCCCTCGTACTTCCCCAACGCGACGCGCTCCAGCGCCTCCACGGCACGGCGCCCGACGTCGGCCAGCGACTCCCCTCCCGGCCCCGGCATCGTGACCCGCTGCGGATCGGTGCGCCAGAGCCTCAAAAGCTCCCCGTCCCTTCGAGCCACCTCGTCCGTCGTCACGCCCTCCCACGCGCCGTGGTTGATCTCCTGAAAGCCGTCATCGACGACGAAGGCGTCGCAGTCCGCCGCGTCGAAGATCCGCTCCCCCGTCACGCAGGCGCGGGACAGCGGACTGGCGAGGACGGCGGCCAGGGGGTAGCCCCGGAAGCGCTCCGCCACCCGGTCCGCCTGAAGCATCCCCGCCTCGTTCAGGGGGACGTCGAGCTGCCCCTGAAACCGTCCCTCCCGGTTCCACGCCGTCTCGCCATGCCGCACGATGAAAAGCCTCATCGCTTCCGTCCCCCTCCTCCCGTCTCTCCATCTTTCCGTCCGGCACCCTCCCTCAAAGCGCCCCCTCCAGGGGAGCGCCGTCGTCCCGACGCACAAAATCATAAACAACGCAGGGGCTCGGCACAACGAGGACAAGGGGGGCCGTGTCACCCGTGAACGCCCCCCCTTCACAGCGCCAGGCCCACCGCGCAGAGCGCCAGCAGCCCGGCCATCGCGATGTTGACCGCGAGCCTGTGGTCGGCGAAGATGCGGCGCAGCGCGATGCCGGCGAATATCCACGCCAGGTTGCAGACCGGGCCGGTGAAGGGAAGGAAGAGCCCGACGGCGAGGAGCGCCTTGAACGAGCGCGTGTGCGGCAGCACGTAAGCGGAGAGCGCGGTGACGCAGAAGACGATGACCTTTACGTTGGTGAGCTGGATGAGAAGCCCCGTCGTGAAGGTGCAGGACTCCCTGCACTCCCCATGCGAGTCGTCGTCGTTCCTCAACATCTGGAACGCCAGCCACAGGATGTACGCTGCGCCGACGTAGGACAGAACCTTGACGTATCGATGCAGGATCTCACCAAGGAAAAACGTCACGAACACCGCCCCCATGGCGTCCAGGAAGAAGCCAGTGAGGAGCCCGCGCCACTGTCGCAGGGCGCACTCCCGTCCATACTTCAGCGCGGCGGCCAGCGAACAGAGGTTGGCCGGCCCCGGCGTGATGCCCGTGATGAAACAGTAAAAAAGGAAAGACGGAACAAGTGACAAAGGCATTCTGCACACTCCTTCGCGGCGTCTTGAGGGGCTGCACGATCCCGTGAGGTTCAGGAACGAACTGCCCACAGCCAAGCGAAGGGCGCGGGAGCCGCGTCCTTCGCTCATGCCGTTCCAGAATTTATAGTGTAATTCTCAATTCTTAATAGAAAGCCTCAGAGGGCCGTTCTACTTCACTTCGCCCCGTTTCTTCTTCGCGTCGTAGTCCTTCACGACCCGGCGCAGCGTGAGGGAGAGGATGAGCAGCCCCACGAGGTTGGGCAGCGCCATGAGCCCGTTCAGGGTGTCCGAGATGTCCCAGATCTGGTTCAGGAAGACGTTGCCCGCGGAGCCGAACAGCTGCGCGCCGGACGCGCCCAGCAGGATCATGGCGATCCACAGCACCTTCATGACGGGCTTGAACCAGACGCCAAACAGGTAGGTGACGGCCGTCTCCGCGTACCAGTACCAGCCCAGGATCGTGGTGAAGGCGAAGAGCAGGAGGGCGACCGACAGGACGTAGCGGCCCACCCCCATGCCCAGGGCATTCTCGAAGGCCTGCAGCGTCAGCTGGGAGCCCGTGAGCTCCGGATGCCCCGTCAGCGTACCGGTCGTCATGATGACCAGGGAGGTCATGGTGCAGATCACGATCGTGTCCACGAAGACCTCGAAGATCCCGTAGAAGCCCTGCTGAACGGGGTGTTCCACGTTCGCCGTGGCGTGGACCATGGGGGCGGAGCCCATGCCCGCCTCGTTGGAGAAGACGCCCCGCGCGATCCCCTTCTGGACGGCCTCCTTGACGCACCAGCCGGCCAGCGCTCCGGGCACCGTCTCGCCGGGGTTCTCGAACGCCAGCTTGAAGACGGTGGCGATGGCCTCCGGGATGTGGGCGGCGTTCATAACCAGGACGACGATCGACGTGATGATGTAGAAGACGGCCATGATGGGAACCAGGTACGTCGTGACCATGGAGAGACTCTTCAGCCCACCGACGATGACCAGCCCCACCAGCGCGGCGATCGCGATGCCGCTGTACAGGTGGTTGACGCCGAAGCCCATCGACAGGCCCTCCGCCGCGGAGTTGGACTGCGTGGCCGCGCCGATGCCGAAGGAGGCCAGGAAGGCGAAGACGGCGAAGATCACCGCCAGCCACTTCTGCCCCGCGCCGTGCTCCAGGATGTACATGGTGCCCCCGCGCCAGTCGCCGTGGGCGTCCTTCTGCCGGAAGTGGACGGCCAGGGTGACCTCGGCGAACTTGGTGCACATGCCGAAGAAGGCGGAGATCAGCATCCAGACGAGCGCACCGGGACCGCCCAGGTGCAGGGCCGTCGCCACGCCGGCAATGTTGCCCGTGCCCACCGTCGCGGCCATGGCCGTCGCCATCGCGGCGAAGGAGGAGATCGACTTGTCGGCCTCGTTGGCACCCCGCGCGGACGTGAACACCTCCTTCATAGCCGCCACGAAGTAGCGGATCTGCGGAAGCCCCAGCAGGAGCGTTAGGTAGATGCCCGTGCCCACCAGGAGGACCAGCACGGGGGCGCCCCAGACGAACTGGTTGACCACGTCGTTCACCTTCATGATGGCGTCCATCACGGACGTTCCAGCAGCGACGTCGGCAGAAATCGGGTTCATGATTCCATCTCCTTTTCAAAATTGACCTCTGTTTTTGAATATTTAGCCACATCGAGACCGAAAAAATTCACCCCTCCTCTCATAGGTCCGGCCTCTTCCCTAAAATAAAAATGGCGAAGCGCCCGGCCAGAGGGCGCGTCCTCGCCTTGAGCGTTTACGTCTGTGTTCTTGATATCATATCACAATTCCTCCCCGATCAAGTATGAATCTTCTAAAATAAAAATCACCATCACCGTCTCCGCTTCAGTGCGTTTCCGGTTTCGGCGTTCGGGTATATAATCAACCTCAAGAGCAAGAGACGAGACTTTCGGTTGATTCGTCCCCGGCGAAGGCGAGTGGCAGGCTCAACGGGCCGCGCGCCGACGCTCAGGCCGGGCGGAACTCCACTCAATATTTCAGGAAGCGACGACGAGCGTCCGCCGGACACCATGCCCTGCGGCGCGGGTCGGCGTCTTCTTTCAGAACACGGCGCGTCAGCGCGCCGAAAGGTCCGCCGCGGCATCGGGCGACCGATTCTTTGGGGGGAAAACATCATGAACGCATCAAAGGTATTCTTCACGGACATGCACACGACGCCCGACGAGAACCTGCTTCAGAAGCTGAAGCGCCTGATGAGGGCCACAGGGTTCGAGGCCCTGCCCTTCAAGGGCGGCAGGTTCGCCGCGGTGAAGGTGCACTTTGGCGAGCCGGGGAACCTGGCCTTTCTGCGGCCGAACTACGCCCGCGTCGTCTGCGACTACGTCGTTCAGCTGGGCGGGCGGCCCTTCGTGACGGACTGCAACACGCTCTACGTCGGAGGACGCCGAAACGCGCTGGACCACCTGGACAGCGCCTACGCCAACGGCTACAACCCCTTCGCCACAGGCGTCCACACCATCATCGCGGACGGCCTGCGTGGGCTGGACGAGCGGCTGGTCCCGCTTGAGGGCTGCACCTACGTCAAGGAGGCCAAGATAGGCTCGGCCATCATGGACGCGGACGTCATCATCTCCCTCTCCCACTTCAAGGGGCACGAGCTGACGGGCTTCGGCGGAGCGCTGAAGAACCTGGGCATGGGCTGCGGCTCCCGCGCCGGCAAGATGGAGATGCACAGCGCGGGCAAGCCCCACGTGGAGCAGGAGAAGTGCGTCAGCTGCGGCCGGTGCGTGCGCATCTGCGCCCACGACGCGCCCCACGTGACGCCGGGCAGGGGCGCCTCCATCGACCACGACCGGTGCGTGGGCTGCGGCCGCTGCATCGGAGCCTGCCCCGTGGACGCCGTCGCCCCGGACTACGACGAGGCCTTCGACATCACCAACTGCAAGATGGCGGAGTACACCAAGGCCGTCATCCAGGGACGGCCCCACTTCCACATCAGCCTGGTCGTCGACGTGTCCCCCTTCTGCGACTGCCACGCGGAGAACGACATCCCCATCGTGCCGGACGTGGGCCTGTTCGCCTCCCTCGACCCCGTGGCGCTGGACCGCGCCTGCGCCGACGCGGTGAACCGCCAGCCCGCCGTCGAGGGGAGCCTGCTGGCCAAAAACGGCCACGCCCACCACGACCACTTCACCGACGTGTCGCCCGACACGCACTGGATATCCGCCCTGGAGCACGGCGAAAAGATCGGCATCGGCACGATGAACTACGAGCTGATACAAATCTGAGAAAACGACCGCGAAGGGACCTTTCGAGCCATGAGCCATACGAGGGGGGCGCCGCGGGAGCGCCTGATCTTCCACGTGGACGTCAACAGCGCCTTTCTGTCCTGGGAGGCGGCCCGCCGCGTCCGGGAGGGAGGAGCCGACCTGCGCCTCGTCCCCTCCGCCGTGGGGGGAGACCCGGAGGACCGGACCTGCGTCGTCCTGGCGAAGTCCATCCCCGCGAAGAGGTTCGGCGTCCGGACGGGGGAGCCCGTCGCCATGGCGCTGCGCAAGTGCCCAGGGCTCGTCCTGGCCCCGCCGGACTTCAGGCTTTACGACCGGTGCTCCTGCGCCCTCATGGACGTCTGTCACCAGTTCTCCCCCGCTGTCGAGAGGTTCTCCATCGACGAGTGCTTCCTCGACATGACGGGCACGGGCCTTCTGTACCCGGACCCGCTGGACGCGGCCTACGCCCTGAAGGACCGGATACGGGACGAGCTGGGCTTCACGGTGAACGTCGGCGTCAGCTCCAACAAGTTCCTCGCCAAGGCGGCCAGCGACTTCGAGAAGCCGGACCGCGTCCACGCGCTGTGGCCCGGCGACCTGGAGGACCGGTTGTGGCCCCTGCCCGCGGGAGAGCTCTTCTCCGTGGGACAGGCCACGGCCGCGCGCCTCAAGGGCGCGGGGATCCGCACGATCGGCGATCTGGCCCGCGCGGACCCGAAGCGCCTTCAGGCCGTCGTCGGCGCGGGCATGGGGCGCCGCCTCCACCGCTATGCGAACGGCGAGGACGATTCGCCGGTGCTGGCGGACCCCGCGGAGGCGAAGGGATACAGCATCTCCACGACCTTTCGGGAGGACCTGACGGAGATGAGCGCGGCGCGTCTCGTGCTCCTGGACCTGGCCGACTCCGTCACCGCCCGCATGAGGGCCGACGCGAAGCGGGCGGGCGGCGTCTCCGTGACGTTGCGTTCCAGCGACTTCCGCGACCGCTCGCACCAGACGCGCCTGAGCGAACCCACGGACGTGACGGACGAGGTCTGCGAGACCGCCCGCCGCCTCCTGGCGGAGGCGTGGAACGGACGGACGCCCCTGAGGCTCCTGGGGATCGCGCTGACCCACCTGACGAGCGAGGACGCCCTGCAGCTCTCGCTCTTCAGCGACGAGCGCAGGGAGAGGGCGCGCCGCATGGATAAGGCCGTGGACGCGTTGCGCCGGGACCTGGGCTTCGACATCATCCGGCGCGGCGGCGGCGCGGACGTGGGGCGCAAGTATCGGGCACAGCTGGAGAACCGGCGGGAACGCCGTCCCTGACGCCACGTCGATCCTTCAGCACCTCCTCAGCGCGGCGGAGGGGGCGGCTTGACACCGCCTCGCCAAAATGATTAAAATGTTCTATAATTTCTGCGGAAGGATGACGACAGCATTTCCATCCTGCGCTTCGGGCAGCGGCGGATCGGCGTCCCTCACCCGGCAGAGTCGGACGAAGGGACAAGAGCGACATTCATTTTATGGAGGGATGAGAGATGAGGAAGCTGGCTTTGGTAATGGTCCTGGCGTTGCTCTCCGCCGGCGCAGCGGTCGCCGCGGAGAAGGGCGGTATGCCGGGGGGCGGGACGCTGACCTTCACCACGGGAGGCGCCCAGGGGACGTACTACGGCTTCGGCGGCGTCCTGGCGGGCAAGGTGGGCGAGACCACCAGCACCACGGTCACGGCCATCACGTCCGGCGGCTCCCAGGCCAACGTCGAGGCCATGGACGCGGGGGACGCCCAGCTGGGCTTCGTGCAGACGGACGTCGGCGCCTACGCCTACAACGGCACGCGCCTCTTCGAGAAGCAGGGCAAGGTCGAGGGCTTCTCCACCGTCGCGAACCTCTACATGGAGCAGGTGCAGATCGTCACGCTGAACCCGGACATCAAGACCGTGGCCGACCTGAAGGGGAAGAACGTCTCCGTCGGCGCGGCGGGCAGCGGCGTGTTCTTCAACGCCGTGGACGTGCTGACCGCTTACGGCCTCGACGTCGAAAAGGACATCAAGCCGACGTACCAGTCCTTCGGGGACAGCGTCGACGCGCTGCAGGACGGCAAGATCGACGCCGCGTTCATCGTGGCCGGCGCCCCCACGACGGCCGTCACCTCCCTGGCGACCACGAAGAAGGTCAGCCTCGTCAGCCTTGACGAGGAGCACGTCGAGGCGCTCCTGAAGGCCTCCCCCTACTACAGCAGGAACGTCATCAAGAAGGACGTCTACAACACGGACGGCGACATCGCCACCGTGGCCGTGGGAGCCGTGGTGATCGCCCGCGACGACGTGTCCGAGGCGGACGTCTACAACTTCCTGTACGGCGTGTTCGAGAACCTGGACGCCATCAAGGCCGCCCACGCGAAGGGCGCGGAGTTGAACCTCGATTTCGCCGCGTCCTACGGCGCCGTGCCCTACCACCCCGGTGCGGTGAAGTACTTTGCGGAGAAGGGGATCACGGTCCAGGGCAAGTAGCCTTCCGGACCGCAACCTGAAAACTGCAGCGGCTGTGGCTGACGGTACGCGCCACAGCCGCTTTTATGGGCCTTGCCGGTTCGATTTTACACCTAAAAATTTATCGAAGGGGGATCGTCTCTTATGGACTCCAACCGAAGGGACAGCGCGCCGCAGGCCGATGTCGGCACGATGCAGGACGTCGAGGCGGTGATGAAGAAGTACGACAGGGAGTCCAACGTCCGCATCTGGGAGGGCGCGCCGAAGCAGGCCGTCCGCCTGCTGACCGCGGCGTTCTCGCTCTACTGCGTCTGGGTGACTCTCTACAGCACGGCCATGCCGGAGATACGGCTGAACGTCTTTCTGGGGCTCATCCTCACCATCGGCTACCTGAACTACCCCATCAAGAAGGGGCTCTCGCGGGTCAATCACTTTCCGTGGTACGACGCGCTCATCCTGCTGGCGGGCATCGTCCCGCTCTTCTACTTCGCGTGGAACGCCAAGAGCATCATCGAGATGGCGCTGCGCGTCACCAACCCCCGGAACCCGGACTACCCGTTCTACACGACCATGGCCGTCCTGGCCGTCCTCTCCACCATGGAGCTCTGCCGCCGCTGCGTGGGCATCCCCATCCTGTGCGTGGTGGGAGGCCTCATGGCCTACGCCTTCAGCACCGTCCGCTTCGGCAAGGTGCTCTACGACCTCTACTACTCCACGGGCGACGGCCTGCGCAGCACGCCCATCGTGGTCTGCGCGCAGTACATCGTCGTGTTCATCCTCTTCGGGGCCTTCCTGGAGCGCACGGGCATCTCCGCGTTCTTCATCGACCTGGCCAACGCCGTGGCGGGGGCCTCCGCCGGAGGACCGGCGAAGGTGGCCGTCATCTCCTCCGCGCTCTGCGGCATGGTGTCCGGCTCCTCCGTGGGCAACACGGTCACGACGGGCTCCGTCACCATCCCCATGATGAAGCGGACGGGCTACAGGTCGGAGTTCGCGGGCGCCGTGGAGGCCGCCGCGTCCACGGGCGGGCAGATCATGCCCCCCATCATGGGCGCGGCGGCGTTCCTGATGGCGGAGTACATGGGCATCCCCTACGCGCAGGTGGCGCTGAAGGCCATCCTGCCCGCGGCGCTGTACTTCGCAGGCATCTACATCGCCGTACACCTCGAGGCCAGGAAGCTGGGCCTGAAGGGCATCCCGCGGGAGGAGCTGCCGCGGCTCCTGTCCCTGCTGCCCAAGGTGTACCTGCTCCTGCCCCTCGTCGTCCTGGTGGTCATGGTGTCCCTCAACCTGAAGACCATGCAGTTCTCCGCGACGGTGGCCATCGGCATCGCCATCCTGGTGGGGATCGTCAACCCGGACGATCGGCTGACCCCGACGAAGTTTCTGGACGCCCTCGAAGCGGGCGGCAAGGGCACCATCACCGTGGCCGTGGCCTGCGCCATGGCGGGCCTCGTGGCGGGCTGCATCACCTCCACGGGCCTGGCCTCCCGGCTCATCACCATGGTGGTCAGCATATCGGGCGGGCACACCTTCATCGCGCTGATCCTCACCATGGTCTGCTGCATCATCCTGGGCATGGGCGTCCCCACCACGGCCAACTACTGCATCATGGCGGCCACCTGCGCCCCCATCCTGATGTCCCCGGAGATCGGCATCCCCAAGATATGCGCCCACTTCTTCGTCTTCTACTTCGGCATCGTCGCGGACATCACGCCCCCCGTCGCGCTGGCGGCCTACGCGGGCTCGGCCATCGCCAAGGCGCCCCCCATGAGGACGGCCATCAACGCCACCAAGCTGGCCATCGCGGCCTTCATCGTGCCCTACATCTTCGCCTTCAACCCCTCCATGCTCTTCGAGGACCTCCATCCCCTCCTCCAGATCGCGGGCGCGGGAGCGTTCCTCAACCACGCCCTGACCTTCGCCGAGGTGGCCGTCATCTGCGTCACCGCGCTCCTCGGCATCTTCGGCGTGGCCGCGGCCCTGAACGGCTACCTGTTCCGCCCGCTCAACCCGGCCTTCCGGGTCCTCATGGCCGCAGGGGGGCTCTCCATGATGGTCCCCGGCACGATGTCGGACGCCGTCGGCCTGGCGGTCCTGAGCGCCGTGTGCGCGATCCAGTGGAGCCGAAGCCGGGGGCGTGCCGCAGCCTAGTCTTGCCCCACGCCGTCCGGCGGCGTAGAGAGTGGTACAATTCAGGCGAGGCCCCGGAGGCCTCGCCTGAATTGTACCGGAACGCGCCGGGCTGAAGAGGCGAAAGCCCGATGCGCCGGGAGCATGGAACGGTGGAAGGAGTGTCGGCGATGGGTCCCTTTGCGCTGGAGCCCGTGTGCAAGGATTACCTTTGGGGGGGGACGCGGCTGAGGGACGAGTGGGGGCTGGGGGGCGGGATGCCCCGCGTGGCCGAGAGCTGGTCCCTCTCGGCACACCCGGACGGGGACGGCAGGATATTGAACGGCCCCTGCGCCGGGATGACCCTGTCCTCGGCCCTGCGGCGCCTTCCGCAGCTCGCGCCGCAGGACGCGCCCCTCCCCCTGATGGTGAAGCTCATCGACGCGGCCCTGCCC
>ERZ772967.992-NODE-992-length-20340-cov-13.763224_pt1 | contig 20340 bp, 22 predicted proteins | sample MGYA00511677_ERZ772967 | MGnify/ENA primary metagenome ERZ772967 (study PRJEB29015, sample SAMEA2737931) | human oral metagenome | biome: human oral; feature: human-associated habitat; material: dental | place: China | collected 2146 ...
GACTTATTATTTATCTTGACCGCGATGTCTACGCTCCGAACGCCGTGCTCCAGCAGCCATTTCTTGGCTCGCTTAGCGTCGGCTTCGGTAGCGTAGGTTTTCGCGTGCGGTTTGTTCTTCTCGTCGCTCCAACGAACCGTGAATGTGCAATTCATCAGAGACATTACGTAGCCTCCAGTTTCTTGCATTTGCGGCGCTGCTTTTTGCGAAGTGCTTTTTTAGTCATTTGGATCCTCGATCGTGCCGCCAAGCAACTCAAGGCGCTTGGTAAATTCTTCCTCAACTTCTCTGTCGCTGGGTGAATAAAATGTTTCAAATCCAATACTAAACTCAAACTCGCTTTTGTTTAGGTTGGGTATGCTCTCGTATCGAAGATTGAATCGTCTACCGTCAATGTCAGCGTTGATCAATCTATACGCCTGCTTGTCAATCCAGACCATATGTGGAATTGTGAATGATGTAAATATCCCCATCTTTACAGCCCCACGATCCACAATATCAACTTGACAAAGACCGCTATGATAACTACCGCCACCAGCGAAACTAAAATCCCGCCGATTAAATAGCCTATAGCATCTGCCGCTTTTTTCATTTTGCTATCCATTGATTACTCCTCTTCAAATTAGTATTTTTTATACGCTCTGCTGTTGTAATTCCCGGCGCAGCAGCTGGCTTTCCGTTAACTGCTCGCTCTCAGTCTTGCGATGTTCATCAGCGATAGCCGAGACTTCATCAACAATGTCGATGTCCGCCAGCGTCATCTGGTCGTAAAACCAATTGCCAAGCTCGAATCTATCACAGAACTCCGCTAACGGCTCATCTTTTAAGTGCAAATCCAGCGCGATAACATCAAGCTCATCAGATGGATACTCAAACAGCAATTCTGTCAGTATCCTAATGATTAGTTTTCGGCTCACTATTTCTCCTTTCTTATTTCCTCGATCGCACCCTCGTCGGGTAGCCACAAATTGCAACCAAAACTGTATTTTACTGTCTTGGGGGTGGCTCAAATGTGCGAGGAGCTCCTGCGGTTGACGCCCCACCCTATATATACGAATCTGGCCACCCAAAGAGGGTGCGATGTTGGTTGTTAATGTTCTAAAATGGTATTTCGCTCAAATCAATCGGCGTGTCGAGGTCGATGTCCTCGACTGGTTTAGCCGCTTGGTTGGTTGTAGTCTTTGTCGCCTTAGCATCATCTTCGGCGTATCGCTCAGTCGCTGGTGCGGCGTTATTGCCGCCCTTGGCGTCACTCAAGAACTGGAACTGATCGATGATGACTTCAGTGGCTTTACGCTTGATGTCGTCCTTCTCCCAGATTCTGGTTTGCAAGCGTCCAGTTATGCCAATCTGCTTGCCTTTTGGCGCATATTCTGCCAGCAGTTCAGCTGCCTTATTCCAAGCCACGCAATCGATAAAGCTTGCGTCAGCATCTTTACCGTAGCCGTCAACTGCTAGTGCGAATGAGGCGAAAGATTTGCCGCTATTCGTCGTTTTGACTTCGATATCTCGGACGACACGACCGATTAGAGTTACGTTATTGATTGCTGCCATATTTAGAAACTCTTTTCCTCGCGAATCTCCACACCTGGGATTTCACGTAGACCATTGACGATGGCTTCGCGGATTAATTTGTCGCTTGGCTCGCAGAGATAGCGCGGCACTAACTCAGGATTGGCGACTGTGAATACCGTTTTGGTCTTGATACCAGACTTGACGGTTGGCTTCTGCGATTTAGCAGCTTTGGCTGCTTCTGCCTCAGCGATCTCTTGCTCGCGTTTACGCTGTGCTGCCAATTTGGCCGCTTCGGCTTCGTCACGTTCAGCGGTCGTCAATTCGTCTTTACGTGTCAACAACTCGTTGATGGCTTTGGTAAATGCCAGCTTGATTTCAGCGTGGTTCTGATCAGCTTCTGGCAACTCAGCGAATACCTGCTTCAATTCAGCGCCTCGCTCGTCGCAAGCTTTCTGGCTACGCAATGATTTAGCATTGACCTCAAACTTGGCGCAGATAGCGTCAACGCGTGCGGCTTCTTCTCTTGCCAATCGCTCCTGCTCTTCTTGGTAAGCGAGGATTTTCTGGCTAATGTTCTTCAGTGCCTCTTCAGCTGGTGCGAGAACATCTTTTTCAGCGTCGATAAATTGCGACTTGACGCTGTCAAAGTTGCGAGTGATCGCCAGTCGTGCGTTCTTGACTTCGGTGCGGTGCGAGGTGATCAGCTTGCGGATTGCCACTGCTTCTTTGGCGGTTACGTCGTCGGTGATTTCTTTGGCTTTGGCTTGCTCCAAAAGCTCTTGCGATTTGATTTTGAACGGCGATATCGTAGCAACCTGCGAATCGACGTATTCTTGTAGTTGTGACATGTGTCCTCCTTTATTTGCCGTTTATTCTAAGATTACTTCAGCGTCTTTAACCTCTAGCGACGAGCCTGGCTTATTATCGACATACTCGCCACCGGCTTTCTGATCCTCAGTAATCGCTGTTTGCATTTCAATGCTTAGTGGCGCGTAACGTCCCAACAGTAATTTGAGTACTGTCTTTTTTGCCATTGCGTCAAAATTATCTTTCCAAACGCCGCCGCCACTTTTATAGGTTTTTGAATATCGCTTCGCATGTTTCTCAAGCTCGTCGTTAGTCATAAACTCAGCCTTGCGAAAACCGTTCAGTAGCACGAAATACGCCATATAGCCGATAATCTTACCACTTTTCTCAATCTTAAAGTTAAACTCTGGCTCACCAGTAAACGAATCGACGCCAACCAGCTCGCTTTCGTAAACAGCTCTAGTTCCTAAGCTTTGAAATTGACCTGTCTTCATCGCTAACTGCACAAATCCGCGCCAGCCCATCTGGAATTGAGCCTTGCCAGCGTATGGCACGATGTAGGCAAAACCTAGGTTTTGATTTACTGGCAGGTCTAATGTTGCTGCTGTCAAACACGCGTTATATGTCGTCATTGGGTCGCATTTGGCGATTTCTGGGCTACTGTTCGCCAGCGCTAGTACGCTGGTCAGGAATTGCCTGCCTTTATCGCCAAGCGTTCGCTCTGCCGACTTTATGATTGCGTCAGATTTTACTAATTGCTGTAGGGTCAGTGGTGCACTGCTTGTTTTTTGAATAGCTGTCTCTGTCACTATTAGCTCCAATCCCCAAGGACGAGAATATCGTCCATGGTTTCGTTTATATTAAAGTTGACCTTTTCGAGGTCTGTCTTGCCAGCGCGTTTATCAAAGCGTTTGATTTCGCCAACAATTCGTTCTAGCTTCACAAAGCCGCTATCGATAAACTCTGGCGATGCCGTTGCAACACCAACGCGGTACGGTGCGACCGTCTCGGCCACGACCCAGAAGAACTCTTTACTTTCACATTTAGCAATCAGTGAATAAAGTGCTGCTTGTAAATCGTAGTCCATTCGACGAGCTTCCCACCTAAAGTCATCAAACCTAGCAGTAGTTTTGACGTCGAGACAATATTTGATTTCGTCGCCCTGAACGCCAACAACGTCAGCTCGACCAACCCAGTCTTTGCCCTCGATTTTGGCTTTGAGTTCAACCTCGTGGCGAGCATTCTCGCCAAGCACCAGCTGATTTGCCAGCGGGTGGCTTTTGATTCGCTCAGCAATTGTGCAAATCGTCTCAAACTCAGCTTCGTCAATTATTGGCAATGTCTGTGCGTCGCGCCATTCTCTCGCCTCTTTCGTGCGATAGTCTGGATATTGCTTGACTACGAACTCTTGCTCGCCGCCTAATAGGTGAGCATGTGCCAATTTACCGATATCTACAGCCTTACCGTAGGTTTTCTCAATCAGCCCAAGCTTCAGCCCGACAGCGTAATCAATGCCGCTGTGGTAGATATTTTTGGCTGATGAGTAAGACCAGTGGTTAACATTTCCAATAGGCTTTTCCACTTACGCCTCCCCCGCCAAAGCACGGTCAAGAAATGTCGGATCGATTAGGTTTTCCAATTTCTCCAAAATCTCACTTTCACTCATTTCACTTTCTCCTTAAAAAATTTAATAGCATTTTACCTTGCCATTCAGGCATACGCTCCACGCCTTCCATCCGCTTGAATCCCACTTGCTGCGTGCCGCATAAATCTTATACGCGAGCGCCACATTGTGCTCTGGCTGGTATCGCCTGTCCGTCGTGTCGTGGATTGAGTTGACCTGGAATAACCCAGCGTCATTCGTTCCATTTGTATTGCGCCCCAGGGCGTTTGTCCGGCATCCACTCTCAGCCTTCATCACTGCCATAGCGATATCCACGTTCCAGTCGTATTTAGCGACCAGCGGTCGAAACCCCTCGCAGACATCTGCGCCAGCTGCCTCCACAGCAGCTTTTGACGGCGCAGATGCATGAGCTTCGACCGCTGCGACCTTAGGCTTCAGTAGCGCCGGTCGCTCGCTCGCTACTTTACGGCTTTTAACTGTTGAATCTGCTCAGAGATTCTTGTTTCCAGATGGCTATTCTTCGATTCCTGGTACTTCACCCCCAGTCCGAATCCAACCACGCTAGCGATTAGCGCCACGATGGTGATGGTTTTAATGCTTTCAATAACGTTTTTCCAATTGATTTTTTTCATAGTCTTTTCTTCCTTTTTATGTTTAGATTTTTTAGTAGTTTCAAGCTGCCCAGGTGCCGGTGGCTTGCTTGGTTTCTGATGCTGAATTTTCGTCAGCTCATATTCTAAGGCGTCTTCGTTAATAGCCGCCTCCTTTCTTGATTAGATTCTCACTTCGGGAAGCTCGCTATCTATGTCGCCACTCGTATAATTTCTTTGGCCGATCCGCTTAAGTTTCGCAAAGTTCAAACATTGATAACTCTCAGAAGCCGCTACAAACAACAATCGAGCGACCTCGTTCAAGTCATCAAAAGAGGGGCGAGCCTTTGCGATGCTCGCCCCTCTGAAATTGGGTCTAACCTAAAAAATCACCGCAAAGGTGATTTACGAAGCCCCAAATTGTCCAAAAAAAGAACTCTCTGATTAACAGAGAGTTTCTACAGTATTATTATATCAAGCTTCTCGTCATACATCAGCCACCAATCTTCGCGCTACCATTTCGTGCAGCCCTTCAGCCACGCCAAGGTTATCAGCTATTCGGAATCGCTCTGGCTTGCCGGCCACGCACCACGCACATCGCCACTACAAACATGCCAACCAGCCGCGACACTAACGACGTGTTATACGTAACCGATTGAGTCGCTGCCGCAACCTCCTCTTCCGGATTAAGCCGGCTGTCGTCCGACCATAGGCCAGGAGATGGGCGGCTTTTTACGACCAAAACATTGTCACTCACGGCACTCGTTTCGCTATTATAACCGTAACTGTCAACTGCACTGTCAACCGCCAAATCATCCTGTTCGTCCGCTTCAGATTCTACCGCCTCAGACACTTCAGTAGCAGCAAGTTCTTCTTGCGCTTCAGGTAGATCAATAGCTGGATCTACGTCGCTGGTATCCGTAATTATAGTTTCAACTTCAGCATCCATGCGCGGTAAATCGCTTTTTTCCGATGCTTTCATAAACATGCTTTCACGCTCCTCGCGAGGCATGATGCGCTCCTCTAAAATTTCCACTGCTGGCTCATCCAGCTCGACATCAGGTATTGGTTCAGTAGCCAGCGAGGTAGTAATAGCTATCTGCTCTACTGGCTCATAATCATTGGTGATTTCAGGAACTGATGATGTCTTGAAGTTGTCCAATTGCCCCGCGGACTCCATACCAACACCAATCTCGTCGTCTACGGAGAGTTTCAAATCACCATATTCTTCACGCACTATAATAGTTTCCATCGGCGCAATCGTCACCACTTCAGCCGAAGATACTCCCGGCTCTACTACTGGCGACTGTTGTTCGACAAGAAATACCACATCCTCCTCGGCCCAAACTCCGCTATCCTCCTCATAATCACACTCTACCGCCGCATGGTTATGATCAAGCTGTTCAATCAGGGAAGTCTGCGCCTCATAAATACTTTTGTCTACTGCCAATTCCTCGCTCAATTCTGGCGGCAGATCAATTTGACTTTTACCCTCGCTAACCGCAACGGCAGCAGCTGGCAAGGTTACATTCATCGCTTCTAGTTCTACCATCTCATCAGCCTCATGCGTCGTAGGATTGTTAACAACATCGGGCCGTGTCGGGCCGTGATCAGCTGGAGACTCCTCACTCACAGAAAGCGAGCTTTTTCCATATTCAACAACATCTTGAATCGACAATGACACAATCGCCGGCTGATCCGGCTGCTCTTTGGCTGGAATTGATGCGGTCGCATTAACCATCTTTTCAGTAGATGTCTCGTTTGTTTCGTATTCCGCCGACACGTTAACGGCATCCTCCTGCTCCTGATATGGCAGCACATTAGATGCGGTTGGAGTTACGCACTTAGACTGTTTGGCATCAACGTCATCAGTCGATTCGACAAAATTATTATAATCCGGCGCCGCATCTATACTAATCTCGCTAGGTTGAGCGTCTGTTGATGCTTTCGTGCCAGAATTGTCAATTGGCCTCGTAGTCACAGATTCATCCGCCTTTACTGCGTCAAACTGCGCTGCCAAGTGTTGCTGCTCGGAAACTGGCGTAAAAACACCCTTATCATTTCCTGTCGCTCGGCTCGGCTCAGAATTGGCTGACTTTGACCCTGCTATAACCAAATCTTCTTTTTGGCGTTCAGTTGATGGGATTTTTACACTTGATGGCGCAGTGTTTTCGTCGCCGTCATATGTATTTTCCACAACACTAGCAGCAACCTTATCCTCGCTAGCTGTAGGGTAAACAGTTTCATTTTCCAGCGAATTGCGATTCTCATCACCAGTTTGAGTATCCTCGCTTACCCCCGGCGATGACGGCACAGTTCTCGTTTTCGTTTGCATCAGTATGTCTGGAGATTCGAATGCTGGCTGCTGGTTTTTTTTATCTGCTGCACCAGAAATAACATCAAAAGTCTGCTGCTTTATTTCTATTGACGGACGACTTTCCTCTGTTGGCTGGGTAAAATACTCCTTGCCAGATGTATTGACAGACGCTTCGCTGACATTTTCTGGCTGGGCTTCTCTAATCTCATCAACATCATCCGTAACAATTGCTGGTTCCAAAAACGATTGTTCCGCCTCCTTAATATCCGCAGGTTCGTCTGGAGATTCTGTTGTTTCACTAGTCGGGATTTCATTGCCTTGATTCGGCGGCGCAACCTGCTCAATTAGTTTATCCGTCTTATCATCACTTATTTCAGTGATGTCTGCATTTGTTAAATCCGCCCCGCTATCAGGATTAGCGTAACCCGCCACGACAATACCGTCATCGTCGTCACTCAGCAAATCTCTTAAATATGATTCGCGTTCTGGCGTTAGCTGCAAATTTTCATTAGCAAAATTGCGCATACGTAAAATCGGACAGTCGTCGCGTGCCGCGCAACTAGCACAGGCGGCACTCGCCACACCTTGACATATTGCTGCCCTTCGCTCATCACTCATCCGGTTTTCCGACGAATTAATCTCGCTTTTACCAGCAAGCGATAATGCGTCAACCAGCGCAGGCATATCTTTTAAGTCGGTGTTGTCATCCATGAGAGTATCAAGCTTTTCTTTGCCGCCAGCTACAGCTACTAAATCAAGGCCGCTTGCCGCTTCATCTGTATCAGCACTTCTCCCCTCATCAATGCCAGACGAAAAATCCTCACCGCCAGCGCCGCTCCTCAACGACAAAAATACATCAAAATCACCGCCGTTGTTGTCAGCAACGGCTGTCGACGCCAATCCCAATTCAGCCGTCGCCACCTTGCTCATTGCTCAAAAAATGTCTCCGTTGAAATATGTGATTCGTCGACGCCAACGGCGGTTAATTTTTGCCAAACGTCACGCACAAACGGTAGACTGCCGCAGACCAGAAAGTGCGCCTCACTCGGCACTTCACTTACAATGTTCGCCACCTCAAACCGCCCGTTCCACCAGCCATCTTTCTCCTCAACCTGCTGGCGGGTGCTAAATTTTTTGACGGCAATATTTGACGCCGCTAACTCTTCCGAGAACACCATATATTCCGGCGATTTTTGAATCAAATAGAGAAAAGTCGGCTGCTTAGCGTCCGCCAAAATACTCCAAATCGGACTCAGCCCGCACCCCGCCGCGATGCCAACCAGCGGCCGCTCAGTCTGCGGGTTAAAATCACCGTACGCCCGGCTAATCTGCAGCATATCGCCAACGTGACGCGAACACAAATAGCTGGAGAATTCACCGCCCACATTTTTGACGGTAATCGACATCAGTTCCTCATGCGGACGCGAGGAAATACTATAAGCCTTGCCTTCGCGCACCTGGCTACCCTCGATAAACACCGTGATATATTGCCCCGCCATAAAGTCAAACGGTCGCGCAACATACAGCGTCGTCACCTCAGGATTTTCCTGACGCACCCGCACAATTTCGACAGTTAGTGAATCACGCATTCTTCGACATACCTTTCCATTATTTTTTGGGCGGCCCTAAATTCTTCGTCAGTAAAGGTGTGGTAATTGGCAAACTTCGGACTAATGGTGGTGCCAGTGCGAAAATGCTGCAAAGCAAATCGCTTAGCTCCTTTAACCAGCTCGCCAATCTTTTCAAAATCCGCCACCTCCAGCTGCTCGCGAACGATCGTCGTTCGAAACTCATGACCAATCCCTGAGTCAATCATCAGCCGCACGTTGTCTTTGATTGCCTCCAGATCAATCGGCCGGGCCGCAATCTCCACATACTTTTCCAGCGGACCCTTGACATCCATGGCGATGAAATCAATCGTCCCCTCCTCGACCATGCCGCGCACCATATCCGGGTGCGTGCCGTTGGTGTCCAGTTTGACATCAAAACCCAGCTTTTTAATCATCCGGCAAAGCACGGGCAGATCTTCGTTGACCGTCGGCTCGCCGCCAGAAATCACCACGCCGTCTAGCCGACCAATGCGCGATTTTAGGAAAATCATCGCCTCCTCGACCGGGATGCTCGGCGCTAACCGCTCGGGTAGTACCAGCTCCGGATTATGGCAATAGCCGCAGCGCATGTTACAACCAGAGAGGAACAGCGCTGCCGCCACGTGACCCGGATAGTCCACCAGCGACAGCTTCTGAATCCCGCCGATTGATACCTTAAGCTGGGACAGCGACGGCGCTGGCTCGCTGATGTTCGGCGGCATCGTCATAATGCTCCCTCATGTCAAATTCAGCTTGCTTGCCATTGTTCCACTGAGCAACCGGACGCAAGAAACCGACTACCCGTGAGTAAACCTCAGTCGCTTCGCCGCAATTCGGGCACTCTGGATGCTCTCCGACGATATAGCCGTGATTGGTGCAAATCGAGAAGCTTGGCGTGAAGGTAAAGTACGGCAATTTGTAATTCTCGCAAATCGTTTTAACCAGTTTCTTCAGCGTCTGCGGATCATCCATGCGCTCGCCCAGGAAGAAGTGAATCACCGTACCGCCAGTGTATTTGGTCTGCAAATTATCCTGCAAATCCATCAGCTCGAACAAATCATCAGTATAGTTGACTGGTAAGTGGCTGGAGTTAGTGTAGAACGGATGTTTGACCGCCGCGCCTAAACCATTGGCAAAGTGGGCTCGGTCAGGGAAGCTGGCTTTATCAATCTGGGCCAAACGATAGGTCGTACCCTCAGCCGGCGTCGCCTCCAGGTTGTAATTATTGCCCGTTTCTTTCTGGTATTCCACCAAGCGGTCGCGCATAAAGTCAAGCGTTTTCTCGGCAAACGCCTTACCCTTTTCCGTACCAATGTCGACGCCCAGCAAGTTCAACGCTGCCTCGTTAGTACCGATCAAACCGATGGTCGAGAAGTGATTTTTCCAGTATTCATTGAAGCGCTTTTTGATATCGCGCAGATAAAACTTGGTGTACGGATACAGGCTGATATCCGAATCGGTCAGCTGCTCCAGCACCTTGCGCTTGGTCTCCAGACTGTCGCGCGCCATATCCATCAGCTCGCTCAGGCCCTTGAAAAACTCTTTCTCGTTCTTTGATTTCAGCGCCAAGCGCGGTAGATTGATTGTCACCACGCCAATCGAACCGGTCATCGGATTACTGCCAAACAAGCCGCCGCCGCGATACTCCAGCTGGCGATTATCGATGCGTAGGCGACAGCACATCGAGCGCGCATCCTCTGGATCCATGTCGGAATTGATAAAGTTTGAGAAGTATGGAATGCCGTATTTAGCACTGGCTTCCCACAGACTTTCGATCACTGGATTATCCCAGTTAAAATCTTTGGTGATATTAACCGTTGGAATTGGGAAAGTAAAGACTCGGCCGTTAGCGTCGCCCTCAGACAAGACCTCAAGTAGCGCCTTATTAAGCATGTTCATCTCTTCTTGATAATCGCCGTAGTTGGTATCCTGCATCTCGCCGCCGATGATCACCGGGTTGCCGGCCATGTGCTTTGGGCATTCCAGATCGAGCGTAATGTTAGTAAATGGCGTCTGGAACCCAACCCGCGTTGGCACATTGACATTAAAGACGAACTCTTGCAGCGCTTGCTTGACCTCATCATAGCTCAGCTTATCAGCGCGAATGAACGGCGCTAAGAGCGTGTCAAAATCAGAGAACGCCTGAGCGCCAGCCGCCTCGCCCTGCAGAGTGTAGAAGAAATTGACCACCTGGCCCAGCGCTGAGCGGAAATGCTTGGCTGGCTTGGAGGCAACTTTGTTTTTAACGCCAGTAAAACCTTGGCGCAGTAAATCCATCAGATCCCAGCCAACACAGTAAACACTCAGCAAATTGAGGTCGTGAATGTGCAGATCACCCTCTTTATGCGCCCGGCCGATTTTCGGCGAATAGATTTTATCCAGCCAGTAGGTCTTAGTAATTTCCGCCGAAACGTAGTTATTCAGGCCCTGCAAACTATAGCCCATGTTGGAGTTTTCTTTGACTTTCCAGTCCAAGTTATTGACGTATTTATCGATCAAATCGACATGCGCGTTGGATGTAATTTCGCGCAGTTTTTTATGCTGGTCGCGGTAGATGATGTAGGCTTTGGCAGTTTTCTTGAACTTGGAATCAATCAAAATATCCTCGACGACGTCCTGGATGTCTTCGACGCCCGGCAAGCGTTTTTGGTTGCGGGTTTCTAGTACCGCTAGCACCTTGTCGGTCAGTTTGACGGCCTGTTTGGCATCAAATTCGCCAGTCTCCAGGCCCGCCTTCTCGATGGCTTTTTCAATTTTTTTACGGTCAAATTTAACAGTCCGACCATCGCGTTTTTTGATTGATTTGTACATACCCCTCCTTATTATGGCAATAGCAAACCAGCCCCAACCTCCCCGAGGGGCTTGTGTTGCAAAAAACGTTATTTATTTTCTAAAACACCATATGTAGTGCTTAATATAGAATATACACGCGATATATAGCGTTTGTCAACGAAAATACATTGTATTATTTACATGTGAGAAGCGGAAGTATTTGTTCCCTCTGATAACGCCAAAACGTCGCGGTAAATCATATCAACAATTTCCGCCTGAGCCAGCTTCTCGCCAATTCGCTGCTCGCCTGGCACACCCAAAACGTCCTGATCTTTCCACCACTGGCGCATCTCCGATTCGCCAAATTCATGAGCGTTTGGCTTGGTAGCGTGGCGGCGCATCGTTTCCTCAAACGATATGTCAAAATAATAAATCAGTTTTTCGCCCTGAAAATCATTCAGCAGCTGACGCAGCATCGCGCCGTATTTTTTATTGCTCAAAATACCTTCCAAAATCACCGTATAACCAACGTTATTGCCGTACATACACAGATCATAAATCAGTTGAATCGCCGGGTTACTTTCGCTGTCTTTCACGCGAAGCATCTCCCGCCGCACCACATCCTGCGACACCAGCATCGTGCCGTAGCCTAGCTGATGCTGGAGCAGGCGCGCCGTACTGGTTTTACCGCAGCCAGAATTACCGCGGAGAATGATTAGCGGATGAGAGGCCTTCACGTGCGCTCCAGCAAATCATAAGCGGTGGCCGCTGACAGCGCCTGCATTTGACGAAGATTATCACCTGGCTGAAGCGGCGGCTTGAGGCTACGGATAAGATAAAACCCGATAAACGACGCCAGCATTTCCCTGTTCAATTCATCCGCCCACGGCGCTGCATCCTGTCCATGTCGCGCCATATCGATCAAAAACTCCGTCGTACCAGACCCCCGCGGCGCATAGGAGGCCCAGTTCCAATCAACCAATTTCAACTGACCAGTTTGCGGATGAAACGCCAAATTATCACTGCGAACATCACTGTGATCAAAACAATCTTCTGGTTGTTTGGCGAATTGTTTAGCGCGCACCGAAATATCGGCTAATTCATCGCTCCTACTGAGTAATTCCATCATCTTCTGGCAGCGCCGCTGGTTGACTTCTGATTGCTCCGGTAATAATGTTCGATAATTATCGATCAGCTGACGGCGAATATCAGCCTCGGCAATAATTCTATCAATGCCGTCATCCAAGCCAAGCTCCGCCGTCGTAAACGGCTGTAATTGCAATTCCTCAATCACCTCGTGTGGTAACTCTGTTCTTTCCAACTCGCGAGTTGCCGCTACCACCGCTGAAATATACCGCTTGGCCACAGATTTTTCCGCTGGCGGCCGCCACAACCAGCCATCAACCGACGCATAACTGGTTGTCATCAGCACATGCCCATCATCAGCCAACGTAGTCCAATCAGCCACATATTGCGGGTGAAGTTTCTGCAGTAACCGCGTTACTTCATAGTCTTTTTTCAGCCAAGCCAATTCCCGCTCGCCGTCGTCCGGCAGTAAATCGACATCAACTTCTTTGACAAAAATTGTCCTATCGCCCGCCGACACCAAGGCACGGCGATTGCGCGAAAAACCGCCGCTCACCGGCGTAATTTGTAAATCAGATACATTGACGCCAAGCTCCGCTGCCGCGCACTGCAAGGCTCTGCTGGTCAATAATGCATCCCTATCAGGCGACGTCTCGATGGTTTCCATGATTAGAGTATAACATTGACTACATTGGTCACGAATCAGAACACGGAACAACCAACGTAAATTCCGCGCCATTTGGCGGCTGGCTTTTAACCCGAATCGTGTAGCCGCAGCGATCCGCCAGCGACTTGGCAATCGCCAGCCCCAAACCGTGGCCCGATGCGTCAGTCCGCGTCCGCGCCGCGTCTGCCCGGTAAAATCGCTCAAAAATATGCTTTTGGTCGCCCGGTGCAATGCCCGGGCCGTTATCTCTCACTGTGAATTCCAGCACGTGTTTTTTACGATTCACCCACGCAATCACATTCACTTCGCCGTTTTTTGGCGGCGCGTATTTGATGGCGTTATCCACTAGAATTGCTAGAATTTGACGAACCGCATTTGCCTGAAGTGACACATCGTGCGCAAATCCCCTATTTTGATAACTAATCGTAACCTGTTTCACTCGCGCAGCTGGCATGAACTGTGCCGCCACCTCTTGGATAAGCGCGGCTGGATTGACCAATTCCGGCTCGGTCATGGTCTGCTCCGATTTCGCCAGATCCAATAATGAATTACTGAGCTCGGTCAATTTCTTGATTTCTGCAACGTTTTGACTCAAAACCTGACGAGCCTTCTTCTCGGTCAGCGTTGATTTTCTGAGTGCAACTTCATTCACAAGTAACAACGCCGCCAACGGTGTTCGCAGTTCATGGCTGGCGTCAGATACAAATTGCGTTTGCTGCTCAATCGACCGCTCAATTGGTGCCAATGTCCGACGTGCCAGTAGCAAACTCAGCCAATAGCCGACCAGCAGCATCACCCCGTTCAGTGCCGCCAGTGACATAATCACCGACCCGCGCGTCTCGCGGTTGCGCTGCTCCAAGCGGCGACTAAACTGGCGTTCAATAAGCTCTGGCGGTTGCTGAGTATGTTCGCCCGGCGGCAATGGACGATTTAATTGCACGGAAGTGATAGCATAAATAATCACGCTAAACACCAGCGACAGCGTCATAATCACCGCCAAATAACTCAGCGCCAGCCACCTGACGCGCTGCTGTTTCATGATTTATCCTCCAGTTTATATCCAAAGCCTGGGACAGTGTGAATCAATTTTGAGCCAAACGGTTTATCGATTTTGCGCCGCAAAAACATAACGAATAATTCAACATTGTTGGGCAAGACATCAGCATCAAAATCCCAGACGTGCGAGATGATCTGCTCTTTGGACAGGACCTTGCCGGCGTTACGCATCAGATATTCCAACACAGCGTATTCTTTGGCGGTTAGGCTAATTTCCTGCGCGGCACGCATTACTTTTTTCAAACTCGGATCAAGCGTCAAATCACCAACCCGCAAGATTTCTTCCAGCTTCTCATTCGGACGGCGCAGCAAGGCACGAAGACGCGCCAACAACACCTCAAAACTAAACGGCTTCGCCAGATAATCATCAGCTCCCACGTCCAGGCCTTCGACAATATCCCGCTCAGCATCACGCGCCGTCAACATCAAAATCGGCGTCTGATTACCATCTTTGCGCAGCGCCCGGCACACTTCATAGCCATTCATTTCTGGCAGCATCACGTCCAGAATAATCACATCATAGTCGTCCGCCGTCGCCGTTCGATACCCCTCGTCGCCATCATGCGCCACGTCAACTGCATAGGCTTCGTCTTCCAAGCCTTCCTTCAGCGACCGGGCAATCGCCGTGTCATCTTCTACTAGTAAAATTCTCATCAGCTAACTATCCTCTTTTTAACTTTAGCATAGGCATCTGAAAAATTGCTTAAAGCACCCTGATCAAAAGTCGCTTAGTCGCCGCAACGAATGACAATTTTAGTGTCATCTCCCGCTACAACCTTGCACTTGCCACCAACTGGATACGTGAACTTCGGGTCAGTGTGGCCAAAATCAAGATTAACTATCACTGGAATTTTTGGATCGATATTCTTTGAAAGAATGATGTCGCTAATCATATCGTCAGTCGCCCGAGATTCGCCCTGAAAACGCCCAACCAGAATTGCTTTTACTTGACGAAAGAACGGCTGTTGTATTAAGGATTGAAAATTTCGTTCAACCGTTTCAGGGATTGAATCATAGCTATCGTCTTCAATACACAAAATAACATCGCCTTCAATTTTCGGAAAATATTCCGTACCATTCAATAGGTTTAGACTACACAAATTGCCACCAATCATCACCCCTTCAGCCGACCCGCTCTGCACGACTCGCGGCCCGTCATTTTCCAAAGCTTGGCGCGGCGAAACTTCGTCATAATTCCACGGAAAATCGTAAAATGTTTCCGATTGCTGAACGACAAGTTCTGCCGGCTGATTGGCAAACAAACACCGCCGAAAATACTCTAACGAATAATCAGTTTCTGGCGGCAAACCAAAACAATAGAAATTCGGCATCGCATAGGTCACCAACCCAGTTTTTGCCAAAATCGCATGATTGAGGACGGTAATATCAGAAAAGCCACCAAAGATCTTCGGATTGTCTTTAATAATTTGCCAGTCAATTTTACCAAGCAACTGATTGGAATTAAACCCGCCGATAGCCGCCAGAATACACTTCACATTTTCGTCCATAAACGCTTCCTGCAAATCTTCAACCTTTTCGTCGTCCGTCGGACAGCCTCGCTGATTCCGAGAAAAAGCATTTTTACTAAACGTAACTTTTAGTCCAAGTGATTCTAGCGCCACTTTCGCCCGCTCTAAAACTCTTTCGTCAATATCACTCGCTGAGCGCGCCAGCGCAACTACCCTCACTTCATCGCCTGACTTTAATTTATCTGGTATCATACATTTCCTTTCCTAAATTAATCAATCAAAAAAACCTCCCGCAGGAGGCATAAAACAGCAATAAAACACCTCCTGCTTACACGTGGAGATGATGGTGACGTTGTGAAAATAATTTCGTCATGTAAGATATTATACCAAAGATTGATTCAATAAGGGAGTAGGCGGTAACCTCGCTTGATTATGTAATCAAAAGCGAGGTTACCGCAGCTGATAGGGACGAGTCAGTCAAGGATAGTCAACACTCGGCCGAGCAACTGCTCGGAACCACGAGTGGACACAACCCTGCCATCAATAACCTCAATCATCGCGTCGAAAGCACGATGCTTGAAGTAGGAAGTGATGTCGCCGACAACTACCCCTCCAAGAGAGACGTAGTCAGCGGAGATTCCAGCCTGTCGCAGACGCATGACAGCATCAATGGAGGCCTTCATGCCATACCGTTCTCGAGAGACAACCAAAACCTTCTCGGGGATTTTGATGTCTTCAATCATGTGCAGCATAGTCATTGCGGTCAAGATTCGCTCCAGACCAAACGCCATGCCAACAGCAGGCTCTGGCTTGTCACCGAACTTGCCAACGAGGTTGTCATAACGACCACCTCCCAACACTGCTCCAACCGGAACAGAAGTGATGACACCTTCGAGGATAAACCCCGTATAGTAGTCAGCACCCCTCGCCAGCGTCAGGTCGACAGACGTCTTGTCAAGGATAGGGTCAGGCACCATCTCAAGGATAGTGCGAAGCTCATCCACAGCAGCAAGACCAGTTTCGGAAAAGTTAAGAGCCTGCTCAATAGCAGACAACTTTTCCAAGGCGTCGCTACCATCAAGAAGAATCATCTCAATGATGGTATCGATGACATTGTCTGGCGCACCGTAGTCAACCAGGTCGCGCCTGATTCCCTCAACTCCCGACTTGGTAACCTTGTCGGAGAAGTCAAGTGCGCGCTGCACCATCAGTACGCCGGCATCATCAAAGACTCCTGCCTTCTCGGCGATAGCCTTGATGATGCCGCGGTGATTGACACGAATCGTGAAGTCGTTGAAGCCCAACTTGGACAGACCGAAGTGAGCCACATTGATGACTTCTGCGTCGGCCGAAAGGCAAGCGTTACCAATGACATCGCCATCACACTGGGTAAATTCACGGAAGTGACCCAGGTCAGGCTTGTCATCACGGAACACAGTCTCGATCTGGTAGCGCTTGAGCGGACGCGGGATCTCCGGGTGGGACCCAGCAAACCGCGCCAAAGGCACCGTCAGATCATACCGGTTGACGAGCCGTTCGCCCTGCGAGTCTTCAAAGGCAAACAGCAACTTCTCACCTTCGCCGTGATGTCCGTTAAACACCTCGGCGTTCTCGAGAACGGGAGTATGCAGCGGCTCAAACCCGAAGGTTTCGTAGACGCTGCGGATTGTGTCGATGACAGCCTGTCGCCGTCTCATATCGACACCGAAAATCTCGCTCGTACCGAGCGGGATATTGTGCTTCATGACCAAGTCCTCTCTACTAGTCGGTCAGTTGAAGAAATTCATCAAGAGTCAGTTCTCGTTTCTCACCAGAGATCATATTCTGCAGTGTAAATGTTCCTCGAGACGCTTCGTCGGCACCGATTACAATCACTTGCTGAATACCAATCTTATTGGCGTATTTGAACTTTTTCTTGATTGTGGTTGATGTAAGAAATGTATCAACCAGAATACCACTATTTCGCAAACAACTTGCCAGATTAAGTGCAGACTTAAACTGGTCATCTGTCAGTGGGACAATCAGCACTTCAGCAATCGACTTCTTCTGAGGCTTAACGATATCCTGCTCGACTAGCTGACTAAACAGCCGGGTCAAACCGATAGACACGCCAACCCCAGGAAGTTTTTTGTTGATATAGTGAGACGCCAAATCATCGTAGCGACCACCAGAGCATACCGATCCAAGGCGCGGATAATCATCCAACGTCGTCTCATAGATAGTTCCGGTGTAGTAATCGAGACCTCGCGCAATCGTTAGGTCAATCCTGAAGTAATTATCAGGAATTCCCATATTACGCATGAGCGATACAACCGACTCAAGCTCCTCAATACCCTGTTGTAGCTCTAGGCTATCAATTTTGGCGGCACGAAGTGTAGCCAAAATACTGTCCGAGTCACCCTCGGCAAAAACGTACTGATTCAGCAAATCAATCTGATCGGTGTTCATACCAAGCTTTTTCAGTTCAGCGATAAACTCTGTTCGACTGATTTTATCTACCTTGTCAATGACGCGCATTACTTCGACCGAGGAGCTACTCAATTCAAGATGCTTAATCAATCCAGAGAGAATCTTTCGGTTGCTCACTCGAATAGTGAACTTGCCGAAATCAAGTTGCGAAAAAATTGAGTAGATTACTCGTGGTATTTCTGCGTCATACGCAACCGACAACTCTCCTTCACCAATTACATCAATATCACACTGGTAAAACTCGCGGTAGCGACCCTTTTGAGGACGCTCTCCACGGTAAACCTTAGCGATATGAGATCGACGGAATGGAAACGTTAGCTCATTGTAGTGATCTGCAACATAGCGAGCCAGTGGCACGGTCAAGTCAAAACGCATCGAAATATCCGAATCACCCTTGGTGAATCGATAGATCTGTTTCTCCGTCTCGCCGCCAGCTTTTGCTAGTAGAATCTCGGAACGCTCCAGCACAGGCGTGTCGATTGGAGTGAATCCAAATGAGCAGTACGACTCCTCAATAATTCGCTTGATCCTATCGAATTCAACCTGCATGTCTGGCGTTAATTCCATAAAACCAGACATTACTTTCGTGTTAGTCACGAGACTCCCTCCTTCCTTGTAGTCGTTGGCAGCACATCACTCCTGATTGTTAATGTGCTCAAGCCCCTATGGCTTCGTGACAACTTGTGTCACAGGTCAGATATTACTCTCTCTCTATCTGGATTTGTCAATAGTTGCGTTACATTTTATGATATTATCGCTATAAATCAGAAAAATACTACATAAATATTGGCTTCAGAAGCTTTTATACCATTCTACCCTTCCAAGCCTAATATCAAGTCGGTCAACTATTTCACCACCAAATTCACAACACTATTAATAACCTTTACATCGTCTAGCAATGGCACCGGCTGCTTGCAATAGTCGTTTTTTATAAAAAAACTGTTTACCCCAGCGTTAATGCCAGCTTCGTAATCATAATAGTAGCTGTCGCCGATCATATATACATTTCTAGCATCAAGATTAAAATCTCGTACGATATCTCGTATCACATACGTTTTGCCATTTCTATCGCTACCGTCCGAACAGAAAAATCCATCAACAAGCCTCTTGATATTAAGATTAACAATTTTGGCTTTTAACTCTTCAAGTGCTTCTGATCCTGGGACGGGATGAGCTGAAACAATAAATATTTTATATCCGCAAGCCCGAAGATTTTTCAGGAAATCATACACACCATCGACTAAGCTTAAGTTGTTATGGCTATGTTTCTCAACCTGATCACCTTTATAAATACTATCCGGCCGGGAATTTTTATCCGCGCCAGTAGGCCGCCAAAGCGTGCCGTCACCATCAAAAATTACTGCTTTTGTGTTATTTCTACTCATACTGCTCAATCTGTAAAATCCGCATATCCTACCCAAGCATCTTTCCTAACGTTTCAAATGTTCGCCCACTTCGGATGGTAATTAGTGGGTAAAACTTTTCTTTCATTAGTAACTTGTGGTATGACGTACGCAAAAATTCTTTCTCACTATATTTACCCCAAAATACCGCCTTTTTGCCAAAATGAACAATCTCATCATGAAGCGGCATCTGACCGATTCTCTCTTTGATATACTCAGGATCGACGTCATCGGTATAGAATAATACGTCTTTTCGCGCCAGAGGCTGGTGCCACCAATCTGGCAAATTAGACACCTCATCTAAATACTCATCTCTCGTCAAAATGACGTGTTTGATAGTAAACGAAAAACGCCCTAACATTATAATAATATTATCTTTGATTGTCGTTGGGTCATCATCAGTGTCAAATATGACATTACCACTATTGATATACGTGACCACATTCTGATACCCCAAATCTTCGAGACTTGCCGTGAGGTCTTTCATCGAGACTTTGTTCTTACCACCGACATTGATTCCCCGAAGCAACAGGATATATCTCATACTCTTTAGTATACTATCGCCTGCGCCTCCGGCCAAATTCGCTGCACCAGCCGTTTGCCGCTCGTGGTTAGCCGCACCCAAGCATCGCCGTAGGCCTGGTCGATTGCCATCAATCCTTTACGCCGCAAATCCGCCAGCACACGCACCCCTGTCCAGCGCGGTATGCCCATTTGTGCTGCTAGCATAGCCGCCTCATCACCACCATTCTCATAGACTTGCTGCAACACCAGCGCTTCGTTGGTGGTTAAGATTGCTTCTTGTGATTGTATCGTCTTCATACTCATCCTTTCTTATGGTTATCGTGAGTATATGATAACCAGACGGTCTGTAATTTTGCTGTAAGCGGCGGTAGCCTCTATAGAACAACCTACCAAAACCACGGTATCCACGCCGATGGCAGCAGCATAATCAACGAAACTACAGCCAGTCCAA
>ERZ772967.994-NODE-994-length-20323-cov-5.257993_pt1 | contig 20323 bp, 16 predicted proteins | sample MGYA00511677_ERZ772967 | MGnify/ENA primary metagenome ERZ772967 (study PRJEB29015, sample SAMEA2737931) | human oral metagenome | biome: human oral; feature: human-associated habitat; material: dental | place: China | collected 2146 ...
CGCTTTTCCTCACCTGGGCAAACGCGGCGCCGCCTCACGGAAAAGCGCATTCTGCAACCAGCGGGTCACGGAAAAGCGCAGTCTGCGTGCGCCCTCTCACGGAAAAGTGCACTCTGCATGCGAGCGGTCACGCAGACTGCGTCTTTACGTCACGGTGGGACCGCGTGGGGTTCAGAATGCGCTTTTCCGTCACGGCACGGCCACAGAATGCGTCTTTACGTGAGTGTCTGGGGCCAGAGTGCGCTTTTCCGTAAAGTGCGCTTTTCCTCACCTGGGCAAACGCGGCGCCGCCTCACGGAAAAGCGCATTCTGCGTGTGGCCCCTCACGGAAAAGCGCATTCTGCGTACGCGCCTCACCAAAAGACGCACTCTGCAGGCGAGCGGTCACGCACTCTGCATGCGAGCGGTCGCGCACACTGCATCGACGCGGACACACGAGTACCGACTCCCGACTCACCGTACCCCAGTACCCCAAGCCCTACGACCTGAAGTTCACATTTGAGTCGGAGTCCTTCAGGATAACGTCATGTGCGCCGCCCTCGACGAGCGACGTGGACGAGACCAGCGTTATTTTGGCCTTCCTGCGAAGCTCGTAGAGGTCGAGCGCACCACAGTTGCACATTGCGGAGCGCACCTTGGTAAGCGAACTCTCCACGTTATCCTTGAGCGGACCCGCGTAGGGTACGTAGGAGTCCACACCCTCCACAAAGGAGAGGGCCTTCTTCTCACCACCCAGATCGTAGCGAGTCCAGTTGCGGGCGCGTGCCGATCCCTCGCCCCAGTACTCCTTGACGTATGAGCCGTTCGTGTTGAGACGACGGGTCGGCGACTCGTCGAAGCGCGCGAAGTAGCGTCCCAGCATCAGGAAGTCTGCGCCCATAGCGAGCGCAAGCGTCATGTGATAGTCGTAGACGATGCCGCCGTCGGAGCACACCGGCACGTAGACGCCCGTCTCCTCGAAGTACTCGTCTCGGGCGCGGCACACGTCAATGAGCGCCGACGCCTGGCCACGACCGATGCCCTTCTGCTCGCGCGTGATGCAGATCGAACCGCCGCCGATACCCACCTTCACGAAGTCGGCCCCGCAGTCGGCCAGGTAGCGAAAGCCCTCCGCGTCCACGACGTTGCCCGCACCCACCTTCACGCTGCCGTCATAATGCTCATGTACCCAATCGAGCGTGAGCTTCTGCCACTCCGAGAAGCCCTCGGACGAGTCAATGCAGAGCACGTCGGCTCCGGCCTGCACGAGCTTGGGTACGCGCTCGACGTAGTCGCGCGTGTTGATGCCAGCGCCCACGACGTAGCGCTTGTGCTTGTCCACGAGCTCATCGGGACGGGCCTTGTGAGAGTCATAGTCCTTGCGAAAGACAAGCGAGGCAAGGTTGCCGTTATCATCCACCACGGGGAGAGAGTTGAGCTTGTTATCCCAGATTATGTCGTTGCAGGTTCGAAGCGAGCTTCTGATGTTGGTGGTGATACACTTGCTGGCAGGCGTCATGAACTCCGACACGCGCTTGTCCCTGTCGTCGCGCGAGACGCGATAATCGCGGCTCGTCACGATGCCACAGAACCTTCCGTTAGGCCTGCCGTCCGCCGTGACGGGCATCGTGGTGTGACCCGTGCGCTCGCTCAGTGCGAGCACGTCTCGCAGTGTCATGTCCGGCGTGAGCGTAGAGTCCGAGACCACAAAGCCCGCCTTGTAGGTCTTGACCTCACGCACCATGGATGCCTCGTCCTCAGGCGCCTGCGAGCCATAGATGAAGGAGACGCCACCCTCCTGTGCGAGCGCTATGGCCAAGCGTGGGCCCGAGACAGCCTGCATGATGGCAGAGACCAACGGGATATGCATCGAGATGGAGGGCTTTTCTCCGCGATTGAACCTTACGAGCGGAGTCTCCAACGAGACGTTGGCAGGAACGTTTTCGCACGAGGAGTAGCCAGGAACCAACAGATACTCAGAGAAGGTGTGGGACTCTCCCGCGAAGAAAACAGCCATGGCGTCTCCCTTTCCATTGTCATATGCGCACGCATGCAAGCAGATTGCACGCGATTGTAGCATCGATGCAAAGGGACGGCACGCTACCGCGCGCCAGTGTGTACGTTGGGTGAGAGACGCGACTCGCCCTCAGCAGCGACACGCGACAGCAAGAATCGGCATGATCGATACCATGGGGCGCTCACCTCAAGCGGCCCTTAAGCCATCCATATCCATACACCTGCCCTCACTTGGCACCCTCACCTATGACGTCGTCAAAGTTCACGGCGATGTCGTGCTTGGTGGGCACCCACTCGACCCGCTTGAAGAGGGCGACAACCGTGATGGGGATGTAGGTCATCATGAAGATCGGGAAGGTGAATAGGTTGGTGAGGATGCGCCATTTCCTCTTGGCGTGGATGTGCTTGCGCTCACTCACGGTAGTGATGATGGCGAGAACAAAGAAGACAACGTACATCGACACGAAGGTCATGATAAGCGAGCCGACGCACATGGCAAGCTCGGCGTTAGTCGCGATGAAGCCATGACTGAGCGACCCGATGATGAGGTAGGTCGCGTTCACGAAGGCGGAGAGCAGCGTCAGGATCATGCCGGGAGCGATCGTCATCAGCATGTCGTAGGAGGCGAACTGCCCCGAGCGGATGCCGTGGATAAGGTTCCCGTTATACGAGAAGAATACCTGGTAGAACCCCTTGGTCCAGCGCATGCGCTGTATCCAGGACGCCTTGAAGGTGAGCGGCTGCTCGTCGAAGAACTCTGCCGGGGCGTAGCCGATGCGGATGCCGTGGGCGCAGCAGAAGGTTGAGAACTGGATGTCCTCGGTCAAGGTGTGGAAGCGCCAGCCGTGCATGCCGCGGACGATACGAGCCGAGACGAGCCAGCCCGAGCCTGAGATCGCACAGCTCGTCCCCAGCATCATCCGGGCGTTGTTCAAGAACTTTGCCTCGCGCAGAAACCAGGTTGCATACGCGGAGCTGATCCAGCTCGAGTCGAAGTTCTTGGAGTTGCGGTAGCTCGTGCAGACGAGGTAGCCCGCGTCAAAGGCCTGGTTCATGATGGCGACGTAATTGGGCGAGATGATGTTGTCGGCGTCCATGATGAAGAAGGCCTCGTACTTGTCTCCATACTCGTTGAGGATGCGATCGAAGGCGTAGTCAAGCACCCAGCTCTTGCCCTTGCGGGCGAGGTCGTTGCGCTCCCAGGTGATGGCCCCCGCCCTCTTGGCCTCCTCTGCCGTCGCATCGGTGCAGGCGTCCGCCACGACGAAGCAGTCGATGAGGCCGTCGTAGTTCTGCGTGAGGATGGACCTCACGAGGTTGGCTATGACGGGCTCCTCGTTGTGGGCGGCGATCACAAAGGCGTAGCTATGGTTCTTCTTGGCCTTGGGTAGCTTGACGTCACCGTGCATGATGACGCGGATGATGTAGGCAAACTGATAGAAATACGCGAAGGTGAAGAAGAGCCACAGGACTCCGTTGAAGATGACGATCGGCGTCAGGCCGGCCTTGAGCATGTCCACGAACAGCACCCTCCCTTGTCTGCGTCACGACCGGGCACCCTCAAGAAGCCTGGGGCAGACGTCCCTACCCGCCTCGGTGCGTCCCATCGATCGTTTGCCTAGTCCCTCTAGTATAGCGAGAAGGTCGGCGGGAAGCCCGTCCGCACACATGATGTGCTCCCCCGTCGCCGGATGCTCGAAGGCGATATGCCAAGAGTGCAAAAACTGCCGAGAAAGGCCGAGGTTACGCCTCATGTCACCACGACCGTAGAGTGCATCTCCCACCACCTGGTGGCCGATGTGGCGCATGTGGACGCGGATCTGGTGTGTGCGACCGGTGTAGAGGTGGCACTCGAGCAGGCTGTAGCCGTCGTCGCGCGCGCCCGCCTCAAAGCGCTCGAGCGTCCTGAAGCTGGTGATGGCCTCCCGGGCCGCAGGGTCGTCGCTCACGGTCATGCGCAGGCGGTCGCGCGTGGAGCGGGCGATGCCCGTGGTGATAGTCCCCTCGTTAGGGGCGACGTAGCCCTGGACGAGCGTGACATAGCGTCTGTCGAGTGCCCGCAGACGAATGAGGTCCTGAAGGGCGCGCTGGGTCTCATCGTCCTTGGCAGCGACCATGAGGCCCGAGGTGTCCATGTCGAGGCGGTGCACGATGCCCGGACGGTCATCGCCCTGAAGGTGGCCCAGATGCCCGTAGCCGCAGTGGGCGACGAGGGCGTTCGCGAGCGTGTCGTGTGTGTGCCCGGGACTCGGGTGACAGACGAGCCCGGCCTGCTTGGAAAGCACGATGAGCCACTCGTCCTCAAGACGCACGTCGAGCGGGATGGAGAAGTTGGGAGAAAGCGGCCCCGGCTCCTCCTCGACGGGCAACAGCGCCTGGATACGGTCGCCGAGCACGACGCGCTCAGCCTTGGAGCTGCCTGGGGTGCCGTTGATGCTGACCGCGCCCCCCTCGATGAGCTTGGCGCAGGCCGAGCGAGAGGGAGCGCCGTCCTGGGCGACGAGGAAGGCGTCGAGCCTCATGCCGTCAGAGTCGGGACCCACGAGGGCCTGTATTGTTCTTCCTGTCATCGAAGCACGCCTGTTGCCCCGCCTTCGAGGTCGGGGCTCGCCCCAACCTTAACCTTTACTCTGATCACTGGCCCGGTCCTTTGAGCCGCAGGAGCCACACAAACACGACGAACATAACGGCAGTTAAGACCAAGGACCCAGCAAACCACTCATGGCTGGCCGCAAAAAGCGAGACCCCATCGCAGACGCATGAGATGATGGAGAGTATCGCAAGAATGGCGAGTGCATAGTCCATGTTACGCTCACGTCGCTTGTCCTGCCGCTCCTCCTCGTCATGCTTGAGCTGCGTAAGCGTGACAAGGGGGTCATTCACGTCCCTATCAATATCCGCTAGCTTGAACTCCTCGGAAAGCTTGGCGTAGAGCTGCTGATATTGTGCGACCTCCGAGACGCGTGAGAAGGCGAAGTTCGTGCGTAGGGTCTCAAGTTGGCTTTTGTAGTCCTCCAAAACCTCAACGTCCTTGTCCTGCCCTGCGCCAAGTCGAGTGAGCAGAAGGTAGTAGGCATACTTCTGATGAAGAAGTATCAGGTACATAAAGCGATAGTTACTCTTCACATTCCCTGAAAAGATATTGATGAACTTTCTACGATTTTTCATCGCTTGCCCACACAAGGTCACACAGGCAAGGGCTCCCGACGAGTATCCCCATGCGATGTCTGGACTCTGCCAGTGGACGTTCGGGGGAATGCAGTGGCTTGAGCTATACATGACTCCTTTATTATAGCAGTTACCAAGATAGAACAGCTTCCTCGTCACCTCTTCGGCCACTGTATCCACTGGCAGTTCAGCATAGGTGAGTATGTTCATCTTGCCGTAGCCCTCGTTTGCGTAGAAGAGGAGCTCAGGCCGTAATCCATCATCAAGTTGTTTTATTAGAAACCTTGTAATCTCATCAAACGTAATACCTCGCTTCTCGGGAAACTGAGCATAGGCACGCAGCTCCTCACACACCCACGAATTAGATTGCGGAATAATGCCAGAGCTACGGTAACTGCTGATGTTCTTAAGGTGGAAGAGGCTGCCGGATATGTCCATAGCATCAGTCGTGTCAAAGTGCATCTCAATCTGTAGAATATTCACTGACGTTTTGAACACATAGAGGTCTATGTTATCTATGTGTATGTAAACGTACTTAGTCCCCTCCCTCAACTGCCACTTACCAGTATCATCACGATACCTGCCGTTGTTCCAACACACATCCCCACCAAAGCCAAGAGAGGTCAGGGTCCTCTCTTTTAGACGGTAGTGAAGAACCTGCTCACCCTGCGGGGCGTCCGCAGCAGGGTCCCGCTCACCCTGCGGGGCGTCCCTCTTAGCACCATCACGCCTATCGTGGACATTCTCGTTCGGCTTTATGGGAAACTTGTCACACACATAGCTGAAGAGATAACGAACCTCGTCCTGAGCCTTATCCCAATATTCGGAGCTATCCAATAAGTTCCTGAGACGGTCATAGTCTGCTTCAATATCTTTCTGGGACTTACGCACGCCCAAGACAAAGGGAATAAAACAGAACTCGTAATTTTTTACGACAGCGTTCACTGCATCCAGACCTCTCATATGCAATCTCGGCTCGAGGACATACGGCATGCCTACGTCCAGCAGCTCATCTCTTGCTCCAACTCCTGTCGGGTTTAACGATGGAGTTCTGGAAGTAAGAGCGCACGCCCATCCTCCACACTCTCGGGCAGCATGGGTAGATCATACTTTGAACTGGGCTTCAAAGCCCCCCCTCCCCAAGAGCCCATGGTCTTGTTGCCCGCAAACCATTGATGCGATGCCCTGCTGTTCGGCTTACCCTTGCCGTCGTCCCCCTTCGGGTACGACACATCGAAGCCCTTTGCAAGCTCGAAGTTCGTAATGACCATGAAGTCCTGGAAGGCCTTGTCCTGATTGAAGTGGTTTGTTGACAGGCAGTCCTCAACGGGCACATCCTGCACGACATATGAACCGTCGACAAGGGAACGCGTGACCACGGAGTCCACCCTCACCTTCACGCTCCCAAGACCGAGGGGCTTGCCACACCCGATCTTGTGCATCTGAGCGCCATCGAGGCTGTTCTCTCCTATGCAGAGCGTCCAGACGAGCTTGTCAAGCTGCTCACGCGTGATGCCCTCAAAATACACGTCAAAGCAGAACTCTGAGCCAGAACGAAGCAGCTCGGTCTCTATCGTGCGCTCAGCGGCCTTTTCCACAAGTGCCTTAGACTCTTGGCTGCACGACGAGAGAATCTCATCGTCACCCTTGCAGCAATGCAGGTAGAACTTACGTCCACGGAGCCTTACGGAATCACTCCCAACGAGCAGCTCCCTTTTTGGGTTACCAGACTTGGCGTTGTACCCATTTACCCTGTAGTCGTACGTCCAGACAAGTGCCCGAGAGGGACGCTTCGTATAGAACTCGACTGCGGACGGTTTTGGGGAAGCGAGCTCCTTGAGTATGCGTTTCTCTATGGTGCGCTCATGGGTGATGATGGTGCGCTCATGGGTGATGACGGCATCCGTGAACCGAAGCTTGGACGCGCGGGCGCCAGCTGGCCCCACCAAGCCAAAAAGGCGGCATCCCTCGCATGCCTGATTAGGATCTGTACAGCGTGAGTGATCCCCCAGGAGATCACTCACCGTATTGTGGTACACGGAACGTGAGATCTGAGCAGGTGAGAGATAGACTAACTTGGAGCCACCCTTCGACACCTCTTCATAGAAGAGGGGCGTGTACGACCCGTCTCTCTTCGGCCGCACGTCCTCATAGAACATCTCGTTGTCTGGATTGTTCTTCTTATAGATACTGAGGTTCTCTTCATAGGCGGCGACGGCCTCCTCGAGACCCGACACCGCAAGGGAGTTCTGCTTTCCGAACGCGAACGGCTGCAGACCGCCACCCAAAAGCGCGGGCCATATGCGCAAGATCTCTCCCGGGTAAAGCTCACCCGCCTTCAACAACGACTTGCGATATGCAGCTACCTTATTGCAATGATCTTTGTATGAAGGGGCTTTTAACCACGTACGTAGAGGTATATTTTTTGTGATATGATCAATTTTTATGATTGCTTCACAGGTTGCCGAGTAGAGAACCCATTTTTTTTTCTTAAAGGCGAGTAGGCCGGGCTTTCGTGCAATGGGGTGTCTCGAGGAGAGGGTATTGTCGTTATTGACAGAGAGGCAGGCGTTGTCAAGCGCCTCGAATGCCGAACGGATCACACCCCTGATCTCGCTTCCGGGAATGGCCAGCTGCTCGCCCCTCTCCCCATAGTTCGCCCTGAAGAATGGCCAGAACTCAGGGGAACCCGCCTGCTTTGAACCCGCCTGCTTTGAACCCGCCTGCTCTGAACCCGCCTGCTCTGAACCCACATCAGGCATGCCAAGCGGAGTTTTTGTCTGAAGCGTGCAGGAGATACGACCCCAGAGCCTCCCACCCTCATCCGTAGACGCACGAGCCACGGGGCTTGAGGAAAGGCGAACGAAGTTATAGGGGTTCACGAAGCCCGATTTAGGATTCTTAGGCCATGTTTTATCCTCAGTCCATTTTGCCATGGCTATCCTTCCACATCTGACGTGTCGTCGTGACTGATTCCCACAATTCGAAAGTCGGACACATGCGCGAGCCCGTCCTCATCGTAGCTCACGTAGTTGCGAATCTTCAGAAACCTCGCTGCAGCAACCGGTAGCCTGTATCGACCCCCTCCGATTGAAGACTGGAAATTCCCTTGACGCGTCTTCTCGTCGATGTCGAGGTATTGGATCTCATCCAGGTATGGCTCAGGCAGAAGCCCCTCGTCATCGACAATGCGTACGGTAAGGGGTGTGCCCGGGGCTATGGAGTCGCGAAGTGCGTGAATCTCCGCTTGTCTGTTATACGCTCGCAGCTCAAGGAGACGCGACGGGTCATGCTCCACAAGCTTTGGATCGACGTTGCTTGCATGAAACTCCTCTGGCGTCTCCCACCACACACCCCCCGCAAAGCAGGACAGTATGCCGTCCGCGAAAAACGAGCCCCCACTGCCACCACACACGAGATCGACCAGCTCGTGGACCCCCATAGACTCAGTCATCGTGTACCACCTCCTTAACTTTGTCAGTTGTCCCAGCAGGCGCAGCGCTCTTCTTGGCAAACGCGCATACGCTGTCGGCAAGGGACGCAATATCTGGCTCGACGAACCCCAACTTGCCCCGCTTGAGAAACTGTTGCTCAAAGTCATGCATGGACTTGCCCTTGATGCTCAGGCTGATGTCCTTGACCTCGAAGATGCCATGACCAACGGCACCCAAGCCCCCTACGCAGAGAAGACCGTTGGCCACATCTGCCAACACGGGAAGCAAAAGGCGCATGGCGTCGCGTAAAGCAACCTGGCCCTGAGCAATGCGCACTACGAGCTTGCAATTGCCACCATAATAGGTGCGTAGCGTGAAGAGAGCCCCATCCTTCGTCCCACCAGTGAAGCGGTCGATCGAGTTTCTCGTGATCTCCTTCCAGGTGCCGCCAGAGAGCGGCGTCTCCGAGATGCTCACCTGCGAGCGCTGCGCATGCGTCTGCCCCTTAACCTTCCTCACGCAACCAAACAGCTCATCTACTGCCCCGGCATCCCCGGACAGCACGGCACAGCGCTCCCGGATGGCGCCTGCCCAACTGGTTCCCGGAATGATGGGCTGGTCTTCATGCTTGCCATCCGGATCTGAACTGCGCACATAGAGCTGGCTGAAGTCGGGGCGACCGGGCTCCGTGGAGTACTCACGCACCGAGATGGCCCCACGCTGTGCGAGCGAGAGCGTGATGACGGCGTCCGCAGAAGGGTCACCGTCAAGGGAGATGACGTCCGGCCAGTCACCATCGTTAAACTGATCAAACTTAAGCCACTGATCCCGTTGCCCCACATTATTCAGGTCGAAGAGCCTCATCTGACAGTTGACGACCCCTACCTCACCCATGCCACGCGTACTCTTGGCGCCAAGTCGAAGCGCCCCAGAATTGAGTGCCGACAGGAAGCGCACGATGTCCCCTTGGCCAAACAGATCATTGCCGATCACCTCGAGATGCCATACGAAACGAGCACCCGGCTCAACGATCTGACGGTCAAACTTGAGGCCTTCCTTCGCAACCCCATGCTCAAGCGCCACGTTGTCCCTCAGGGAGACGCTACGATTTCCCTCGGTCCATACGGCATCATAGACGCGGAGCGCGCCCTCGCCCACCTCACGGCTACCGAAGATCGCTTCGGCACGCTCGGGGTCAAGCGTGTGACGCATCACCCCAGCGAGTGAGGTCGCCGGTATGAGCGGACGCCCACGACCATCGAGGACGACGTCGCTATCGGTCAGGACGCTATTCGCACAGCCGATGGAGAGTGCGGACTTCAGCTCAAGCTCAACCCGATAGTAGCTGCGAGTTCTACCTACCATCAACTACCTCACCTCCGAAGCCTGCTGGGCCGCAGCCTGCTTGGCAAAGTACTTGCCCAGCACGAGAAACAGGACTATGCACTCCTGCTCTAAGGCCCACTCAACCGTATCTGAAATACCAAGGCTCTCCCAGCAGGAGCTCCCAAGAAGCTCCGTTGCCCTCTGCCTCCTTGAGTCAGACTTGATACTTTCGAGCCTCCCGTCAAACTCCACTCGCGACTTGGACTCTTGCGCCATTCGCATGAGACGTCCGACAAAGGCTGGGTTGAGCAGGCCTTCGGACACGCCAAACCGCTTGCGATGTCTCCGAGCATACGCGACGGTAGACATCCGGGCTTTCTCTCGCAGGTCATCTGCCTGCTGTGGCACAGACCCTGGCGCCGATGCGCCCGCCGCCGTGATGAAGCCATCGTGCGCGCTCAGACGGTCAAGTAGCATGCGACCCAAGCCCTCGGCCTGCCTCTGCCCGATGCGCACCAAGGCGGGCAGGCTCGCGCAGTCTCTCTGTGCCGTAAACACGATGGCGCTGCCTGCCGCGATCATCCTCACCCACGGCTTCTTCTGGTTCCACTTTGCGTTGTACCCCCCTACGGCCACCCCCTCGATGCTTGACCCCAAGACGAGCTCCCCAGCGTCTGGGAGTACGTCGGCCATCTTCCCAAGAGCCCGGCGCAGGTTGCGTACCAGCTCGGAAAAGTCCGTGCTGTACGAACCGTTCTGCCCCATGATGAGTACGTTCGAGTCACATCGATAGGCAAGCCTCTCGCCCCTGCGTACCGCCTGCACCTGGGGGGCGCGGTCGCGCTCGGGACCACTGACAAGCGAGCAGCGGGAATACTGCGCCGTCTTGCTCCTCCCGAAGCGGATGCCGCCATCCTGGTCGGCCTGAGAGAGCTCAGCCGCAAGGGCTGCGAGTAACTTTGGGTCATCGCTCTCCACAACACCCGCGAGCTCCTGGCCCGCAGAGAGGCAGTGCTGCGTGTATAGCGTCCCCTCACCCTGCCTGCTATGGTGATAGACGATCTCTGTCCGCATGTCCACGGGATGAAGGTTCGAGTCCACAAAGCCTCCCCGGAGCGGCTTGAGCGCAGCTTTGTCTGCCGGCCTCTCGACATCGCCCAGCAGTAGGTACTTGCCATCGTGCTTCCCTCCCTTCACGCGGCCGACAAACGTTGGGGCGGGCGTGCAGCGCTTGTTGTCCGCCCCCACGGGGTGCAGGGCAGAGAACCGCACCTTTCCCTGAAGAAACAGCTCATCGAAGTGCTTGTTACCACGCATCCTTCCAGCGAAGAAACCCAGGACAGACGCACCGGGAACGTACTCGAGGCCTTCGCTACCCTTGCGCTGGGGAAGCATGAGGGGTGTATCGAGCCTCACGCGATAGGAGAAGCGTTTCGTGCCCCTTGGAAGCGTCGCTGCGTTCGCGGCTTTGCGCTTCCCCTGTGCCCTTGCCGACCCAAGCTCCATGCGCACGGCGCCAAAGCCGCGGTTGCGCATGAGGCCGATGTTCCTCGTCGCCCTGCAGGCGTCTGCCAGAAGCGTCCGGTCCTTCGCGTCAAAGCTGACGTCTGCCACAAGCGTGAGCGACTGATGCCCGTCAGCCGCCCAGGGATCCGTGCGATGTACGATGCGCACGAAGCGCAGGCTGTTCTTCTTTGCAGTCCCATCGTCATTCATCGAGGTCTGGGCACGTTCACCCACAAGCCGCCGCAGCGTGTCCGCGCCAACCCTGCCATCTGGACCCAGCAGCTGCTCGACCGGTTTACCCCCAAGCTCGCGTATGGTCGCATCACCAATGTGCAAGCTCCCTCCCTCGGAACCTCCCGCCACGCCAAACAGGTGGTCGATGCGACCATCCCGCTCGTTGCCACCATCGGGGTAGAGCAGCGTCGCACCCTCACGAAGGCAGCCCTTCAGGCGTCGGGCAGGAATGAGCGGAAGACCGTTGTTCCCAAAGCAGATGTCAATGTCGATGCCGCTCGAAAAGCCATCGCCGCTCGCCGCGCAGAGATCTGACTTAAGCTGCACGACGATCACGTCAGTCTCACGCTCCATGGCCCTCACCCGTTTCCTTCCTTGAGAAGCGCAGGTCATAGATGTCCCAGAAACTCGTCACGTCAAAGAGGAGCCTCCGCAGGGCCTCATCGCCCAAGAAGCCCGCCTGGTGGGCCAGCTCCTCGACCCTTTGGATGGACCTGTAGTCCTTCGCCTTGATGCGCTCGTACTCGAGTGCAAACCAGGAGCCGCCCTGTAGGATGGATTGGTTAAGCTTCTTGATGTCGGCCCTGCTTACCTGACTCGCGGCAAGGGTCTCCCCAGCATGCAGAAAGGCGTCGTAGCCAAGCCCCCGTTTGAGGGGGCGGGCGACCAGGCCCTCCTCCTGCGCGTCGCGTATCTGCCTAAGGCTTCCCGTGATGCCCGAGCGGCAGTAGTGGAAGTCAACGTAGCTCGCGGTTGGCGCACCATTGGCCTGCTCCTCTCGGTTGCGTCTCTTGCCTGAGTCGCAGCAGGACTCCGCTATCTCGTATACCTCACGGAAGGGGTCATGGGAGTGGCAGACGGCCATGCCGGCGCACGCGTGATAGCCCGTGCCCTCGAGCGCCTTGAAGTAGGCGTCGATGGCAAACGGGGCAGCATGGGCGTTGCAGATGAGGGTTATCTCGTCCCCGTGGTCGATGACGATGCGATACGAGCGCTGGCGCTCATCTTGCATCTCGAGTGCGGCCTTCATCGCGGCCTCGGGACCTTCGACAAGACTGGTGTGCACGCTCTGGGAGAACGCCCGCATGCCCTCCACGGTGCCCCCCTGCTCCTTGAGCCTCTCCCCGATGGAGTTACCGTCAAAGTACACGACGGCAATGAGGCTGTCATCATCCTTCATCGTACCTATGTCGTCAATGTACTTGCCACGCTCGCGCCACTCGTCGCCCTCGCTCTTGGCCTTCTGCTCGAACGCCCCCACCTTGCACATGGCCTCACGGGAGAGCTCCTGTCGGTCACCACCCCTGTAAACACGCCTGACTATGGGTTGAAACGTAACCGCATCCACCTGTGTGAAGGGAAGCACGTTGCAGGGGACTTCGAGCGTCCCGGTACGTTTCTTCCGGTTGAGTACCTCATACAGCCGCTCGCGGTTGTGGGCAAAGCTGAGCCCTGGCTGGGCGCCATCTGCCTCCCACTCCACGCATGCGGCAACCATGCCAAGCGAGTACGCCTCGTCGAGAACGATGCGGGAGAACACCCTGTTTGCCGCAACATAGTCCTCCCTGCTGCGATACGCCACGCAGAGGTTACCGCCTCCCTCATAGACGATGACTCCCATCTCGCCATCGTCAAAGACAGGAATGCCTGACTCATTCACAAGGGGGCGTGCGGTTTGGTCACGCCAGTCATCCCGAATCGTGCCGGGCAACCCATTTGCCTTCAAGAAGCGTCCGAACATGCCGGCGAGCAGCTCGGACGCACCGGTGATCTCTCGCATCCTGTTGGTGCGATAGATGTATTCTTGCTTGCCCCTAAAGTCGTAGATCGCAAGCACGGGTACGACATCACTCATGTGCCCTCTTCTCCCCTCATCGCCAGACGTGCCACAGCCCTTGCACCACTAAGCGTCTTCGTGGCACAAAGGAACCCCGTCGCATGGCAGAAAACAAGGTCCTCAACACCTGATAGCTTCCTGAGTCCATCGGGGGACATCCCCCTCCACGAAAGGGGAAAGGCCCTCACCAGATCGGGTCCCGAACTACTCTTCGGGACCCCCTGCACGTTGAAGCCACCCCGCAGGGAGGGATAGATCACGAACTCGTAGCCACTGCCCACGACAGCGCGACGCCAACGTCGAAACTCCGGGAGCACGAGAACCCTGCCATCCCCCGCATCCATGATCCTCCGTACGTATAGGGCATCCTCGTGCTCGGCCCTCAGGATGGACAGGCGTCGCTCCAACACACCCTGCGCCCACGAGGACGCCTCCGAAAAACGACGATCATACTCATCGTCGTCGACGACGCGTATGGGATTGAAGTCCGATACGCAGCGTGAGAGCGAGTTAACCGTGCCGGAACTGTCCGCGATGTCGATGGGCCGAACGAACTCCTCGTCAAAGATGCGCGCACCCTCCTCGTCGAGCAACCGACTCCCAAAGCACTGCCATAGGAGGCCAAACGAGGAGTACGATACTCCGTCCGGTCTCTTCTTGCTTCCTCGCTGGTGGTGGTCGAACTCCCCTCCGCCGATGTCAAACACCAAGCCGCAAAACCCTTCAGGCAGCTCTCGTACGCGCCTAATGGACACCTGTGGGTTCAGCAGGCGCAGCAATGCCGAGGCAAACACGTCATCCGCGTGAAAGACCCCCGCATGGGTCATACATGCGTCTGGCACTGTCAACATGAGACGTAGCACCTCCCTTGTGTACCGTAACCGTGGCGAAACACTCATATCTCCACCGTTCCTAGTATACTATTTCAATATAGTTGTAGGTTAGAGTTATTCAGTACGTAATCAGATCTATTGTCTGGAGGAACCATGGAACAGCACGTCATCATCTTGGCACTGTCCACCCTCCCAGTAAGGGCGAAATCGTACAGCGAAATTGGTGACAAGGGTACGGGCACAGACGGAAACAACCCTGGTTATAGGTACGTATGTCCCAACCCCAATCCCGACGAGCCCACTCACTACGTCTATGGGAAGCAGACCAACGAGGCACCCGTACGCTATCTCATCGGCAGGGCGCGTGGGGATGACAAGAGGGTGACGAAAGTGGTCTATCTCTGCTCCCATGAATGCCAAGAGGCGTCCATACCCATGGAAGAGGGGGGTTTGGCCCGATGTAGTGCAGAGCAAGTCTTTCAAAGCTCTATTAAGAGGTACTGCAGTGAGCTTGGGGTAGACTGGGCGACTATGGATGGCTTCTTTGTTCCGATCGCCTACAAGCCAAAGGACTCAGCTGCCTCGCTAGGTGAGCTCATCTCGCAGACCAACGGCGATGTAGTCGTGGATGTGGACACGACTGGTGGGCTGCGTGATGCCATCAACCTCATGACGCTTGCCATCCAGACGGTGCGCTGGCGCTCAAGGGACACAACAGACGCGCGAGGCATACGCCTGGGAACCCTTGTCTACGGAAACTTCCTGGAGCCAAAAAGCATCGAGGTACAAGACGAGCAGTACGGACTCATCGAGCTCGTGAACGCCATCGACAACTTTACCCGTTACGGCAAGGCAGAGGCACTAAACGACTACTTCGAGAGCGTCCAGACGAGCGAGATGCTCAAAGAGCTCTGCAACGAGATGATGCTCTTCTCGGAGGATCTCTCGCTTTGTCGCACTGACAATATCGTGACCAGAGGCAGAGGGATTCATAGGCTGCTTGATAAACTTGAGCAGTCCACTGACGAGCCGGGTAAGCTCGGCACAGGAGAACTGCTCTTCCGAAGCCTCGTACCCTCGATCCGCGAGGAGTTCGTGGGGCATCGCGGTGCCGGCGGGGCAAAGTCGATCGTCGAGGCCATCCGCTGGTGCACGGAGCGCCAGATGCTCCAACAGGCACTCTCCCTTTTCAGTGAGGAAGTCCCTGAATACCTTGAGCTGAAAGGTTACGTCTCCTGGGGTGGGACAAAATCCCAGCTCGATAAGTCCAAGAAGATGAGCAGGTTAAAGGAAGCCTGCTATTGCTATAAGGGCAGGAAAAACAAGATTAAGAAGAATCCGAACTACCGGGCCTTCAAAGATCGTCTGAGTAAGACCAAGGTGAACGCATGCCTGCATGACGCCTGGACACAGGCCTACTGCTGTTACGCCGCAGAGCAACTCGTTGATCCCGCGCTCATAACCATAACCCCAGAGGGCAGGGGGGCAATGCCAGCGATTCTCATCTGGTACGCTCATCTGATTCCCATTCGCAATGAGATCACGCATGCCAACGAAAATGCGAGCAGTGATGACAGGTCCATCTTCAACGAGGTTGCCGAGCAGGCCTTCGGGGATGATGCCGAGAAGGTTCACTGCATGTACGTGGAGAGGGGCAAGGGCTCAGAGAGGCACGTACCCTCTCTTCAGCACGATATCACCAAGGCCATAGAGGCGCTTGAAAACGAAGTGTTCCTGCGCCTCACACCCAAAGCATCACACCTCTTTGGCCAAGATGAGGAGGCTGTGACGCATGAGAATCTCTAGGCGCTGTGGATGTGCGCATATGGACAGAGGCAACCTAACTCGAGAGGCGCGCTGACATGAGGGCACTCAGGATCACCCTCTGCACAGAGGGACCCATCGAGCTGCCGTTGGCATACAACGAGCTCGTGCAGGGACTGCTCTACAGCTGCTGGCACGAGCACTTCCCGAAGCTGCACGACGTCGGCTACGGAGACCTACGATCGTTTCGACCACTCACCTTCAGCAGGCTGACGGGTCGATGCAAAACAGATGGGAAGAGGAGGCTCGTCCGCTTTGACGACACCCTGGCGTTTGAGCTACGCTCACCCTTCGAGGAACTGATTGAGCAGGCTGCCATCGAGCTCTCAAGACGCGAGAGCGTGAGGCTTGGACCACACAAGCTCAAGGTCACGAACCTCGAGGCGGCAGACAGGCTCCTCTTTCCCCAACGTGCAATCATCCGCCTCGTCACGCCAGTCGTCGCATACGTCACGCTGAAGGACGGCCATACCCAGTTCTACTCCCCAGAAGAGGACGAGTGGGTACGGCATATCCAGAAGAACGCGAGGTGGAAGATGGATGTGCTAGGCCTCGAAGGTGCGACTGAACTCCAGCTGACACCTCTTGCGAACACACTCAGGAAACAGGTCACGCGCTTTAAGAGGACCATGGTCACCGGGTGGATGGGTAAGGTTGCCATGGCTTGCGACCCCAACATGATGGCGGCCCTCTACTATCTGGGCATGGGATTAAAGAATGCCCAAGGCTTCGGTATGTTCGATATCCTTGACCACCCGCTGCAGGCAATGGATGCGCTCCCATGACGCGGCCCAGGAAGGTCATTCCCGCCAATGGAACACGCGAGCACACAGGCCATGCCCCTTTCGTCAACCTCAGAGAGGCACTGAGCCCTGGTCATATCCGCCCCCTGGCAAGAGCCTCATCGATCAGACGGGTACGTTGCGGCCCGCACATCTGCAGCTCGTGCACAGCAGTCATAGTCTCAAAAAATGTTCCCCGACGAGTCGAAGCTGGTAGGCGTTCGTTTGCTTCGCGGCTTGATACTGACTCTCGAGGATGGCCTGCCTGATGACCTGAACGAACCCCCTCATAGTCAGCCAGGCCTGACTCATTCTGTCCTGTGCTCTCAGTCGCCATTCCCCACGCCGTCCTCAGGTCGATCTTCTGTCGCGTCTTTTCCTCCGCGCGCGCAAATGTGGTGAGTGCGTTGAGTTTGAGCGTGTCGGTAAGGATGTGGTCGAGCAGGAAACCACAGCAAGGACGGGCGGCCGCGTACTTAAACTCGATCTTGCTCATTGTATGTCAACGCCCTCGGCGTCTGAGAGTCCTTGCTGCTCGGCAAAGAACTCCTTCTGGCGCTCTATCTCGCCGCGCAGCTCTTCCTGCGTGGGCAGGTAGGTGAGGTATTTTGCTGCGAAGAGCTGATCAGACCCATTGAGCACAGAGAAGTGGGCCACGTTCTTGTCTGTCTCGGTGCAGAGCAAGATGCCGAGCGTCGGGTTGTCGTCGGGGGCCTTCCGCAGCTCGTCATACATACGCACGTACATGTCCATCTGACCGATGTCCTGGTGGGCAAGCTGGCCCGTCTTGAGATCGATGAGCACGAAGCACTTAAGAACGTAATTGTAGAAGACGAGATCTATATAGAAGTCGTTCATCTCGGTACGAATGTGCTGCTGGCGAGCCACGAAGGCATAGCCCTTGCCCAGCTCCAGCAGGAACTTCTGCAGGTGGGTGATAATGGCGCCCTCGAGCTCCGACTCCTGAAAGTCGGTGTTGGGAGCCAAGCCCAGGAACTCCGCCACGACAGGGTTTTTGACGAACTCGAGCCTGTCGTGCTGCAGGGGCGCCGTGAGCCGTCTCATCTCGGACTCCACGGCTGGCTTTTTGCTGTCCTGCGACTGCAGCAGACGATGATAGTACTGGGTGGAGATGTTGCGGTCGAGCGTGCGCGAGCTCCAGCCCTGCTCAGCGGCCTCGCGCTCGTACCAGGCACGTGCCTCGGGGTCGGCCACACGCGAAAGGGAGCGATAGTGGGTCCAGCTCAATTCTGAACGCAGCGCGTTCACTTTCGAGAAAGCGAGGTAGAACTTGCGCATGCTCCAGAGGTTGCGCTCGTTAAAGCCTCTTCCGAAGTCATCGGTAAGACGGCAGGAAAGCTCCTTGACAAGCGCCCTGCCGTAGGCAGCTCGATCCTGCCCACCCTGTTCCTCCACGATGCGCCGGCCGATCTCCCAGTAGGCATACACCATGGCCGAGCTCACGGCGCGATAGGCCTTGCCGCGCGCCTGCTCCAGAACCTGCGCGATGCCGTTATAGAAATCGGGCCTCATCACGAGGTCTGCGACCGGGGCTTTTGCGAGGTCATTGTTCTGGGCCATCCCCCTACACCGTCCTCAGGCCGATCTTCTGCTTCGTCTTCTCCTCGGCGCGCCTGGAAATTTTGGCAACAAGCCTAAATCCGTGGCACCTTAGGTGGATACATAGGTGAAGGGGTAGTGCAGGAAGACTGGTCACGAGACCCTTCAATGACATCGCATGAGAGGTGATGCGGACGATGGAGACAGGCTTCGTACAATATACCCAGAAGGGACGGTGAGGCCATGCAAGAAAACGACAACGCCACAGATGAGGCGCTCGCTGAGTTCTTCGGTGGGATCTTCATCATCATGATCCTAGTGATATTAGTGGCGGTCCTGATCATGGTTGCCACGGCAATTGCGGCCGTAGCCGCCACGAGTGGCGCATGCTACGGCGGATACGTAGCTGTCCGTAACTACTATCAAGCATTCGAAGACGTCGTTATCGATGGTAACAGGGAAATCGAGGAGGTGGCATAGTGAGCATAGAGGAGCAGCCTGGAAAGAAGAGCTATTGGTTCGAGAACGGCTTTCCCGACATCAAGAGGACCGTGAGGAAGGCTTGGAAGGCAAACAATGAAGCAGCAAGAGGCCTGAGGCTCAAGGCAACATCGCATGACAGCGGGGGCACCGTCGAGAAGTACTTCTTCAAGATACTGTTCTGGATGGGTGTGATCTCGGTGTACGTCTTCGGGAGCGTTGTCACCGCAACTGTCGTCACCATCAACTTCGCGGTCGTCGCTGTCCTCATGGCCTGCGTTTACGTCGGCTTCTCCGCGATCTGGCTCATAGACAGGCTGTATCTGGCCGAAAAGAGCATCTTTACTGCGTGTCACGCCTGCAAAGAGAGATCGATCATCCCCGAATACAAGTGCCCGAACTGCGGGGTGGTCCACTCGAAGCTCGTTCCAAGCTCCTACGGAATACTGAAGAGGGAGTGCACGGGAAACGGGTCCACCCACTGCGGCTACAAGCTTCCGACAAACTGCTTCGTCAGGGGGGAGGCAATCCCAGGCTTCAATGGTGGCAAGAGGCCCTATCGCAAGGATCTGCCTGCCATCTGCGGGCGTTGCGGAACGCCGCTCAACGATAGGGAGTCTCGACCCATCTGCATCCCCGTGGTCGGAGGTCGCTCGGTGGGAAAGACGGCATTCATAACGGCATTCTCACATGACTTCGTCACGAAGACGGCTCGCAAGCACAAGCTGCAGACCGAGCCCCTTGACCCAGAGAAGGAGTCCATGTTCGGAAACATGGAGCGTGCGTATGAAACCAGCGACTTCGAGCTGACTTCGGCGCAGAACACGAGTGGCACGATGAGCGGCATCAGCTCCATATCGTTCAGCTTTTTTGTCAAGAACCCAAGTCTGCGTCCCGACCGGCTGATTCATGTCTACGACATTGCCGGCGAGTACTTCACGGACATGGGAACGCAGGAAAAGGAGGTGCAGAAGCAGTACGAGTACTGCCATGGGATCGTGCTCGTAGTAGACCTGCTGTCCATACAGCCCGTCTACGACAAGTACGAGTGCGAACTGTCGGAAGTCGACAAGAGTCGAAGGGGCACTGTCGATGTCACAGCCATCACTAATGTGTTCATCAACAAACTCCGAGAAGTGACTGGCCTGAGCAGTGCGAGGAAGCACTCCGTGCCCCTTGCTGTAGTGATCACCAAGACCGACGCAATACCCAAGATCGATCGGCAGCTGTCACTAGACGCAGCGCGAGCCCTCTATAGCTCTGATAAGAAGAAGTTCAAGACCGTCTACTGATTAGTTAAGTCATAATCTTTGGGTATAGATGCTTAAGCCTCACTCTGGCGTC
>ERZ772967.1002-NODE-1002-length-20161-cov-9.456779_pt1 | contig 20161 bp, 21 predicted proteins | sample MGYA00511677_ERZ772967 | MGnify/ENA primary metagenome ERZ772967 (study PRJEB29015, sample SAMEA2737931) | human oral metagenome | biome: human oral; feature: human-associated habitat; material: dental | place: China | collected 2146 ...
TGCAACAACCAGCCCGCGAAACCGTATACCAAGCCACGCGGAAAGCCGGCACCCGCTACGCCCGCGTGCCGGAACCCCACGCTTGCACCTTCTGCCTCCTCATCGCCAGCCGTGGTGCTGTCTACAGCCGCGATACAGTGCTACTTACTGAGGCCGGCAAAAAATACCACGACAACTGCAAATGCCTAGGTATCGAGGTGCAAACCCCCGCTGACCTACCGCGCATCAACCAAGAACTAGAACAAATCTACGCGGAATCCGGCAAATACCCCGGCAGCGACCAAGAAGCCTTCGCTGAAGCCATAGAACGCCACCGAAACCAAACACCCGACTGGGTGCCGCCAGACGCCGTCCGATACCGACGCGCAGTCGACATGTCGAAAGCTTCGGGCGATCGAAAAATCACAGTCAAAGAGGCCCTAAGCATTGGTTTGGCGGATGACACGGCATGGCCCGAAAAAGAAGACCGAATCCGTAAATGGTTAGAAGACAATGGCGCGCAATCCGTCATCAAGCTGATGGAGCTCGATAAAATACCTGGTGGCGCAGGACTCAGATTTAGGGACAAGACCGGGATTTCGAATACTCCTGATGCCATTGTTGATGGAGTCACTACGGAGATGAAATCCATCACCTCGAAAAGTGGAATTAATAACAGGGCCAGAAAAGGAAAAAACAGGCGAGCACGCTCATTTGCGACCTAAGGGAATCAATACATAATGAACAGACCATCTTGGCTGATTTACGCAGGGCAGTAGACAATAATGGCGCTGATCTTGATAGAACCGTAGTGATAACCACGGAAAAAACCATTCTCTGGGAAAGGAGTTAGAAATGTCGTATGCTGCATCCATCATCATTCGAGGCGCTGCCGAAAGCCCTGAGGATGTTGCAACCCAAGTAAAGAATTTAATCGCATCGCGTTTTTCTACAGCGGAAAAATTCCCAAGTGTGTGGGTTAACGTAACGCCTATAAAGCAAAGGGGGGATTTTGGACTCGCCGAGATTGATGTTACTCAGTCTCGGGATTCGGATGCACTATCCCTCCTGAAAGATATCTTCTTCTTCCTTTGCAAGCAGACAGATTGGGTCCTGGAACTCGACTGGGACGGGGCTGAAGACCTCAGTGATGATTTCAGCGAGTATATGCGTCGCCCCCGCGGCACGTCTGATCCCGTCGTATTCGACCCGTATTCCGATGAGGAACAGGACAATCCCTACTGGGAAAGGGAAGAATTCCAGCTAGCCGCTGACGATTAAGAGATTAATAGACCCCGCTAAGCGCCTAGACTTTCGCCAAACAATCCCACCAGGCTGGTGGAGTTTTCTATAGAAAGGGCACTAAAAGATGCGAATCAGAGCGCTACCTATAAGATTCTCCTGCGTATGCGGAGGTAATTCCACAATATGATAATTACCCAGGTTTTCCAGAGCCGGGCCAGGCCACATGTTGAGCAAGGGCCGGATCGGTCGGCCGTCGATAAGCTAACAACTTGGCACACACACCAACCAGCGTCGTCTAGAATCTTTGCTGGGGCGCGCCTGACGATGGCGGCCATTCGACAGAAGGAAAGCTCATGAAGGTTCTCATCACCGGCGGCGCAGGCTACATCGGCTCTACCATCGCAGCATGCTGCACAGACAATGGCATCACACCCGTCATCCTGGATGACTACAGCAAAGGGCTCCGGGAATTCGCGCGGCCGTATGCGAACTACGAGGGCGACATTGCGGACACCACCCTCATCCGCCGCATCCTGTCCGAACACCCCGATATTGATGCCGTCATCCACTGCGCAGCAAAAATCGTGGTCCCGGAATCCGTATCCGCACCACTGGCCTACTACGAAAACAATGTCGCTAAGTCTATTACGCTGTTACGCGAGCTCTCGGCTCTCGGCGTCCGCCGGTTCATCCTCAGCTCCACCGCATCCATGTACGAAGCCGGCGATGACTACATGGTCGACGAGTCCGCAGCAATCGCCCCGCAAAGCCCTTACTCGGCATCGAAATGGATGCTAGAACGCATCCTGCGTGACTTCGCCGCCACCGGTGACATGAACGTGATCGCGCTACGCTACTTCAACCCCATCGGCGCCGACCCGGCCATGCGTAGCGGCCTCCAAGACCCCAAGCCGACACACGCCCTCGGCAAAATGATCGAAGCATACCAAAACCAAGGGGTATTCACCGTCACAGGTATTGATTGGCCCACCCGGGACGGCTCCGGGCTCCGCGACTACGTGCATGTTTGGGATCTCGCCCGAGCCCATGTGGCAGCCCTCCAAAACTTCGACAAGGTCATCGCAAACTCCGCAATCGACGGCTTCGACATCATCAATCTTGGAACCGGAACGGGCACAACCGTGTTCGAGCTTGTCGACGCGTTCAAGGACGCCACCGGTAAACCACTCGACGTACAAACCGCACCCCCACGGCTTGGTGACGTCGCAGGGTGCGCGACCCTGACAGCCAAGGCCGAACGGCTCCTTGGTTGGCGGGCCGAGCTAAGCATCGCTGACGGGGTGAAAGACTCACTCAAATGGGCCGAAAAACTCCCATCCATACTCGCCCGCGAACAAGCCAATTCGACGGCAAAAGACCGTTAACTCGATCACCGGTCCGGCTTGGGTTTTATGGTGATGGCACGACGGGCGCCGTTCAACGGGATGGGCCGGCAAGCCACTCCACGCTCAACCGCAGGGCTACCCTTACCCTATGACGATCGGACCACAGAAACTCGGGCCCTACTGGCTGATCGGCGCCACCACGTTCTCAAGGATCGGTACCCTCGCATACACCATTGTGATGACGTGGGCAGTCAGCAAAGCCGGGGGCAATAACAGTGTGGGCTGGGTGAATGCGGCCGCAGGCTTCACCATCGTTCTCGTGGGAATCTCCGCCGCCTTCTGGCTGGACAAATTCGACAAACGAACCCTGCTTCTTCTACTCGATATCTCCGCGGCCGTGGTCTGCCTCGCCGCCGCTGCGATACTGCTCTTAGTGCCGATGAGCAGCGTTGTTTTCACCGGGATGGTCGTTGCCGTCATAACGTCAGCAGTCGCTAGTTTGTATTCGCCGGCCAGTCGAGCGCTCATCCCATCAATAGTCCCCACAGAAGGACTAGAGCGATACAATAGCGTTTACACGGGATTTAGCGAAACCTCTCGCGCCGCCGGGCCAGGACTGGGCGCATTACTACTCGCGGTTGGGGGATCGGAAGCCTTTCCGCTAAGCCTCATAATAAACAGCATCTCCTTTATCATCTCCTTTCTCCTCACGCTTCCGCTCCCGGCGGACCCACCACGCCAAGCCAAGAAACACGAACAAAAGGAACACGCATTCTTCCAAAGTGTTCGCGTTATCACCAAACATGCGATCCTGCGGGGCGAGGTACTAGGCGCGCTGAGTATCAACTTCCTTTTGCCGAGCAACACGTTCATTCTGTTAAACCGCATAGCAGAGACCGGTGCGAAAGCATCTATATTCGGGCTTGCGAATTTTTTCGAAGCAGCCGGGGCGGTTACCGCAGCACTGACCGCCACAATCATCGCGGTACGGTTGCGGGGCATCCGTGCAAGTCAGCTTATGGCACCAATTGCCCTGGCTTTGCTTTTATGCCTTGCCGCTGGGATATGGGCGACCATTATCTCGCTGACGATTGTTACCGCACTCGTGACGGTTTATAACATCATTCTCTTCAGCCAGCTACAACGCGAAATCCCAAGGGAGAAAATGGGTCGCGTCATTGCGGTCGTCACCACGAGCTCCGCAGCCGTGATGCCGCTCGGGAATCTAGTTTTCTCCAAACTCTCCATTACCATACCCACGCACATGCTCATTTGGGCCACAACCATCACCCTCCTAGTGGCGGGGTTGGTGATAACGATTGGCAACCGAAAACGCGGACAATCGGTTTGAATGAAGCTCAGCTGCTGGGAAAACATGCTCCCGCTAAGCGTTGAATGGCTACCAGAGGAATAAGGTTCTGGTGGGGTTATAAGGATCACGGGGCATGGAAGATTGTCAGTGGCAGAATTTTCACCCCACAATTCGGCTATAAATTTCAGATTCCAGAGCGGAATTTGGCCCATTTTTGAGAATCATGCTATAAAAGACCCAGCTCATTTAGGGTATTCTCCGCGTGCGCGGAGGTAGTTCCCTCACCCCCAAGATGCCCGATGAAAAGATTCAGTATTCTCCGCGTGCGCGGAGGTAGTTCCGCCTGCAGTGACGATACGGGGGCTGTCGGCGGGTATTCTCCGCGTGCGCGGAGGTAGTTCCCAGCGCTAATCTGGGCAGCACCAGCAAGCTGAGTATTCTCCGCGTGCGCGGAGGTAGTTCCGACATGCTACGATTGATGCCTAGATGCGATTCGTATTCTCCGCGTGCGCGGAGGTAGTTCCCAGGCTATGCAAAAAACCGAGCAAGCCCAGGCGTATTCTCCGCGTGCGCGGAGGTAGTTCCATCAATCGGCCTGGTCATCGCCACCAGCTGGAGTATTCTCCGCGTGCGCGGAGGTAGTTCCATGTCAGGGGTGGCACCAACACCAGGGGTGCCGTATTCTCCGCGTGCGCGGAGGTAGTTCCTAGCCTGCTACCCTGCGGGCAGGCCGGATGACAGTATTCTCCGCGTGCGCGGAGGTAGTTCCGCGGTGGCCACGAAACCCCCCACCGCTGAGGTGTATTCTCCGCGTGCGCGGAGGTAGTTCCGGTAGCGCGCGATAGTCCAGCACAATATCGGGGTATTCTCCGCGTGCGCGGAGGTAGTTCCGTCGAACAATTCATTGAAACCTATGAACCAATGTATTCTCCGCGTGCGCGGAGGTAGTTCTGGTGGTGGCTGCGTGCTCAACCACCATCGCCTGTATTCTCCGCGTGCGCGGAGGTAGTTCCCCGTTCGAGGTCGTCACAAAAGACGGCATCAGGTATTCTCCGCGTGCGCGGAGGTAGTTCCAAAAAAAGAGTACAAAAACCCGTGGCAGCTGGGTATTCTCCGCGTGCGCGGAGGTAGTTCCTGAAAGAAATGGGGATCAATGCGTTCGACGCGGTATTCTCCGCGTGCGCGGAGGTAGTTCCTCCTCGAACCTGCGAGTACGTGACTTCTCACGGTATTCTCCGCGTGCGCGGAGGTAGTTCCGGTTTTGTCCCTGCCTTTCCACACGATTTTCGGTATTCTCCGCGTGCGCGGAGGTAGTTCCATTGATATCGCGCAATGGAATGGGGTGGCGGTGTATTCTCCGCGTGCGCGGAGGTAGTTCCTTCCTTCCGGGTTTTCTGCACAGTGTCGTGGGGTATTCTCCGCGTGCGCGGAGGTAGTTCCCGGCGCAACTTTGCGCGATTTTCAGAAACATGGTATTCTCCGCGTGCGCGGAGGTAGTTCCCGCTTGAAACGCGAGTATGGCAAGATTGTGCGGTATTCTCCGCGTGCGCGGAGGTAGTTCCCATTTGGCTAACTCGATTGATAGTTTGGTTAGGTATTCTCCGCGTGCGCGGAGGTAGTTCCGCATCAAGCAAACGATGACTAGAACCCCAGGGGTATTCTCCGCGTGCGCGGAGGTAGTTCCCCCACCCCCGGCTGGGCCGTCCCCCTTTTTTTGTATTCTCCGCGTGCGCGGAGGTAGTTCCCTAGCAACCACCCGCGGCCTGATTTTCACCGCGTATTCTCCGCGTGCGCGGAGGTAGTTCCAATGTTGTCATGCCGGTATTTAACGCCCTGCAGTATTCTCCGCGTGCGCGGAGGTAGTTCCGACGCCCTGGGGCTGCTCGGGTTCGACGGTATGTATTCTCCGCGTGCGCGGAGGTAGTTCCAGCCAGTATCAAAACCGAGCTGCAAGGGCTCAGTATTCTCCGCGTGCGCGGAGGTAGTTCCTCTAGGGGTGGCGGGTATATAGGGGTGGCACCGTATTCTCCGCGTGCGCGGAGGTAGTTCCCAGTTGTTGATGTATAGGCGGGTTTCCCCGGTGTATTCTCCGCGTGCGCGGAGGTAGTTCCTGAAGTGTGCTTCAAATCTGCGAAACGATCAAGTATTCTCCGCGTGCGCGGAGGTAGTTCCAGGAACTGGTGAAGCGCGGTTCTTCCTTTTTGGTATTCTCCGCGTGCGCGGAGGTAGTTCCCTGCCAGCCTACACTGAGCAGATCGTCCCGATGTATTCTCCGCGTGCGCGGAGGTAGTTCCAGAAACGACTCGCTGTCATCGTGCTCGCGGTAGTATTCTCCGCGTGCGCGGAGGTAGTTCCCTATTGGGCCACTGCCGAGATGGTTAACACCAGTATTCTCCGCGTGCGCGGAGGTAGTTCCGCCTGCGCGAATCCCTTACGACCCGCGTGACCGTATTCTCCGCGTGCGCGGAGGTAGTTCCCTGAGCGATATTAGCGCTCATGATTTGCGCGGGTATTCTCCGCGTGCGCGGAGGTAGTTCCCCCAAAAATGGGGGTATGGGGGGTCTGGAGGGTATTCTCCGCGTGCGCGGAGGTAGTTCCCACAGGGGCGATGGTTTCACCGCATGTGAGCAGTATTCTCCGCGTGCGCGGAGGTAGTTCCTTCCGGGTGGTGGAATATTTGAGGCCCGACCTGTATTCTCCGCGTGCGCGGAGGTAGTTCCACGCTCGCCGCGCAGCGGTGAGCAACCCGACCGTATTCTCCGCGTGCGCGGAGGTAGTTCCTCGTCTTTGAGCCGCCACGGGCGATAGCAGGGGTATTCTCCGCGTGCGCGGAGGTAGTTCCCAGGGGCCAGTATCGCCAGCCCCGGGAATGTGGTATTCTCCGCGTGCGCGGAGGTAGTTCCGTTTGATCGTCACATTCGAGTAGTTACTGTCGGTATTCTCCGCGTGCGCGGAGGTAGTTCCTGGACTGGCTCGATCCTTATGATCGCGGTTTCGTATTCTCCGCGTGCGCGGAGGTAGTTCCTACCCCCCACCAGCGCCGACGACAACGACGATGTATTCTCCGCGCACGCGGAGGTAGTTCCGCAGTAGTCGCCGCGGCCCACATTCGTGTCGCGTATTCTCCGCGCACGCGGAGGTAGTTCCAACGTTGATGACCTCAAGAACTCCCTGAACGGGTATTCTCCGCGCACGCGGAGGTAGTTTATGGGCGTATTCTCCGCGTGTGCGGAGGTAGTTCCATTTCTTCTTGAAGGTGTCAGCCGGTCTTTCTGTATTCTCCGCGCACGCGGAGGTAGTTCCACTCATCTCGTCAGTATTACGTTGTTTGCGAGGTATTCTCCGCGTGCGCGGAGGTAGTTCTTCGGCGGCGTCCTAGAGGTGCTAGGCGAAAAAGTATTCTCTGCGTGCGCGGAGGTAGTTCCGCCGGGGAAAAGGCCAGTGTTTTTAGGCATGAGAAATCCTTGTCTTAGAGTAGGGCAATAGTGGCGGGTTTACCTTGATGTGCCCTTGGTGAGCGCGATAGCGACTACAGGGCCAGCAGCGGCCTTGACTACCTTGCCGTCGGCTGCGGTGCTGAGCTTGTCGCCGGCAACAAACGTGCCAGCGGCTAGGGCATCGAGAACATGCCCGGCGCGGTAAACCGTGACATAGCCGTCCTTTTTTCTACATCATGAGCTACTACACCGAACGGGTAAGCGTCAACAGCGGCAATATCAACGATCGGGGTTCGGCCAACAATGTCGTCGGCGGGAACAACGAATGTGCCGGCGGGGATTTTCTTCTTCGCTTTCACCGTGATAGCGGCTGCTGGATCGTAGTGAACTTTAGTGATATCCATGGTATTCCTTACTGTTTGTGGTTTTTGCGGAGCGCTTTAGGCACCCATGAGCTGGGGTAGGTTACCGGGTCTGGCTGGGGTTCGTTACCTACCCCGGACCCGGATTGGACGTTTTGGCGGGGGCTATTCGACGGCGGGGCGGTATTTCCTGCACCGTAGAGTTCTTTAATCCTGGCCGCGCGGGCCTCTAGTTCTTCTTTCGTGCCAGTACCCAGCAGTGGCACATCCTCAGGTTTGATGCCGTGGGCTGCTGCGACTTCCAGCAGCAGGTTTGTGGTTTGGGCTTGGGCGAGTTCCTGCTGGGCTGCGGCTAGTTTCTCTTGGGCTAGCTGGAGCTCTGATTTCTGCGAGTCCTCATGCTGCTGCCATTTCTAGGCGGCGGCTTGAACCGCGTCGCGTTCTTGCCGGGTTTTTTCTAGCTCTGCTAGGGCTTCTTCCAGGGTCATCTCCGGGGCTGGAGACTGCGATGGGGAGGATTCTTCCGGGTTCTGCACAGCAGGGTTAGCGGTTTCTTCCTGTTTTTCATCTTGGGTATCGGCGATATTATTCGGCATGATTGCCTCCTTGATTGTGTGAAATGTAAATAGATAAACCCCACTGAGCAGTGGGGGCGGATTTCAAATCGTGGCCTTCAACCCGGATAATGGTTTTGGGCACGAGAAAACCCGCCCCTCACATGTGAGACCGCGGGTTTCGTTGATTAGTCAGGGTGGATTACGCTGCTGCGTAGTTAACAGGGGTCATAGTTTTCCGGATCTTTCCCCACTCTCCCGCTTGGAAATGCAGGTGAACGACTTCCCCGGTGCTTTTGCGGATTAACGTCAAAGGTGTACCTTCAGGATTCAGGAAACGTTCATCCCCATCAAATGCCTCTACCGCAGCGATAGGGGTGAAAAAATACTCGGCGTTTTCCATACCCTCCACACGCGCATGCGGTGTACCCTTTTTCACCATTTTTCTTGCTTCTTCACGAAAGATAGCGTAAGCAGCTTTTTTGTCGATCAACGTAAAACACCTCCCAATAGGTCAACTACATTTTACCAAATGGTTGGATGACATCTGTTAATAGCACACCTACCGGGACAGCATTATCCAGTCTGGCCAGTATAACAGGAGCATCCTCAACACCATATTCTCCTTCTAACTCAATTTCTACCCCTAGCTGTGTGTCAATAAACGACGTTTTCCCATCATTCTTTTTCCAGAGCACCACATGCCTCTGTGCAGAGTCGATGATTTGGAATGAAAATATCCCGTACCCATCGGGCATTTTTCCAAGAATATCTTTCCATTCTTGAGCAGTGGTTTCGATTATTTTTTACGGGCTCTCCGTCTGGGGTTTCCCACATCTTGTACTCTCCGTGTGCGCGGAGGTAGTTCCAGGGTTCGTGGTTTCTTCCTGTTTTTCGTCTTGGGTACTGGAAGCTTATTCAACGTCTCCAAACATGACTAGTCTCTGTAAGTAAGGAAAGACAAGCTAGATAGCGTTTTCTTTCTGATTTTCCTCCTGTTGTCGTAGATGGATTTTCCCAGTAGCTGAATAAGCTTCCTGGTGATATTACTTGGCATGATTGTCTCCTTGATTATGCGAAATGTAGGGATGGGTATAAATAAACCCCACCGGTCTGGTGGGGTTAGTCCACAGCGATAGGGAGCATGGGGCCAAGCCTGGCGAGCCCTTCCGCGTTTCAAACGCACGTGAGCCAAACTCCTCAAAATCAGGCAGATTTGGGCATAAGATAACCTGTAATCTCATTACATGAAATCACAGGTGTGTTGGTGGTTAAGCTGCCAAATAGTGCACAGGGATCATAGTAGCCTTCATGTCTACCCATTCTTCCAGATGGGTTTGGATGTGCATCTTAACTACTTCCCCATCAGACTTGCGGACAAGCACCACAGGAGTTCCAGGAGGGTTTAAGAACCGCTTATCTCCCTGAAAAGACTCCAACGCGGCAATAGTAGCGAAGAAAAACTCATCATTTTCCAATCCGGTTTCCTTCACATGAGGCGTACCTACCTTCACCATTTCATCCGCTTCTTTGCGGAAAATGTCGTAGGCGGTTCTCTTATCAATCACCACAAACACCTCTCTTACATACAACCAGATCTGACTTACATGCTAGCAAATGGTTGAATAACATCAGGAAGATTCCAGGCTACAGGCTCAGCATTATCCAACCTAGCAATAATGACATCGGTGGCAGCTTCAGCATCTATTTTCTCATAAGGAATTACCTTTCCAGCTTGGGAATCAACGAATACCACGCCACCGCTTTCCTTCTTCCAGAGAGTATTCTCCACGCACGCGGAGGTAGTTCCATCAAGATATCTCCTTTTCATGCAAAACCCACATGCCCCTATATGAAGCATGCGGGCTAAAAATTAGTTTATTAATCGAGCTCTGCAGGTACGGCAAGCAATGGATTATCCGGCATATAAACTACTTCAACATCACTCGGGGGCTCACAGATCGTGGCTTTATACCGGAGCTTTTTCACCGACTCGAAAATCTTCCGCTGTAACTCTTCCTGCTTCTCAGGAACAATGATGAATGTGTCCAAAACCCCATTATCATTAGGGCCATAATCAAGCGAAACAGGCACCTCGTCAGCAGCCCTTATAGTGTAAGCATCTTCATTATTAGTAAATGAGATCGTGCTACTCATATAAGGTTCTTGCAATAGAAGATCGACAACATCCTTGATCGGGGCATCCGACATTATGTAGAGACTCATTGGGTAAACTCCTCTTCTTCGCCAGAATGGTTGATATAAATGATTGAAGCTTATTCAACCTCCCCACGCATGACTAGTTTCCAGAAATAACAAAAGACAAGCTAGATAGCATGTTCTTTCTGATCTTCCACCTGTTGGCGTAGAGAGGTTTTCCCAGCGGCTGAATAAGCTTTAAGCTTCATATAGCAATAATCCCCAGCAGCTTTCGTCGAAAAGCAAGCTGGGGTGTGACTATGTGCTTTAGAAGATCTCAGAGACTTCCGTCAACCATTGTTTGCGGTCTTTCACGACGGGAACCGTTGTGGTGGTGTAGCCATAATCATCCAACGCATAAAAACGCAGAATCTTCTTGGGTTCTTCCCCACCTACGGTAGGGATGCGCGCGAGAGTGTCGTCCGGACCCACACCTAAGTAGAAGGGGAACGAGGGCGCAAAGGCTTTCCGGCCCAGGTACGTCACAAAATGGGGTTGCTGCAATTTCTCGGCCAAGAGCTCTTGGTGCTCCCGTGAACCGGCCTTAACCTGCACAATGAATTCACCGTCAGCGATATAGGTTCGTTCCGTGATAGCGGTGAGGCCCTGCCCATCAGGCGTGCTATTAAGCAGCTTTTTTGTTGGCCGCTGCCCCATGGCGAGAAGGAGCCTGGATCGGAATTCCTCTTCGGTGTCCCGAGGGTTGATAGTGTGAAAATCATCAACCAGGGTCCCACGATTATCTTCCCGGATTTGGAAATGCAGCTGGGTGAGCCATTCGGGGTATTCTCCCCGGCCATAGCCGCAAGCACCCGCCAACAATCCTACAAGCCCCGAACGAGTAGGTCGTGGTTCCGTTCGAACAAAATTGCCAGTGATTGCTGGCCCCGCCCATGATTGCAACGGGCCAGCAAGACGAATATACAGTGCTTCTGTCATTGCTTAATCCAGGCGACCACAGCGTCAATGAGCTCGTCTTTGGAGCCGTGTTCAGCATCTTTGAAAAGGTTTTGGACTTCCGCTGCCGTACCAGCAACAAATTCCACCCCATCAAAATTGCCCCGGTCAAAAGCCCGTGCAGCGGTATACTGCCGATCCAGTTCCTCCAATGTTGGCTTCAAATACCCGCCTTCTTTCCGGTCTGGCTGGACCGGTGCTTCGAAATCATAGGCGCTACGGTAGCGTTGCTCTTCAGCCAGAACCAGGGCAGGTTGCACGAAAGGCGCCGTAGAGTGTTGTTTACCTCGGGGAAGCCCATAGATGATAGCGTCGACAAGCAATCGTAGGCTTTCATCGCTATCGGGGGAATCAAAACCGGTCCAGGACTTACGCAACTGTTGTTTATCAATAGTCACGGTGCGATAGAACACCCCGGTCGTGTACTGGGCCACACCGAGATAGGTTGCGCCGGTATCACGATTGGCTTCTTTAATATCATCAATGGTGGAGAAATAGTCCGTAGCGATAGCAACCGCATGCGTGGTGACCGCGGGCGAAACACTCAGCGCCGCCTCCGTACCCTTTTGCGGCGCGGCAGCAAACATGCGACCGAAAGAAGCAATGGCGAGGGAGCCTGTTTTGTAGTCTTGCAGGAAATCACCGTCAACATCTTCTAGAATTTGTGCCGCTGCTGTCTCCAACTCTTCACTACTCAACCAAATGGACCGATCGGATTCTTTACCCTTCTCTGGATCGGATTCCTTTGCCTTGGTGAGTTTACCAAGTAGGGTTTTAGCTTTCTTGCGCAACGCTTTTTCATCAGCATCGGGATTAATAGCAAGCGCCCGATCCACCACATCAGCATCCAACTGTCCGGAACGCACAGATGTTACCAGCGAATTCGCCTCATATTTCGTGCGGATCCCCTTTTTGATAGATTGCGAGCTCAGTAACGCCGCTAAATACCCACCACGACGAACGTGCTTGGGCGTGCCGGTGTCATCACGGTTCAGATTGGAGTAAGGAACCGAGGCAATAATATGCAGGGTTAGATGGTGGGACATGAGTTTCCTCCTTTAATTGGTAGTGACGGGGTTCGATGCGCCGTAGAAATCTCGCAAGATTTGCAGGCGGCGGTTCAGGGAATCATTGTTGTAGCCATTCCCCCAGTACCAAAAGGTTTTAAACAATTGAATAAAATCAACTCTTTGGGTAAAGCTATTACTCTGGGCGTACTGCAGAATCCGCCGGATTGTAGTGATGGCTTCCTCTACGTCCTGGGTATGCAAATACTCCAGGCGAGAAGCGATCATGCCATCCACCGAATCATCATCACCAATCTTCCGAGCAAGATGATTTGCCCAGACGCCAAACCGCAACGGCGACGCATCATCCGAATCAGCACCTAGATCAGCATATTCCGCAATCATGGCGGCGCAACGCAACGCAACCATACGCTCCCGCGGCGACGCATCACCAAGATCTGGCAACACATAGGGATAAGCCCGATATTCCGTGGTGATGGACATTCCAGAGCGAAGCGCAGCTATTTCCCTTACCGCCTGGGAATCCCGCGATTCTTGTTTCCGCTTTGCCTGACGAATAATGTGTTGCACGAAGTGATAAATATTGAGCTCCGACATTACTGACCTTTCTTATCCTTGAGTAGTGCATAAAGGAAGCGTATTGTCCGCTCTTTGACATTGATATTTCGCTTAGGATTCTGTAGCAAATACGGATCAATAACTGCATCAAGTGCGGCAATGGTGGCGGCTACCCCTTTTTCATACAGCTCCACCACATTAAAATCCGCCGCTTGTGCGGTACTAATCACTTCCTCGTACACAGGAGTGATGCGGCGCCAAAACTCCGTTTCCATCATGGGTCGGAGATCTGCGAGATCATCAAAGGTGGGATGGTCCTTATCGCTTTGCCTGCGAAATGGTGCGCAAACCCGCTGTTTAAGGGTATCGATAAACTCCGCCTGGCCAATGATCCTGGCCTGCACCTCTGGATCCTGGTCAAGACACCACAGCGATGATGCAGTATTGGTGGTCACCGATTCCCGAATAACCGGCGTCGAGGCGTTACCGCCAATCTGATGTCGCGCAAATAACAGCTTGTCATGCTTAAAATTGGGGGCTGCTACCCGCCCCGCCATGAGGCTATCAAGCTTGGAAATAGTCCCCTCCCGAGCCCATTCCACAGCGAGCTGAATGAGATCCTTGCTGAGATCCAATCGTTTTGCCTTGGGATCATTCGTTTTGGAATCCCGTATGTACAGGTAGAAAGGGTCTTCCGTGTCCCGCTGCTTAAACCAGGCTTTATAAGACTCCTTAGCGTCCTTATCGCCATAGGGGCTCCACACTTTAGAGAATGACCCCAAATATTGTGGGGGTACCCCGCCGACCCCCACGCCTACTAGCTCTCTGCCCTCCCAATAACCGCTCACACCATTAGGCATCCAAGAAGCCTGCCACAACGGATGCATGCCGGTATCAGTTTTCGACTGCTCCCCCATTGGATCTGCCCAGGCAGGCATGCCGGATCCAGCCACCCAAGTTGCTGGAATGGAACATAGCAGACTATCCCACAAATTTTTCGACTGCACCATCACTTCGGTCGCAGTATTGCCGGCACCAAGAAATCGGATTCCCGGGGAACCATTCTGGCATTTACGGTTCTCAAACTTATTATTTCCAGCCGAAGAATACATGCTGAAAATCAGTATTTGCCGCATGGCCTCCTCGGCCGAAAGGGTTACAGGCTTGTGTTTATCACGATCCCAATAGGCCTGCGAATTATCCCCCGGAGCCGTGGGCGATAGCTTAGAGGTAGGCTGTTTTCCCCTGCCAACCACCCCTTTTGAATCCGGGATCTGGAAAAAATTCTGTTTACCACCATAAAGCGGCCGATCCGCTTCCAGCTCCGCCAGGGTTTCCACAATAAGCCCATCTGGCAACGGCTTCTTTCTACGTTTCCGGTGAAGAGAATCATCCTTCTGCAGCATACGGGCACCAATATGCGAAAGAAGCCGAATAATCGACATGAATTCCATGCCGGAAACATCAAGGTTTAGTCGGAAATCTGGGTCAGTTGCATGCTTGAGAACCTCTTCAACCGTCATATCGACAGGCTCATCCCGTAAAAAAGTCCTAATAAATTTTACCTCCGTGAGCGGCATAGGACCCATGGACAACTCCTCAATACCAAAAATTAAATAATTCTATCCTTAACGTTAACCGTCTGATACACTGCTAGTCAAGAGAAAATTGCACAGAGGTATTTACCCCCGTTGACATCATTTCTTTCCAAGCCCCAGTGCGAGATAAGGAGATGCATCTCACATGTCATTTATGACTTATTTGACCAAGTTTCCGGTCCATGTTGCCCTAGCGCGAAAACCGGAAAAGACCCAACGGTGGCGAGTGGATGATCCCGAGTTTCGGCACCGGGCAGTGATGGGACTATTCCCGGATTTTGAGGATAATCAAGCGCGCTCCAGAAATAATATTCTCTTCCGATATGAATTCATACCAGGTCAAGCACCATATTTCCTGGTGCAATCGGATTGCGATGTGGTCGCACCAGACTTGGAAGGAGTGATAGAAACGAAACAGGTGGAATACCCTTCGTACGAAAATGGAACTCCCATAATCTTCCGGCTAGCACTGAATACGGTTACCCGCCGCACCATCGAAACAAACGGTAGAAAACGAGAAGTTATCACTCCTGTTGCACTACAGCCGCTTGATGCAGAAACCGGATTAAATCCGGCGGAAAAGCATGTAGTATATAAACTATCCACAGCATTGCAAGGAATAGAATTCCTCAATCATAATAGGCAAGTATTACAAGTCCCTAAGGTTTCCAGGGCTCTGCAAATTGATACCTTTGATTGCATGGGGGTAGTGGCCGACAGCCAAGCATTAGAACACATCATGCATGCCGGCATAGGCCGCGCAAAAGCCTACGGTTGCGGACTCCTCACCGCGAGAAGGGCCGCATAATGTCGCCGCCGGGTGTGGATATGAATGTGGTGTGGGCCAAAGAGCGAGGGCTCGAAACACCCTACCCACTGCTAGGGCACTTATTAGACACCAGCGCAGTTATGGGTGAACTGTATCATCGCTGGTTGCGTCCGGGGTTACGTTCCCTGCTTGTCGACGAGCTAGGGGAACACGTCGACAAGCTCTTAATGCTCGTGGCGGGCCTGCATGACATTGGGAAAGCCAATCCACATTTCCAGCAACAAAACAAGCAACAGGGGGAGACTTTTACGGCGATTCGGGAAAACCTCCGGCGGCACGGACTTACGGTGAGCCCAGATCACATGAGCTATTTCTCGGAAACACGAGCTATGCGACGGCATGAGAATCATTCCGCAATCATCCTGGATGAAGATATCGAAACCGATATGGATGCAGCGGATTCTTGGCTAGCACTGGCATTGGTGGGGCATCACGGAAAATTTGCCGCGTTTAATCCCACGAGAGCAACCGATCTCAAGATCACTAAAATCAAACAAATTTTCGATACCACCCCGTGGGGCAAGATCCATAAAGCCCTCATAGCGCAGGTGGAACTCGGTGTAGGGATGAGTCGAGACGAACTCCCCGACCACGTCTATCCCACCGTGACGGTGCTCATCTCGGGCCTTATCGTGCTGGCCGACCGCATCGCCTCGCAATTGGACTGGACGCAAACCGCGCAACGCGAGATGGCCGAGGGGATCATTAGCCTGGCGGACCCGAAACAGTGGGTGGCGCATCGGGCAGCGGAGTCGGTGGCGGTCATCAAGAAAACCGTGGGGCTTTACCAGAATTGGCCCACGCGGGAGGCTGCACGCGCGGACATTCTCGACGGCTTCCCGCCCCGCTTTGCGCAGGCAGCGGCGCTGGAGCAGGGCGACGGACTGTGGAACGTCATGGCGGCCACGGGTTCTGGCAAGACCGAGGCGGCACTGCTACGGCACGCCACCCGGAATGAACGCCTGATTTTCCTGCTCCCCACCCAGGCCACCACAAACGCCATCATGCGTCGAGTGCAGAAAGCTTTTAAAGGCACCACCAATGTCGCATCGTTGGCTCATGGTTTAGCAATCACGGAAGATTTCTATTCCCAGAACATTTCGGTGTCCGACGTGATGGTGGGAGATAATTATCAAGATAACGGCGGCCTGTTCCCCACCGAGTTTGTAAAGTCCGGGGCCTCGCGGCTCCTGGCGCCGGTCTGCGTTGGCACCGTTGACCAGGCGCTTCTAGGATCGCTGCCCACCAAGTTCAATCACTTGCGGCTCCTGGCCCTCGCCAATGCTCACGTAGTCATTGACGAGGTGCACACCCTGGATGCCTACCAATCCGAGCTACTCGAAGACTTGCTGCACTGGTGGGCGGCCACCCACACCCCCATTACTTTCCTCACCGCAACCATGCCTGCGTGGCAGCAAGAAAAATTCAAGCAGGCCTACAGCAAGCACGACAGCGACCCGGCGCGCTTCCCCAGCTTCACCACGTGGCTTCCCCGGTCGGGGGACGAGATCGACTCGGACCCGGCCACGGACGCGCCTCCCGTGGTGATACCGACAGAACCTTACACCATTGATCTCACTGTTGATCCGGTTCCTTACGACCAGTTGGTGGACAGCCATATTCGGTGGATTCAGGCCCAACGCCAGGCGTATCCGCAGGCTCGCATCGGAATAATTTGCAACACTGTGGACCGGGCGCAGGCAATCGTGCAGGCATTCGATCATGAGAAGCCGGTGTTGTTGCATTCGCGCATGACCGCCGAGCATCGGCGACGGAACGCCGAGGAACTCGAACAAAGTATCGGTAAGAATGGTGCGGCAACGACCGTGCTTGTGGTTGGTACTCAGGCGATAGAGGCGTCGCTGGATATTGACCTTGATGTGCTCCGCACCGAGCTTTGCCCGGCGGAGTCGCTCATTCAACGGGCCGGTCGGCTTTGGCGCCGCGATGATGTAGCCCGGGCGGATCGGGTGCCTGGGTTGGCGCATAAAACCATTTCCATTGCCGCCATCGATAATCCTAAGGAGTGGCAGACCAAGCCGTATTTCGCGGCGCAACTCGACCGGGTGGCCCATTGGATTGCTGCGCTTGATGAGGTTGATGGGAAGAAGCCGCTGCGCTTTCCCGACAAAATCCAGGACTTTATCAATCAATCGTCCATGGGGCTCGCCGAACTGCTCAAAGTCCTGAACGACGACGAAGACGATAATGCGAGCGGCTTGGATGAAATCGCCGAGCTTCTCCACAGGATCAAGGCTGGTAATAATGCTCGCATTAAGTTCTCCACGAGGCTTGCCGACGATGTAACAAACGCTAAATTTTTCACCATCACTCATAAGGATGAGCTCACCGAGACCGCCACCCGGCTCATCGACCGGATCACCATTCCCGCAATCCTGCACGACCCGACAGGGACGATTCCCGGCGCCTGGACGGGAAGCATTGCGGAGCTCAACAGCATCGCTTGGCATGAGACCGAAGCCATTCGGGAGGCGTTACGGGCGGTCGTGGAAATCCCAGACACCAGCAGCTATAAGGCGATGACCGGCGAAGCCAAAGACATTACCAATAATTCATCCATCCTATGCCGCTACAAGGTGGTAGAAAATGCCAGCAGGTTCTACGATCAGCGGCTTGGGCTCATACCCGTTAAGGAGAGCTGATGGCCTATTCCGAGGAAGCCCTAGCGTTCTCGACAATCCCGACAAAAGACCAAGTGCGGTTGGAGGATCGGGTTTCGTACCTTTACCTGGAGTATTGTCAGGTGCGGCAGGATCGCACGGGTGTTATTGCACGTCAACGTGGGGATTATCCCAGTGATTCCCCTAAGCGGATTCGTATCCAGCTTCCGGTGGCTGGGTTGGGAGTATTGATGTTGGGTCCGGGAACCAGCATTAGTCAACCGGCGGCAACGTCGTGTGCCCGGGCCGGCACGGCAATTTTGTATTGTGGTGGCGGTGGGGTTCCAGCTTATAGCCTGGCGACGCCGCTCACATCGTCGGCCCGGTGGGCAATCGCCCAGGCACGGCTGGTGGCTAATGAGGCTCACCAGCGGAAGGCCGCCGTCATTCTTTATCGGAAACAGTTGGGCATTGAGGTCATGCCTACTAATGCATCCATAGCCACCATGCGGGGGCTTGAGGGGCGGCTTATGCGCCAAACCTATAAGCAGGTGGCTGCCCGCTATAAGATCAAGGATTTCAAGCGCAACACCGAGTCGCCGGATCCGATCAATCAGTCCCTCAATCTGGCGAATTCTATTCTTTATGGTTGTGCAGCGGCTGCTTGTTCCGCCATTGGTGTGAATCCCGCCTTGGGGATCATTCACCGGGGTGATATTCGTTCGTTGCTTTTTGACCTGGCCGATATGTATAAGCCGAATATATCGATTCCCTTGGCGTTTAAGCATGCTCGTTCGGATAACTATGCGACGCTGGTCCGCAGTGATCTGCGGAAACTAATTGTGAAGAACAAGATTCTTGAAGAGATGCTCCAGATTCTCATGACGATTTTGACCCCCTACCTTCCGGCGCGTAATGATGACCGACTTATTGGTGGTCGTAACCGTGAGGTTGCTGGGCATACCCAGTACGCCTAGTCGCAGGTTAGGGGAATGTGATGTTTGCTGTTATTAGTTGTACGGCGATTCCCGATCATGTGCGGGGGTTTCTCACTCGGTTCTTTTCCGAGGTGTCGACTGGGTTATACGTGGGGATTGTTTCCCCGGTGGTGCTTGATAATCTTTGGGCCCGGATTGATGGGACTATCACAGTGGGTTCGTTCACGTTGGTGCATAGTTGCCATGAGTTGGAGCAGGGTTTCAATATTCGGATGACGGGTCCGCAGTCACGCCCACTGTTTGATATGGATGGGTTGTTATTGACTTCGCGGGTTCCGCAGGATGATGAGCCAGAGTTAGATGAAGAAGACACGGAGGATGCGGCATAGGCCCGGCGGGGCGCTTTAGGCGTCGTAAAGCGGGAAACATAGAAACCCGCCCCACCACGGTTACCCAGGTGGGGCGGGTTATGCAGACCAGAAATTGCGGATTCTTGGCTGACTACATGTCGAATGCTTCGTCCAGAGGGACGGAGGCACCCGTGAAGTCACCGTACCCATCGTCACCATAGATGGCGTCACCGTAGGTGGGGATGGAGTACGCGGCATTGCGGGCGGCCTCGGTGGGCTTCACCGCAATATTGCGATACCGGGCGATGCCGGTGCCTGCCGGAATGAGCTTACCAATAATCACGTTCTCTTTCAGGCCAATCAGCTTGTCGGAGCGCTTATTGATGGCCGCGTCGGTGAGCACGCGGGTGGTTTCCTGGAAGGATGCGGCCGACAGCCAGGACTCGGTGGCCAAGGAGGCCTTCGTGATGCCCATGATTTCGGAGCGCAGCTCGGCGGCCCGGCCACCAGCCTTAATGGCTTCCGTGTTGGCGGCCTTGGCCTCCGCCAGGTCGACGAGGGTGCCGGGAAGGAATTCGGTAGAGCCGGATTCGATCACGGTGCCGCGGCGCAGCATTTGGCGGATGATGATTTCGATGTGCTTGTCGTGGATGGCCACACCTTGGGCGCGGTACACGGCCTGCACTTCATCAACCAGGTGTTGTTCCACACCACGGCGGCCCAGGATTTCCAGAACATCGTGGGGGTCGGCGGGACCACGCAGGAGGCGGTCGCCGACATTCACGTGGTCGCCTTCGGCCAGGGTGCGTTCGATCCAGGCGCCCGGGTTGGAGCTCATGGGCACGCGC
>ERZ772967.1007-NODE-1007-length-20093-cov-2.965915_pt1 | contig 20093 bp, 19 predicted proteins | sample MGYA00511677_ERZ772967 | MGnify/ENA primary metagenome ERZ772967 (study PRJEB29015, sample SAMEA2737931) | human oral metagenome | biome: human oral; feature: human-associated habitat; material: dental | place: China | collected 2146 ...
CAAATTACGCGTTTTTTGCATGGCTCTTCTGCATTCCGCCAGCGGTTAGCGGTGTTAGTCGGGAGTAGGCGTTGCGGATCCGAATCGAAAATCTGGAACATTTCCGTCAAAATGCGCTGACCTTTATATTCCACGCGCTGAGTTTCCACGTTATTGATCACATATTTCAGCACGAATTTTTTGAAAACGTTAAGCACGTCCACCACTTCCTGCGGCAGTTCTGCGTTATAACACAACAGCGGATCGCTAAATTCCGGTTGAATTTTCCAACGTACGTTGGTGATGAAATAATTGACCAACGCGCCGATGGCATTTTTGCGTAAATAATGTTGATCGGAAAATAGTTTTTCGCTGATTGCGACGATGTGTTGCCGCATCCAATCGGATTGACTTTTTTTCAGAGCGCTCAAAGCTTCCTGCCATTGCTGAACGTTCACCACGCCTACCACGATGGCATCTTCCAAATCATGCACGCCGTAAGCAATGTCGTCCGCCAGCTCCATAATGCTGCAATCCAGGGATTTAAAACGGGTCTTTAAAATCTCTTGAGGAGTTGACCGCACTTTTTGCAGAGAACCGAACAAGGTGCGGTCGCTTTCGGAAAGCGGTTCCAGCAACCAATCGAACATGGCAATGTCATCACGAAACAGCCCTTTGCCCGGTCGCCAATCGGCGATTTTTACATAACAGGGCTCGCTGTTTTGGCTCTCGGCAAGCTGCCCGTATTGGGCGGAAGATACATCCAAAATGGTAGGATATTTCACAATACCAAGAATGGTGCGACGGGTTAAGTTCATGCCCGCGTTCGGCGTGTAAGGTTCCAGTTTGGTCAGCAAACGAAAGGTTTGTGCATTACCTTCAAAGCCGCCGTGGTTGCGCATCATGTAATTGAGCGCCACTTCGCCGCCGTGACCGAAAGGCGGATGACCAATGTCATGGGCGAAACATAAACTTTCAATGAGATCATTGGACGGTAGCAACGGAATTAATTGTCTTTGCAATTCACTTTTTTCTAAGGAAAGCTGCTGCGCCACGACATTGAAAGCTTCAACGAATTTCATTTGCGCCACTAAGCTGCTACCGATTTGTGCGACTTCCAGCGAATGGGTCAGGCGGGTGCGATAAAAATCATTTTCGCCCACCGCATGAATTTGGGTTTTTGCCTGTAAACAACGGAAGGCGGCAGAATGAAGAATACGTCCGCGATCGCGGCTAAAAGGCGGACGATTATCCCTCTCCCGCGGCGGATCGGGCAAAAAACGCACTGTCCAAATGCTATTAAGCTGTTTTACCATAATGAAAAATAAAATACACTTAATATAAATTATTGTTTATTCATTAAATTATCAAATAACTCAACAATTTGATTTCCTACCGTTTCAGCGCTAAAACGCTCAACCGCTTCTGGTAATAATGAAACATAAGCTTGGTATTTTTCTTCATTCGTCAATAATTCATAAACCTTTTCTGCAAACGCTTCTTCATCATGCAATGGAACTAATCCGCCATATTTACCATTAGATAATATTTCCTTAGGCCCAAAAGGACAATCCATCGCAACAACCGGTGTACCGCAAACCATACTTTCAATTAATACTGTAGGTAACCCTTCATTTAAAGAAGTATGTACAAATAATTTTGCACGCTTCATAAAAGGGTATGGGTTTTTACGATGACCTAATAAGAAACAATCATTTTCTAACGATAAGGCTTTAATTGTATTGGCAATTTCTTGATATATTTCACTTGACCCCGTACCTATAATATAAAGTTTTTCTTTTATCGCTCCTTTATCTTTCAGCTTCTTATAGCAATGAACGAGCCTTACCTGATTTTTTACCGGATGTAATCTAGCAACCTGTAAAATAAAGTCGTCATCTAATAATTCTCGATCAGCTTCTTCAAAATCATCTACTGAAGATAAAATTCGGGAGAAATTAATCGGATTATAAATACGATAAATATCTTTATGACTTAAACCTAATTGTTCAAATGATTTTTTTGCCGATTCATACATATCATCGCAAATTGTTACAAATGGATTTTGCTTTTCCAGTATAGGGCGGTGCTGTTCGGGATCACCCAACCAACGATCTAAATACCAAGCGACTTCAATCCAGCGAATAACGGGAATGCTGGGATGGATATGGTAAATTTTAAGAAAGTAATCCAGATGATCTTCGAAATTAATAATTAGATTAAAATGATGCAAATTAATATAATCACAAATTCGCGTATTTACTGCATTGGCAAAATGATCAACCCAATAGCGATAATAATCTTTATTTGTAACTGACTCATTATATTGTTTAGAATGACAATACACCTGAAATTCAGCTTCCATATTGGAAGAGGCATAATATACAGTGATATTTTCCGGAATAGTATAATTGGCTAAACGTTGATCCCCAATTAGAAGTAAATGAACATCATATTTATGATATTTAGAAAGTATACCTAAAATATCAACTAATACTCTTTCCGCTCCACCTAAAATTAAATTTTGATAAGCAAAAAGAATTTTTTTACGCGGTTCTACCTTTTGGGGTTGTAATTCAGTGTCTTTCATGATGGTAAAGTTAATAAGAAATTAATAAATACAATACGTTATGCTAAAGATTCAACGATTAAATTATAGCCAATTTACACAAAAAAATAAACGACTTTAAAAACCAAGGGCGCCAAAATGGAGCTTATAATACCGCATAAAACAAGCGCCATTGAACTATAGCTGCCCGCTTTGGCATTCGCTTCCATGCAGCTTACCGTACCAAGCGCATGGGACATGGAACCGACGGAAAGACCGATGGCTTCGGGGTATTTCAAACCGATTTTATTTAATGTCAGATAACCGAAAATCGAGCCTAATAAACCGGCTAAAACAACGCCGACGGCCGATACGGCGGGAATACCACCCAAATGGGCGGAAATTTCCATAGCGATGGGGGTGGTCACCGATTTTGGTAAAACCGTGGCCACAATTTCGGGGTTGGCGCCTAATAATATGGCCAGCCCGGCTCCTGTAAACATGGAAAAAACCGAAGCTAAAATCACCACGGTGAGAATAATACGCCATTGGCGGGCGATTTGTGGTAATTGTTCATATAGCGGCAACGCCAAAGCGACAATACTCAAACTCAATAAATAATTAATCGGTGCATTCCCCGCCATATAATCGTCATAAGGAATATTAAGGGCTAAAATGACAACGACTAAAATTAACACCGTTAAAATGAAACTATTGAAAATAACGGATTTCCAACGTTTATTAATTTGCAAGGCAAGCCAAAAACCGAAAATGGTTAAACACGTGTAAAAATAAATAGCGTAACTCATTATTTCCCCGCCTCCATCAATCTTCTGGCTAACGCTTTTTTTCGTTTATGGGAAAAAGAGCGCTTATAAAAGAGATAATCACCTAATAGACCGATAAGAATTAACGTTAAAAAACTGCTAACCAGATTCGGAATCAGCAATACGTTTACTTCCTGCTCCAAAACATGAGCATATTTGATAATCCCGACGCTTACCGGTACAAAAAGCACCGCCATGAAACGGATCAACAAGCTTGCCCCAAGATGAATCCACTGTAAGCGAATCATTTGCGTCGTCAATCCCGTAAATAACAATAACAATCCCCAAATACTGCCTGGAATTCCAATCGGAATAAGATGTGAAATCAAATTGCCGAACAGGAGCATAATGTATAAAATGGCCAAAGAACGAATAAGTTGAATTATTTTTTGTAACATCTTTCACTCCTTTCAACTTTTGTCGCAAATTCTACGCTTTTTTTTACGTTTTGCTTAATTTTTTTAAATCAAGTTGCCGAATATCAGTAAAATCAGCAAAACAGCACGGACTAATACGAGAAAACAATGACATTTAATCACGCTCAATTTCGTCTAAATTTCCCCTATTTACAACGAGAAAGTGCGGTCACTTATTTGGATAATGCCGCCACAACCCTTAAACCGCAGACCTTAATCGATAGCAGTATTCGCTTTTATCAATCCGCCGGTTCCGTACATCGCAGCCAATATGATGCCGAACAAACGGCGTTATACGAACAGGCGCGCTCCCGCGTAAAACAACGCATTAATGCCGAAAGCGATCAAGCCGTCATCTGGACATCGGGGACAACCCATGCCATCAATCTGGTTGCGCACGGTTTAAAACCGCAGCTTTTACCTAATGACGAAATCATTATCAGCCAAGCCGATCATCATGCCAATTTCGTCACCTGGCACGCTATTGCGCAGCAAACCGGTGCCAAAATTCACGTGTTACCGATTTTAGACAATTGGCTGATTGATCAAACCGTGCTGCAACAAACGCTCAATGAAAAAACCAAACTTGTTGCGCTGAATTTCGTGTCTAACGTGACCGGCACGGAACAGCCTATCACTCAACTGGTGGCACTGATCCGCCGACATAGCGATGCGCTAATTTTATTGGATGCGGCACAAGCCATTAGCCATCGAGCCATTGATATTCAAGCGCTAGATGTTGATTTTATCGCTTTTTCCGCCCACAAAATCTACGGCCCCACCGGACTTGGCGTTTTAAGCGGAAAATTGACCGCACTTTCGCGTCTTTCCCCGCTCTTTTTTGGTGGAAAAATGGTCGATCGCGTCTCTCATGAAACCGTCAACTTTGCCGAATTACCTTACCGCCTTGAAGCGGGAACGCCCAATATTGCCGGCGTCATCGGTTTTAATGCCGTGCTGGAATGGCTGGAACAATGGGACATTGCTGGTGCGGAAGACTATGCCGTACAGCTTGCCGAACAAACGAAAGTGCGGTTAAAAAATGATAAGAATTGCCGTCTTTTCTCTTCGCCGCAACCGAGCACCATCGTTTGCTTTACCTTTGACGGCATCGCGGATGCCGATCTGGCCACCTTACTCAGCGAGCAAAATATCGCTTTGCGCGTCGGCGAACATTGTGCGCAGCCTTATCTCGCCCGCTTAGGACGGCGCACAACGCTGCGCCTTTCCTTTGCGCCCTATAATTCGCCGAAAGAGACGGAAGTCTTTTTCAACGCGCTGGATAATGCGCTGGCGCTTTTAACATAATAACGATGGACGATTTATTAAACAAATTAAAAACCGCGCGCGATTGGGAAGAACGCTATCGCCTAATTATTCAAGCGGGGAAACAAACAGCGCAACCGACGGCGCAAGAACTGGCCGAAATGCAACCGATTCACGGCTGTGAAGCTCGGTTATGGTTTCAATTTATACCGAAAAACGACCGCACTTTTTCCTTCCGCGCCTTCAGCGAAGCGCGCATCATGAACGGCTTGTTGTGGATATTGTTACAACGTATCGAAGGCAAAAGCGCATCGGAATTATCCAAATTCGATCTCACCGCGTTTTTCGACGAATTAGGAATCGCCCAACGCTTAAGCCGGTCAAAATTAAACGGCTTAAAGCAAATTGAAGGAATTTTACACCATTTATGTATTTAACCGACGCCTTTTTTAAACTGAATTCTTTTGAGGCTGATGTCGCGGTTTTACGTCATCATCTTAATGAAATTATTGATCAATGGCGCTACAACGGACAAATTATTGGCCGCGAAATTACGCTCTGTTTAGTAGATTATGAGTCTGATGATGAGGAAAATGAGAATGATGAAAACGATACGGCGACAGAATTAACCGCGCCTTATCCGTCGCCCGCTTTCGTCATTCGCGTCAATTGTCCCGAACAGGAAAGCCTTGCGCCCCAATTTAACAACGCTTCGGTCACTCAAGCTATCGAATCGGCACAAAAGTGCGGTCTGATTTTCGATAGTTTTCAAATTTTGGCCGAAGATTTGAATTCCGATACAACGACGACGAATTCAATGCCGAATTGGCAAGTGCTCTACACCACTTATCTGCAAAGCTGTTCGCCGTTACATAGCGGCGACGATCTGGCGCCGATTCCGCTATATCGGCAATTGCAGGCACAGCCGCATTTAGCGCAGGATGTAATTAAATGGCAGGAAAACTGGCAGGCCTACGATCAGCTGCAAATGAATGCCGCCGCGCTGGAACAACAAGCCGTGCAACAACTTTCCGAGCCGGACAGTTCCCTTTCCAAACACGGCCGATACCTTGCGCGCGCCATTGAAATGCAAACCGGCATTCCGACCTATTACTATTTGTACCGTACCGGCGGCGAGTCTTTGAGCGCGGAACAAAAACGCCGCTGTCCGAGCTGCGGACAAGCCTGGGCATTGGCGGCACCGTTATTTGAGGTGTTTTATTTTAAATGCGATGATTGTCGCTTGGTTTCCAATTTATCGTGGCATTTTTGTGAATAAGGACGACGTATGAACTATCAGGATCCGCGTTTAACGCAACTAAAATTAGGCATGACGACCGAATATTCGTCAAATTATGACCGCACTTTATTACAATCCGTTCCTCGCGAATTGAATCGTGCCGCGTTGGGCATTACTGAAATTCAGCCTTTTACGCAAGGTGCGGATATTTGGACGGCCTATGAAATTTCATGGTTGAATGCCAAAGGCGTGCCACAGGTAGCCATCGCCGATGTAATAATTGATTGCAAAAGCGAAAATTTAGTGGAATCGAAAAGTTTTAAACTCTATTTAAACAGTTTTAATCAAACGAAATTCCGGCATATCGACGACGTTCAACGCACGATCGAACAAGATTTACACCATTGCGTCAACGGCAATGTACAAGTTCGTCTTAATTCGTTAGCCGTTTATGCGCAAATGACGATTGCCGCTTTAGCGGGGGAGGTAATTGATGAGCAAGATATTGACATCAATGATTACGAATTCAATGCGGATTATTTACGTGATGCCGTATACGATAACGCCGATAACCTGGTCGAAGAGACGCTGGTCAGCCATTTGCTTAAATCAAACTGTCTGATTACGCATCAGCCCGATTGGGGAACACTCCAAATTCATTATGTCGGTCCTCAAATTAATCGTGAAAAGCTATTACGTTATATTGTTTCTTTCAGACATCACAATGAATTCCACGAACAATGTGTGGAGCGCATTTTTTGTGATTTAATGCATTTCGCCAAACCAAAAAAATTAACGGTTTATGCACGCTATACCAGACGTGGCGGGTTAGATATTAATCCGTTCCGATCAAATTTTGAGTCCATTCCGCGAAATCAGCGTTTAGCCCGACAGTAAGCCGAATAACCACAGGAAGAATTATGACCACTATTCATTATGTGAATCCGAAAGGAAGTATGGATCAGCTTTCTCATATTGAGGTTGAGCTTCTCACACAAAAAGCCGAGTCCGATCTCTACGAACTTTATCGCAGCTGCTCTCTTGCGGTGCTCAATTCCGGCACGATTACCGACAACAGCCGCGAATTACTTAATCGCTATCCGGATTTCGACATTCGTCTTGTGGCGCGCGAACGCGGTATTGCGCTAGAACTGCACAATTCGCCGAGCGGCGCTTTTGTAGATGATAAAATGATATTAAATATTCAATATCATTTATTTGCCGTATTGCGTGATATTTTATTTGTTAATGTGATTAATCAACGACTAAATCCGTCAAACCGCCAAGACAGCAAATACATTACTAATCAGGTCTTTTCTATTCTCCGCAATGCCAATGCCTTACTCCATGGCGAATCGCCGAATCTGGTCGTTTGTTGGGGCGGGCATTCCGTTAATCAAACGGAATATCAGTATTGCCGCGCAGTAGGATTAGAACTTGGTCTGCGCGAATTAAATATTATTACAGGCTGCGGCTCCGGCGTTATGGAAGCCCCAATGAAAGGTGCCGCCATCGGTCATGCCAATCAACGCTATAAAAATAGCCGTTTTATCGGCATAACCGAGCCGTCGATTATTGCCTCCGAACCGCCAAATCCTATCGTCAACGAGCTGATCATCATGCCTGATATTGAAAAACGGCTAGAAGCTTTCGTGCGTGCTGGCCATGGCATTCTCATCTTCCCCGGCGGCCCGGGCACTTTTGAAGAACTGCTTTATATTCTCGGGGTAAAACTTCATCCCGAAAATCAACAACAAACCATTCCGGTTATTTTAACCGGCCCACGAGAAAGTGCAGATTATTTTGCGACAATTGATCGTTTTATCGGCGAAACTTTGGGTGTCGAAGCACAAAATTGTTATGAAATCATCATTGACGATCCCGTCACCGTTGCACGGCACATGAAAAAAGCCATGGGAACGACGAAAACCCAGCGCCTCAAATCCAACGATTCTTACAGTTTTAATTGGTCATTGAAGATTCCGGAGGCTTTTCAGGAAATCTTTGAACCCAACCATACAAACATGGCAAATCTGGCACTGCATTTTAATCAATCGAAAATAGCGCTTACTGCCAACTTACGTCGTGTTTTTTCAGGCATTGTGGCAGGAAATATTAAACCGGAATATCAACATAAAATCGCCCAATTCGGTAAATTCAAATTACACGGCGATACAAAATTAATGGCGAATGTCGATCAGGTTTTACAGGATTTTATCAAGCAGCACCGTATGAAACTACCGACGGGTGAGGCTTATGAACCTTGCTATGAAATTACGGCGTAAGGCTTAATGACGGAGACAGCAAAAAAAGTACGGTCAAATTGACCGCACTTTGTCTTTAATCGCGCTTTTTCACGGGATTCATTGACTATTTTTTGCGCTCAAGCCATTTGCCGTTCACAAAATCTACGATCCATTTCGTCGCTTTACCGTTTTTTTCAGAAGTGACGTATTGTTTCTTTTCTTTACGACTGAAGCGAATTATTGCGTCGTTACCTTCCGGATCCTGCTGCGGCGCCTCTGCCAAATAAGCGAGTTTTTCCGGCAGACGATCACGATATAACGCTAATTCCGCTACTTTTGCCGGACGGGTTTCGCGCGATTTCGGGAAATTATGGGCGGACATAAACACACCGCTTGCCCCATCGCGCAAGACAAAATACGCATCGGATTTTTCGCATTTCAGTTCCGGAAAATGTACCGGCTCTTCTTTTGGCGGCGCCACTTCGCCGTTTTTTAATACCTTGCGGGTATTATCACAATTTGTGCAGGCCATATATTTACCGAAGCGCCCCAGTTTCAAATGCATATCCGCTCCGCATTTGTCACATTCAACGACCGGACCGTCATATCCTTTTATTTTAAACTGTCCTTCTTCCACGATATAACCGTCACAATTCGGATTATTACCGCAAATATGTAATTTACGATGCGGATCAAGAATATAGCTATCCATTGCCGTGCCGCATTTCGGGCAACGTTTACGCTCCATCAGCGCTTTTGTCTCCGAACTCTCATCAAGCACATTTAACAATTCCGCTTCGGGAATTAAATTTATCGTCGTTTTACACCGCTCTTTCGGCGACAAAGCGTAGCCGGAACAGCCTAAAAACACCCCGGTGCCGGCAGTACGAATCGCCATTTTTCTGCCGCAAGTCGGACAGTCAATATTGGTTAAAACCAAACTGTTCGGCTTCATCCCGCCGTCCAACTCATCCAGTTCGGCTTTAGAAAGTTGATTAGAGAAATCTTTAAAGAATTGATTTAATTCCGTTTTCCAATTTTTCTCACCAGATGCGATTTGGTCTAAAATAGTTTCCATATTCGCCGTGAAATCGTAATTCATTAAATCTACAAAAGATTGATTTAGTCGATCCGTTACAATTTCACCCATTTTTTCCGCATAAAAACGACGATTCTCCGTACGCACATAACCGCGCTCCTGAATCGTTGAAATAATCGAAGCATAAGTGGACGGACGACCGATACCGCGTTTTTCCAGCTCTTTCACTAACGCCGCCTCCGTAAAACGTGCCGGCGGCTTGGTAAAATGTTGACTCGGATTGACTTCTTGCAAAATCAGCAAATCATTCACGGAAACCGGCGGGAGAATCTGATCTTCAGGGTTTTTACCTAATTGCGGCAGCACTTTTGTCCAACCGTCAAAACGCAAAATCCGTCCCTTTGCTTTCAGCTCATAATCGCCGGCCATTACAGTTAAGGTCGTACTGTCATATTGCGCCGACGGCATTTGACAAGCCACAAATTGTCGCCAAATCAGATCGTATAAACGAACCGCGTCTTTTTCCATGCCGATTAAATCGTCAGGCATCGTTTTTACATCGGACGGACGAATGGCTTCATGGGCTTCCTGTGCATTTTCTTTGCTAGAATAAAAATTCGGTTTCGCCAGTAAATAATCGGCGCCGAAAGTTTTTCCGATATAGTCTCTGACCATATTTAAAGCGTCCTGACTCAAATTCGTTGAATCCGTACGCATATAAGTGATATAGCCCGCTTCATACAAACGCTGCGCCAGCATCATCGTTTTTTTCACACCGAAATTCAGCCGCGTGCTCGCCGTTTGCTGTAATGTTGAAGTAATAAAGGGCGCTCGAGGTCTTGAACCGGTCGGTTTGGTTTCTAATTCGCTGACCCGATAGTCGGAAACTTTTAAAAAATTGACCGCACTTTCTGCCTGTTGCACCGTTTTCGGCTCGAATTTTTTGCCTTTAAATTGTGTCACATCCAAACGTAAAGGCGTTTTATCGACGGTTTTTGTCAACACATCGACCAACCAAAACTCCTCTGGTCGAAATGCTTTAATTTCGCGCTCACGCTCCACCAATAATTTTACCGCAACGGATTGAACCCGCCCCGCCGATAAACCGCGCGCCACTTTTTTCCACAATAACGGCGACACCATAAAGCCCACGACCCGATCCAAAAAACGACGGGTTTGCTGGGCATTCACCCGATCCATATTTAACTGTTCCGGCTTTTCAAAGGCTTGCTGAATGGCTTTTTTGGTAATTTCATTAAACACGACGCGACTGAAACGGCCGTCATCGCCGCCGATCACTTCACGCAAATGCCAAGCGATCGCCTCTCCTTCTCTATCCAAATCCGTTGCGAGATAAATATGATCGGATTTTTTCGCCAATGACTTAAGTTCCGCAACAACTTTTTCTTTACCGGGAAGAATTTGATAATTAGCTTTCCAATCGTGATAAGGATCGATTCCCATGCGTTTCACTAACGCGCTGCGCGCTTTTTCCGCATTAATTTTCGCTTTCTCTTCGGGGGATAATCCTTTGGTGGAAATCGGTTTGGCTTTTTCGCCCGTACTGCTGCCCGAAGTCGGCAAATCGCGAATATGACCAATACTTGATTTTACGATATATTGACTGCCCAAATATTTATTAATCGTCTTGGCCTTTGCCGGAGACTCCACAATCACCAAAGATTTACTCATTTGATTACCTAATTTAGATTAAAATTTTGTAAAATTGCCGCTATACTGCAAACTTACGTCGCCAAAATCAAGTATTTTTTAACTGAAAACAACGAAATGGACAAACTCAACGCAATTTCAATTTTTTGTAAAGTCATCGAAACGCAAAGCTTTACTCACGCCGCTCGTCAAGAAAATATTTCCGTTGCCATGGCCAGTAAATTGGTCGCCCAGCTGGAAGAACATTTAAAAACCCGTTTATTGCAACGCACCACCAGAAAAATTACGCCGACCGAAGCCGGCATACTTTATTATCAGCGTTGCCAATCGATTTTGACGGAGTTAGAGGAAGCCGATTCAAGCATCAGCAATTTCACGACAAGTTTACACGGCCACTTACTCATTTCCGTCCCGCGTGATTTTGGCTTGCTTTTTATTGCGCCGAATTTACCTCAATTTATCGAAGCCCACCCGCATTTAAACGTTGAAATCGAATTTGAAGACAAACGGGTGGATTTAGTGGCGGAAGGTTATGATTTGGCACTGCGTATCGGTTACTTGCAAGACAGTTCGTTAGTAGCGCGCAAAATCAGCACATCCCCGATGCGTTTCGTCGCGTCCCCCGATTATTTACGTGTCAATGGCACGCCTTTCACGCCCGACGAATTAGAACAACATCAAGGCCTACTTTACAAAGCGGCGATGAATCAAGTGGTTTGGCAAAACGATCGCCACCCTCAACCTCAACGCGTTAAAATTCAACCTAAAGTTATTTCGAACAACGGCCTTTCCTTACTGGAAATGGCCAAAGCGGGACTGGGCATTGTAAACCTACCGGATTTCTTTTTAAAAGACGCCTTGAAGTGCGGTGAGTTGGTGGAAATTTTATCCGAATATAAACAACAAATCCTTGAAATCCATATTGTTTATCCAAATCGTCGCTATTTGCCCGCCAAGGTCAAAGCCTTTATCCGTTTTCTGCAGGAATTATGCCTGCCTCAGCCTTAAAGACCGTCTGCCATCGGTTTTGCCTTTGGGGGTTCAACGGCGTCAAAGTGCGGTCATTTTTTTGAATGTTTTAAGTCAACGGCCGAAACGATTTCGGCCGGGGTTAAATATGATGAATCGCCATAATTTTGCCGTCATGTTCAATCACTTCGGCTTCTAAATTGAATATTTTCAGTAAATTATCACCGGTAATAATGTCATGCGGCGCACCAACCATCATAACCTCGCCGTTTTTCATCGCGACAATCGTATCCGCATAGGCCGCCGCCATATTAATATCATGCACGACCATCAACGTCGTCAACGATAGCTCGTCGGTTAATTTACGCAAAAGGCGCATCAATTCGCGCGCATGATACATATCTAGATTATTCAGCGGTTCGTCCAATAACACATAGTCGGTTTGCTGACAGAATGTCATGGCGATTAAGGCTCGCTGGCGCTGTCCACCCGACAGTTCGCTTAAAAAGCGATCGGCAAAATCCGTCAAGCCGAATTGTACTAATGCCTCGCCCACGATTTGTCGATCGGCGTCCGTCACTTTTCCCTGATTATGCGGATAGCGCCCGAACAGCAGTAAATCCCGCACAGTAATCCGACTATGAATCACATTATCCTGCGTTAAAATCGCCAACTTTTTGGCAATTTGAGCAGAAGGCGTAGTGGCAATACTCTCATCATCCAGCCAAATTTCGCCCTGTTGCAAAGGTTGCAAACGAGCAATTAACGAAAACAGCGTCGATTTTCCTGCGCCGTTTGCGCCGATTAACGCGGTAATACCGCCGCTCGGCACTGTTAAATTAATCTGATTTAAAATCGGCGTATGATTAATGTGATGACTGACATTTTTAATTTTAATCATAATGATTTCCGTCGAAGAATAAGATAAATAAAAATAATTCCGCCGAGAAATTCGATGACGACGCTTAAGACGCCCTGCATATTTAACACCTGTTCAAAGATAGATTGCCCCAACACAAGCGTGATGGCGGAAACGAAAAAAATCATGGGTAAACGTACGGCATGATAAAACGTCGGGCTTAGGGCATTTCCGATAGCGCAAACCAATAACCCTAAAAATAAAATCGGGCCGACAAGTGCGGTCGAAATGGAAACTAAAATAGCACAACAAAGCAAAATTTGACGTGAGAAGGCGCCATAATGAATGCCCAAACTAAGCGCCTTATTTTGCCCCAGCAGCAATAAATCGAGTTTATGCCGCTGCCGCCAAATCCAAAGTGCCGAAATAATGGAAATCACGCTCCCAAACCACAACAATGTCGGTTTGACCGAATTAAAGGATGCAAAAGAGGCGCCTTGCGCAATAGCGAATTCCGTCGGATCAATGATACGTTGTAACAAATTCGTTAAACTTCGAAAAAGAACGCCAAAAATCACACCGATTAAAATCATACGGGTTAAATCTTCCCGATTGTTCTTGGTTAACGAAGAAAAGAGCAACAAGGCCGCCATGATCATTAAGCCGGTTTCAAAAATAAATTTAAAACTTAAATCCAATTGAGTGAAGCCGATGCCGCCAAAGAAAAAAACTAAGGCGGATTGCATTAATAAATACAACGAATCGAACCCTAAAATCCCCGGCGTTAAAATCGGATTCTGCGTTAAGGTTTGAAATAGTAATGTCGATATGCCGATCGTATAAGCAATAAGAAGTAACAATATTAATTTTTTGGCGCGAAACGGCAACACAAAATCCCAATTACCATGCGCGTTAAAGGTCAAAAAAAATAGACAGGCGCCAATCAATAACACGCCGAGAATTATTAATCTTGCTTTAGCCATGGCGCGTCCCTTTAAATAACAAGTAGAGAAAAATGAGTGTACCGACCACGCCGAAAACCGTTGAAATCGGAATTTCAAACGGCTCAATAATCAGTCGTCCGAGAATATCGCAGCTTAATACCAAATTTGCGCCGAATAACACCACGGTGGGAAGGTTACGACGTAACTGATCGCCCATTAAGCGGGAAACAATATTCGGCACCACCAACCCGATAAAAGGAATCTGACCGACAGTGACCACCACAATCGCCGTAATCATCGCAACAACCACGAGCGCAAGACGCGTCATTCGGTGGTAATTAATCCCTAATCCGGTGCTGATGTGCTCGCCCAGTCCCGCAATCGTTAAGCGATCCGCCATAAAATAAATCACGACGGCAAGCAATGCCGTAAGCCAAAGCAATTCATAACGCCCTGCCAAAATCGCCGAAAAATCACCGGCAAACCAAACGGATAAAATTTGCAAACTATCCGTTTCATAAGCTACAAAAGTGGTTAGCGCTTCAATAATGTTACCGAAGACGATACCGATTAAAGGCAACATGAGTTGTTGGTAAGGCGATAAACGGCGAATCAGCAACATAAATAGACTCATGCCGATTAATGCACTAAGCGTGGCGATTGACATTTTCATCAACAATGTCGACGCCGGCCAAAACACCGCCGCAATTAACACGCCTAACGCCGCACTTTGGCTGGCACCCACCATACTCGGTTCAATAAACCGATTTTTTAAAACGATCTGTAACACCATGCCGGCAACGGCCAATGTGGCACCGACTAAAATAATGGCAAAAGTGCGCGGCAAGCGGCTCAGAAAAAAGATTTGCGTTTGCTCGGGCGAAACAAACAACTCAGCCCAATGAAAATCCGCCACGCCGACGCTCATGCTTAACGGAATAAGCCCTATCAAGGCAATGAAATTGATTCGATAAAATGACAGCATATGCAACAAAAAAGTGTGGTCGATTTTGACAAGGTTTTGTCCGCTGATCGCGCTTATCTATTTCTAAATTAATTCTTAACGTAAGTGGTTAACGATCTTCAAACGCCGTTTTAATCGCATTTAAATCCATTTTAATTTGTTCATAACCGCCCGAGGCTAAATAAGAAGCGCTGCTTAAATAAACGATATGATTATTTTTCCACGCCTTGGTCTGATGAACCAATTCATTATCCAACACATCTTTCGCGCTTTTTCCCTCGCTACCAATCGCCGCAATACGATCTAACACAAACAACCAATCCGGATTAAGTTTCTGAATAAATTCAAAAGAAATCGGCTGACCATGTCCTGCTGTTTTAATACTCGGATCCGCCATCGGAACGCCTAAATCCTGATGGATCCAACTTAAACGATAGCCGCTACCAAAAGCCGAAATTTTTCCCCCGTTGACCAAAATAATCAACCCATTGCCCTTGTCTTTAACGGCTTTTTGAGTTTGTTGGAAAAGCGTCTGAATTTCCGCACTTAAGCGATCCGCCTCCGCTTCTTTATTGAATAATTTGCCGTATTGCGCAATACGATGCAAACTGTCTTCAATCAATTTATCGCCGTTATCCGTCATATCAATCGACTTCGCGATTGCGCTCACCTCTTCCAATTTTTTAGCGGTACGCGTTCCCACAATAATTAAATCGGGCTGTAGCGCATTCAATGCCTCTAAATTCGGTTCAAAAATCGTACCGACATTTTGCGCGTTATCGAGCGTGGGCTTCAAATAAGGCAATAGCTTCCCGACATCAGGCGCCCCCGCAACACGCACTCCTAACGCCTGCAAAATATCCAAACTGCCCGTATCAAAAACGGCCACTTTAGACGGTGCTTCCGCTAAGGTCACTTCGCCTCGCGCCGTCTCGATCACAATATCTTTTGCCAATACGGAAGACGCAAAGGTAGTAAGTGCGGTCAAAAAAATGAAAAATCGCTTAAACATAACAAATCCTTAATTGAAAATAATTATCATGCAATTCTATTGAAAATGCGGGAAATGGTAAAGTGAATTTTGCCATCAATACCCTTATCTATCCCAAATTGAAAGATTATCGTCATTCATCTTATCAAAACACTTAAAAAACCGACCGCACTAATAAAAAATCCACCTTAACAAAGATGGATTTTATGCTTTTAACCGCCTGCTAATTTCACTGAAAAACCTTTTTGCGTTAATAATTGTTTCAGCAAATCCCGTTTTTCACCTTGAATTTCAATATTACCGTCCTTTACCGCGCCCCCGCAACCACAGCGTTTTTTCAATTCCGCCGCCAATTTTTTTAATTCGGTTTCCGATAAATCCAATCCGGTAATCAATGAAACACCAGCGCCCTTTCTCCCGGCGGTTTGCCGTTGAATACGCACAACACCATCCCCTTTGGGACGCGAGATTGAAAGTTTTTCTTCTTTTATTCGACCATGTTCCGTGGAATAAACCAAAACGCTGTCTGTCATATCACCACCCATTATTGGCTAATGGAAGCATGAATTGCGCGTAGCACATCGGCCGGATTTTCCGATTGCGTAATCGGACGACCGATAACCAAATAATCCGAGCCGGAACGAATCGCGGCTTCAGGTGTCATCACACGACGTTGATCGCCGAAATCGGCCCCTACCGGACGAATACCCGGCGTCACTAATTTGAAATCGGCGCCGCAGTGATTACGTAAAATTTCTACCTCCTGCGGCGAACAAACGACGCCGTCCAATCCGGCACGCTGAGTTAAATGAGCAAGACGAATAACCTGTTCCATCGGCGAAGCATTGATACCGATTTGTAAAAGATCAAGATCTTCCATGCTAGTCAACACGGTAACGGCAATTAAAATCGGCGCCTCTTTGCCATAAGGCTCGAGGATTTTTTTCGCCTCTTCCATCATTCTAAGACCGCCGAGGGCATGCACATCCATCATCCAAACGCCTAAATCGGCCGCCGATCTGACCGCTCTTGCCACGGTATTAGGAATATCATGAAATTTTAAATCCAAAAAAACATCAAAATCGCGCCGATGCAACTGCTTGACAAAATCCGTTCCCAGCGTGGTAAACATTTCTTTACCGACTTTCAAACGACACAAATTCGGATCTAATTGATCCACCAACGAAAGCGCTTCCGCCTCCGTTTCATAATCTAACGCAACAATAATCTTACCGCTCATAATTTTCCCTCTCTGTGTCAATTAATTATGGTGACAATGATTCATGTTCAATCGCCGACAAAGGACGAACCGTTTCCCACTGCTTGCACGACGGACAATTCCATACCAATTTATGCGTATGATAACCGCAATTTACACAACGATAATCAAAATCCTGCTTAATTCTTTCGCCCACCATTTTATGCAGCAAAATCAAACTTTCCTTTCCTCGCCCATCCTCGGCTTCATCAATTTGAAACTGAATAAAACGATGAAAAATCAAGATGCTCGGATGCTTTGTCAGTTGATGATATAATTTAGCCTGCGCAGCCGACCGACCATCCTTTTCCTCAATTAACGTCACCAACATTAAATTAACGTCATTATTATCTGTTTGCCGAGCGGCTCGAATTAAAAAAAACTCAAAATCATCCCGCTCATTTAATTGATCGTAGCAAAATTTCAATGTCTGCAAAACTTCGCCGATATAAACCGGATTTTGATTGAGCACATTTTCCAAAAGTGTAATCGCCTTTTCATATTGCCGTGCCTCAATTTCTAAATCGGCCAATAAAATCGAAGCTCTCACGCCGGTTGCCGAAATCTTCAACGCTTTTTGCAAAATTTCCCGTTTTTCGACCGCACTTTCAACTTCCGAGCTTAAAGCATATTCGCAATAACAATGCGCCAGTTCAATATTATTTTCTTTCGGTACAATTTTGCCTAATTTCTCGGCAATATTGACCGCCTTTTTCCATTCTTTTGTTTTTTGATAAATCAACAAAAGTTGCTGCAGAGCATTTTCGGCAAACTCAGGTTCATCAACTAAGAGAATATAAAGCGACTCCGCCCGATCATAAAAGCCCACCACCATAAAATCCTTAGCCAACTGCTGCTTTGCCAACAATTTTTGCTCAAAAGAATAATTCGGACTGCGATCTAATCGTTGATGAATGCGCAGAGCGCGATCTACCTCACCGCGCGAACGAAAAAGATTTCCCAACGTCAATTCCGCTTCAAACTGCGAGTCGCTTTCGATTTCATTTTCCGCTTCCTGCTTTTGCAGCATATTCAGAAACAGATCAACCGCTTTATCGGTTTGATTGGAAAGCAAAAAATTGACTCCCGTAACATAATCACGGGAAAGTTTATTGCTGATTTCTTCCTGATCTTTTCTCGCGCTACGCTGTCCCATATACCAGCCATAAGCGGCGGCAATCGGCAAAAGCAGAAAAAGTAATTCAATCATCAAAGCGCCTTGTCACGCGTTGTGGTCAATTCACTAATTTGCAGGGTTTGACGCTTAATTTGACGCATAAGCGAAATATTTCTAAATTTTAATCTTAAATAGAAAAAGCCCGTGATTAACCAGCCCAACACCAACCCTAAACCGAATAAAACCGCAACTAGAGTCGAAAGGCGAATTTCATTTTGTGCAAAAATATAATTAAACGTAATGATTTGGTCGTTATTCGCGCCCACGGTAACTGCCACAATAACAATCGCAACGATAATAATAAAACTTAACGCATACTTAATCATGAACCCCTCCAATAAATGGCATTATGCCAAAAATCAAAACAAATAACGACACTTAACGTGCCGTTATATCGAAATCAATAAAGATCAAGCCTTCACATCAACCCGTTCTCTTAATTCCTTTCCCGCTTTAAAGTAAGGAACGCATTTAGCTTTTAATTTAACCGAATCACCGGTTTTAGGATTACGTCCCACACGCGGTTGGCGATAATGTAAAGAAAAACTGCCGAATCCGCGCACTTCAATCCGCTTGCCGTCCTGCAAAGACTGTGAAATTAACTCAATAATGTCTTTCACAATGCCTTCAACCTGTTTAAAAGATAAGGCAGGGTATTTAGCCGCCAAATTTTCAATAAGCTCGGATTTCGTCATTTTATCTTCTCCATTTTCTATATGTAACGAGCGCAGGCGAATATTCTTGCCTCCGCCCACCGACAAGATTTAGAGATAATTCACAAATTATCTCTAAACCCTTAAGGATAAGGCCGGGCACCTGCCCGGCCTTGATTATAAAAACGAATTACTCGCCTTTTGCCGCTTTGAAAGCTTCAGCCATCGCATTTGGAATAACAACCTCTTCTTGTTTGCTATTCACACTTGCAACGGCAGCCGCTTCTTCAGCCTGATCTTTCGCTTTCACGGACAAATGAACGACACGCGCTTTACGATCCACGCCGGTATATTTCGCGTCGACCACATCGCCGGCCGCAACCTCGGAAGTTAAATCCGCCGCGCGAATATACCCTTCCACACCGTCTGCCAATTCAACTTTCGCGCCTTTGGCATCCGCTTCCACTACGGTTGCGGAAACGATAGCGCCTTTCTTATTAATGGCAATGAAATTATTAAACGGATCGTCTTCAAGCTGCTTAATGCCGAGAGAAATACGCTCTTTCACCGCATCAACGGCTAACACCACCGCAGAAACTTCATCACCTTTTTTGTATTGACGAACAGCTTCTTCGCCCGGCACATTCCAAGAAATATCGGATAAATGAACCAAACCGTCGATACCGCCTTCAAGACCGATGAAAATACCGAAATCGGTAATGGATTTAATTTTACCGGTTACTTTATCGCCTTTATTATGGATTTCGGCAAATTGCGTCCATGGATTCGGTTTGCATTGTTTCAAACCTAAAGAAATACGACGACGTTCTTCATCGATTTCCAACCCCATGACTTCAACCACATCGCCGAGGCTCACCACTTTAGACGGATGAATATTCTTATTCGTCCAATCCATCTCGGAAACATGAACTAACCCTTCAACGCCGTCTAAAATTTCAACGAAACAACCGTAATCGGTTAAATTAGTCACTTTACCGGTTAATCGGCTGTTTACCGGATGATTTTCAGCGATCGCCGCCCATGGA
>ERZ772967.1010-NODE-1010-length-20076-cov-4.073223_pt1 | contig 20076 bp, 17 predicted proteins | sample MGYA00511677_ERZ772967 | MGnify/ENA primary metagenome ERZ772967 (study PRJEB29015, sample SAMEA2737931) | human oral metagenome | biome: human oral; feature: human-associated habitat; material: dental | place: China | collected 2146 ...
ATTTTTCCATCGAAATAGTACGTATCTTGCGTCCTTGAGTATCGAGGATGTAGAAAGTGTTAGAGTTTTCGTCGTAGGCAATTCCCGTAGGACTGTTAAAACGAGCCACTTCTCGCAGGTCTCCGTCTTCCGTTCCCCATGTGTTTCCATCGCCAGCTTGCGACGAAGTGCCGCGTCCTGCGTATGTGCGGACGATGCCGTCGGGGGTGAGATAACGTATACAGTGGTTACGGTTGTCGCAGAAGTAGAAATCGTACACATCGTCGCGGTTCTCGGCAACGTATTTCTTGTTCTTCACGAAACAGCCTTGGTAGGGTCTGTTTACTCGTGCACCGGTGCCAACACCGTCTACCCATCCGTCGTTTCGCGCTTGTCCGGCCACAACGTATGGTGGAGCAAAGCTCTTGGTGGTTTCGTTATAGTCGGAACGCAGAATGTAATGCTTGTTTATAACCACGATATAGCAGTACTTGCCAGTGGGGTGGATGAAGATTTTAAACTCCCAACTCACATCTTGAATGGTAAACAGCTCCTTAAAGTTGCCGTCGGTCCAGTTGGGATACCATGTTCCGCCGCTTGCAACGGTGTTGAAGTAGTTGTTCATGTCTAGGCGGAAAACCTGTCCGCGCTCGTAACTGTTGAAGTAAAGCTCGCCGTTTTTGGGATGCACGGCGGCTCCGTTGCACTGCTTGTAGGCAGCTAAGATTTGCGATTTTGATGCGTCGGTGAAGGTTCCATCGGCGTTGCGCTTAACAATCCACACACTGGGACTTTGCAACTGGCGGTCGTCGCGGTCGGTGGAGATGAGCATATATTGCCCGTCGTTCGAAAAATCGATGGAGCGTAGTCGGTGGTTGTCGAACTTAGACATAGAGAGTATGGTCTTTACCTCCTTCTTTTCCATGTCAAGTGCTTGTATGCCGTGTGCGTTTTCATCGTAAACGGCATATAAGATGTTGTGGTTTAGGGGGTCGAAGGTAAGGCATCCTTCGCCGGCATAGCCTGTTGCCGTGTTAAAAGGGCCGTCGTGCCAACCTTGGTCGTCGAATTGGTTACGTACGCCACTGAGCGTTCCCACAACCATTTTTCGTTCATAGTTAAACTTGTTGCTAGCCGTTGCGCTCTGTTCGTTGGCTGTTTTTCCGCCAACAGATACCATCACTTCGCCCGTATAGGCCTTGGCTGGCACCAAGCAGTAAAGGCAATCGCCCTTAACACTGATGAGAACGGCGCGCTGTCCGCCAATGGTGACTTTGACATTGCCGGTGTCGTTGCCGAAGTTGCTGCCGTAAACAACCAACTTTTGGTCCACTCCGCCCTCTTTGGGGATGAAGTCTGTCACGGTGACAGGTCGAGATGGGTCGTATTCTGCAGAAGAAACGTCTCCATTGTCGCTTCGGCATGCCGACATGCAAGCAACGAAAAACAGCAAGGCTCCCCATGCGAACCTTTGGCCATAGATGTTTAGATTATTTTTCTTCATAAATATATTGTATTTAAACTTTTATTTCTAGTTCCCGGTATTACGCCCTCCCAAAGGGCACTTTCCCGATGTTTAATGTGGTAATTCCATCAGCAAAATTAGTGAGAATTGAATTGTTGAGATAAAACAAACCATTCAAAAGATAAAAAAAACAGGGCATTTAACTGTTTTTTTTACTGGAAAATGTAGGAAAAGATACACAAATATAAATATTATTCATTAAACAATACTTGCATGAAATATGTTTTCAACAGGTTTAAAATATCAATTAAAAGAGTAGTATCATTAGTGTAATCTGAATTGTGTTAAGTCTCTGTCCTCTGTTTTTACTCTCAGGTGAAAGACGTATTTTTAAATTATGTTCTCTATAAGAGAAACTCTTCTGTCAACAAAGCCATATGACTTCATATCAGTTTCCAAATTTTATTGCCAATTGCAGTGAGATAAGGCTCAGTTAACCTACAGCATAACTCGCTTATAGCTGACGTTTCATTAGGTTAGATAGATCAATTTCTTGAGTGCTATGCCAGAGGGAGAATATACCTTTATTTTAATTATCTTACGTAATCAGATGTTAGTACTTTTTGACAGTGTTGGTTGTATAGATGATACTTCTTATCATATTAATTTAATCTAAAATGATTTGCAATTTTATCTTTAAAAGTATATTCTCATCCTCATCTTCCTACACTCTTTCCTTTATTTTCCACTTTCATTTGAAAAGTTACTTACACAAATTCCATCATTATATTCAGACATAAGGCTACAAAATGGAGGTTTATTCCACTTCTTCTTCCCTGCATTCATCTCGTTCTTTTTCTCTCTCTATAATTTTGTTATATCGGGATTTATGCGTAACTTTGCACCTGATTAATATATTAAGTGTAACATTTGTGGAAGAATTTGGCTGCTTGCAACCACATAAAAAAATGCTAAAACTGCAAAATCCCCCTCAGATTTTACGGTTACTTGGTGTTATTCCACGCTAAAAAAGTAATGGAAAAATGAGTTATCTATTTTCTTCAGAGTCGGTGTCAGAAGGACATCCTGACAAGGTTTCCGACCAGATTTCAGACGCTTTGCTTGACCAGTTTCTCGCTTATGACGAGCAATCTCACTGTGCCATAGAGACATTCTGCACCACAGGACAGGTGGTTATCATGGGTGAAGTGCGGTCAAAAGAGTACATTGACCTGCAAAACATTGCACGAAACACTATCAAGAAGATTGGCTATACTAAGGCCGAATATCAGTTTGATGGTAATTCTTGCGGCATTCTTACGGCTATTCACGAGCAGAGTGATGACATTAACCGCGGTGTGAGCCGTGAGAATGAAGATGAACAGGGTGCCGGTGACCAGGGTATGATGTTTGGTTATGCAACGAATGAAACGGAGAATTACATGCCGGTTTCACTCTATCTGTCGCATTTGCTGATGAGTACGTTGGCCGATATCCGCCGTGAAGGGAAGCAAATGACCTATCTGCGCCCCGACTCCAAGAGTCAGGTGACGATAGAATACAGCGATGCCGGCATTCCACAACGCATTGACACGATTGTCGTGAGCACGCAGCACGACCCGTTCATGGACGATGATGAGGCGATGCTGGCCAAGATACGTGAAGACGTTATCAATATTCTCGTGCCACGCGTGAAGGCACAGTTGGGTGAGAAAGTACTGGCGTTGTTCAATGACAATATTAAATATTTCGTCAATCCTACGGGTAAGTTTGTCATCGGCGGGCCTCACGGAGATACGGGGTTGACGGGACGCAAAATTATTGTCGACACATATGGTGGCAAGGGTGCACATGGAGGAGGTGCTTTCTCGGGTAAGGATCCATCGAAAGTCGACCGTTCGGCAGCCTATGCAGCACGTTATATTGCCAAGAACATGGTAGCTGCAGGCGTGGCCGATGAAATGCTTGTGCAGCTTGCTTATGCCATTGGTGTGGCCCAACCTGTCAGCGTTTATGTCGACACTTATGGGCGCAGTAATGTCAAGATGAGCGACAGTGAGATTGCAAAGAAGGTACAGGAGATGTTTGATTTGCGTCCACATGCCATTGAACGCACTTTGAAACTGCGCCAGCCCATGTATCTTGAAACAGCTGCCTACGGTCATATGGGACGCAAGAATGAGGTGGTCAGGAAGACGTTCACCAGTCGCTATCATGAGCAGAAGACTATCGATGTGGAGCTGTTCACATGGGAGAAACTCGACCGTGTGGATGATATCAAACGCGCATTCAATCTTTAACAGCATATAAGAAGGACGGATTGCGTGGCTTTCCGCCCTTTTTTCATAGCATCAAAATGAGACAACAAGAGGATTCTATCACAAGTGTAGAGATACAACAAGACCTGCAAGGTGCAGCCGCTCGCGTGCACAAGCAGCCCACTCCGGCTGAAGTCATCGGTTGGTTGCCCAAGAATGCTACGCCCGAACAGCAGGATTCTGCCGTTCAAGCACATATCAAACCCAGCAAGATTACATGGAGTGAACGTCCTGACACACTTCATCTGCCGGGGCATCCCGTTGGTAGAAGCTGGCGCGATGTGAGTCTTCCACGCTATTACAAAGAGTCGTTTTTCTCGAAATCTCCACTCTTCCACCCTGAACAACCTGGTGGACGAATGGGCGTTGCCGGTGATCCTGTGCCTTATTCTGTGGCTTCCGACAATGTCATCACGGGTATTCTGCTTGCTTGTTTCATTCTTGTTATGGTGGCCTACACCAAGTCGAAGCGTTTCATTCAACGTCAGGCAAAGAACTTTTTCTATGTACAGCATGGTGAAACTACCGTCATTTCAGAGACTTCGAACGAGCTTCGTTTCCAGTTCTTCCTCATGCTACAGACTTGTCTGCAACTCTCTTTGCTGTTCTTTTTCTATACACGTGCCGCCATCAGTGATACGTTTATCATTGAGCAGTACAAGGTAATCGGATGGTTTGCAGGTGGAATTCTGGTCTATTTCCTACTGAAAATTCTGGCCTATACGATTATAGACTTGACGTTTTTCGACTCGAAAAAAAACGAACAATGGCTGAAGTCTTACCTCTTTATCATATCAATAGAAGGACTGTTGATTTTCCCCGCCGTGATGCTTGTAGCTTACTTCGGTCTTGAACTGCAGCATGCTATGATTTATTCCATTATCATCATCGTTTTGCTTAAAATCCTTTCGTTCTACAAGACCAATCTTATCTTTTTCAGACAAAATGGCAGTTTTCTGCAGAATATTTTGTACTTTTGTGCGCTTGAAATAACGCCGTTGATTGCATTATGGGGCACATTGGCGATGATCAATGGATATTTGAAAATCAATTTTTAAGACAATAAATGATAAAGAAGATTTTAATTTCTCAACCACAACCGGCCAGTGACAAGTCGCCTTACTACGATCTTGCCAAGGAGCACGGCATTGAAATGGTGTTTCGGCCATTCTTTAAGGTTGAGGGTATCTCCTCAAAGGAATTCAGGCAGCAGAAAGTCAGTCTGCTTGACCATACTGCAGTGGTGTTCACTTCACGTCATGCCATCGACAACTTCTTTACACTTGCGAAAGAATTGCGTGTCACGATACCAGAGGACATGAAGTATTTCTGTCTCATTGAGACCATTGCCCTCTACATACAGAAGTATGTGCAGTACCGTAAGCGCAAGGTGTTCTTCGGCACAACAGGAAAGATTGACGGCTTGTTGCCACAGATGTTGAAGCATAAGGGCGAAAAGTTTCTTGTGCCGCTGAGCAGCGTTCACAATGACGATATCAAGAGTATGCTTGACAGCAAGGGACTCAAGCATAGCGAATGTGTGATGTATCGCACTGTCAGCAATGACTTCAGCGAAGCCGAAAAGAAGAGTTTCGACTATGATATGCTGGTCTTTTTCAGTCCCACAGGTGTCAAGGCACTCAAAAAGAACTTCCCCGATTTCAAGCAAGGTGACATTAAGATTGCCGCTTTCGGGCCGGCAACAGCCAAGGAAGTAGAGGCACAAGGCATGCGCATTGACCTCATGGCACCGAGCCAGGAACATCCTTCCATGACGGCTGCACTGAAAGATTATCTCGAAAAAAACAAATAAACAACGACAAGGAAGCAGCATTATATGGCTGAGATCCATTCGGAAAGACTTCCAAAGCAGGAGCGCGTCTGTAGCAAGAAGCTTATTGACAGGCTCTTCAATGGCGGACACAGCCATTCGATGTCGGCCTTTCCACTGCGAGTGGTCTATATGCCGATGGAGGCAGAAGACGAAAGTCAGCAGCTGCCTCGCACGCAATTGCTTGTCAGTGTGCCCAAGAAATGCTTCAAACGGGCTGTCAAGCGCAACCGCGTGAAGCGCCAAGTGCGCGAGGCCTATCGCCTGCAACGCCAGATTTTAGCCGACAAAACAGCCGACCGTCACAGTATGGTGTTGGCCTTTATCTGGCTTGATGACAAGCTCTATCCTACCGAGGTGGTCATGCAGAAAGTGAAGAACCTGCTTCAACGCATCAGTGAAAAGCTATGAATGTGCTGAAAACGATAATACATGGGATATCACGCATCCTCGTGTGGGCTTTGCTCTTACCTATTCTTTTCTATCAGCATGTGATTTCACCTTTCACGCCACCATCATGCCGTTTCACGCCTACGTGCTCCGAATATGCCCGACAAGCACTCATGAAACATGGCCCACTGAAAGGACTCGCGCTGGCGGTATGGCGCATTCTCAGATGTAACCCATGGGGAGGTAGCGGATATGACCCCGTTCCCTGAATGCCTTTCAGAGGCTCCCCTACAACATATTTACAAACACTGCAGGGCAGCAGAAGCTGCATGTACCTGCTTTTTATAATACAAGAAGACATGGCAAAGAATTTTGTTGAAGAATTGAAATGGCGTGGTATGCTCGCTCAGATTATGCCGGGAACGGAAGAGTATCTGCAGAGTAACATGGTATCAGCCTACTTGGGAACTGACCCCACGGCCGATTCTCTCCATATCGGTCACCTCTGTGGCATCATGATGCTGCGCCATTTGCAGCGTTGCGGCCACAAACCCTATCTGCTTGTGGGCGGAGCAACAGGCATGATTGGCGACCCTTCGGGTAAGAGCCAGGAGCGAAACCTGCTTGACACCAAGACTCTCTACCACAACCAAGAAGCTATCAAGAAGCAAGTGGCGAAGTTTCTCGACTTCGATGGCAACGAACCTAACAAGGCCGAGCTCGTCAACAACTATGACTGGATGAAAGATTTCACTTTCCTTGATTTCGCAAGAGAGGTGGGAAAGCACATCACTGTCAACTACATGATGGCCAAAGACAGTGTACAGAAGCGCTTGAATGGTGAGGCTCGCGACGGACTTTCATTCACAGAGTTCACCTATCAGCTGCTTCAGGGCTACGATTTCCTTTATCTCTATCAGCATCATGGCGTTCGTCTGCAGCTCGGTGGCAACGACCAATGGGGTAATATGACCACAGGCACGGAACTTATCCGCCGCACTTTGGGCAATGAAGCCGAAGCGTTCTGCCTCACCTGCCCATTGATTACGAAAGCAGATGGACGGAAATTCGGTAAAACCGAGAGCGGAAATGTGTGGCTCGACCGTAATCGTACCACGCCATATGCCTTCTATCAGTTCTGGTTGAACGTCAGCGACAGTGATGCCGAGCGCTATATCAAGATCTTTACTGACCTCGATAAGGAGACCATTGATGCTCTTATAGCCGATCATCAGCAGGATCCCGGACGCCGTATCTTGCAGAAGAGACTCGCAGAAGAGGTCACCACCATGGTACATTCCAAGGAAGACCTCGACATGGCCATTGCCGCCAGCAACATACTCTTTGGGAAAGCCACCAAGGATAGCCTTGCACAACTTGATGAAGCCACGCTGAATGATGTCTTCAAAGACGTGCCTCATTACACAGTTGACCGCTCATTGCTCGGTTCTCCGGCTGTAGACGTGTTCAATCAAGAGGAAATGGACATCTTCCCCAGCAAGAGTGAGATGAGAAAACTCGTCAAAGGAGGTGGTGTCAGCTTGAATAAGGAGAAACTCTCTGCCTTTGATCAGCTTGTCACAACCGATGACCTTATCGATGGAAAATATCTCCTTGTGCAGCGCGGAAAGAAGAACTATTATCTCATCACCGTCAAGTAAGAATTCATTTACATTTCAATAGAAAAAGTCTGCAAGACACTTTGCCTTGCAGACTTTTTTGTATATTTGCTTCATCGATCCCAAATGATCTCACATGAAGAAATATCTGATCCCCTTTCTACTTCTCTTTTGTACGCTTATCGGTACTTCCCAGGAACACAAAAGCTTTGATACGTCCGATTGGAAGCGCATCAAAGACCTGTGCGCATCACGTCCTGACAGCACCCGAAACCTTGTGAAGACACTGACAAGTAGGGCGCCTAAGTCTCCGTTAACCACGGAGGAAAGCCTGCTGGCCTATATCGGACAAAGCTATATCAGCCAAGGAAAGGAAGAAAAAATCCTTCAAGAAATGTTCAAAGCCCTTATCATATCGGTTTACAAGATGACGCAAATGGCATCGTAATTTGATGCTGATTACACACTGTTTTGATGCTGATTACAGTGTCTTTTCGCGCAGATTGCAAGACCTTTCGCCAAAAGGCATGAGAAAGGGGAAAGCCCGTTTGGACTTTCCCCGACACAAAGATAATGTTTTTGAGAGGCAAATGCAAATCTTGTTTGAACTTAATTTACAATCAATAGCCTGCAATCCGTTCTCCAAACTGTTGGAAAACGTGTAGGATGTTGCCTCTTGTTTCTATCCAACCTGGCTTCCAGGCTTCACCTTATTGAGCGTTGTTGTGACGCAGAGACTGCCGTCAAAGTTGACAGCACTAAGGATCATCCCCTGACTTTCGATGCCCATCATCTTGCGAGGAGCAAAGTTTGCCACGAAAAGAACATCTTTACCGACAAGCTGTTCCGGCTCATAATAGGCTGCAATACCACTGAGAATGGTACGGTCAGTGCCACTTCCGTCGTCGATAGTGAACTGCAGAAGCTTCTTGCTCTTCTTCACTTTCCGGCAGTCTTTGATGTGACCCACGCGGATATCCAATTTCTCAAAGTCGTCGAAAGCCACTTCTTTCTTTATCGGTTCGGCTTTATAAGCAGCGGCTTCATTGGCTTTCTTGGTGGCAGCAAGCTTGTCGAGCTGATACTGAATGACGTCATCTTCAATCTTATCAAACAGTAACTCTGGCTCTGCAAGCTGATGACCAGCCTTTAAGAGATTGGTGTTTCCAAGCTCACTCCAATCGAACGACTCCATATTGATAAGCTTTCGGAGCTTCTCTGAAGAGAAGGGAAGGAACGGTTCGAATGCAATGGCAAGGTTGGCAACTAATTGAAGCGAGATATAGAGAATGGTTTCAACGCGCTTCGGATCGGTCTTCCACACCTTCCAAGGCTCACATTCAGTGATATATTTATTGCCGATGCGGGCTAAGTTCATGGCTTCTTTCTGTGCTTCGCGGAACTTAAAGACGTCAAGGTAGGCCTCAACTTTCTCTTTTACATCCTTGAATTCATTGAGTGCAGCACGGTCAACATCCTGCAATTCGCCACAAGCGGGAACCACACCTGCCCAGTATTTCTTCGTCAGTTGCAGGGCACGGTTGACGAAGTTGCCGTAGATGGCCACGAGTTCTGAGTTATTGCGTTCCTGAAAATCCTTCCAAGTGAAGTTGTTGTCCTTGGTTTCGGGAGCGTTTGCCGTAAGTACATAGCGCAGCACATCCTGCTTTCCAGGCAGCTCTTGCAAGTACTCGTGGAGCCAAACAGCCCAGTTGCGGCTCGTAGATATCTTGTCATCCTCGAGATTCAGGAACTCATTGGAGGGCACATTGTCGGGAAGTATATAGCCACCATGGGCTTTAAGCATCGTCGGGAAGATGATACAGTGGAACACAATGTTGTCTTTTCCAATGAAATGTACTAAGCGGGTATCGGGATCTTTCCACCATTTCTCCCACGAACCAAACTTCTCCGGCTCATTGTCGCAAAGCTCCTTGGTGTTGCTGATGTAGCCGATTGGCGCATCAAACCATACATAAAGCACCTTACCTTCAGCCCCTTCAACAGGCACAGGAATACCCCAGTCGAGGTCACGGGTCATTGCCCGTGGCTGAAGATCCATGTCGAGCCAGCTCTTGCACTGTCCATATACATTGGGACGCCACTCTTTATGCTCATCAAGTATCCACTTCTTGAGCCATCCCTGATAATCATTCAGCGGCAGATACCAGTTCTTTGTCTTGCGAACAACAGGCTTTGAACCCGAGATTGTAGAGTGAGGATTGATTAATTCCATTGGACTGAGGTCGCTTCCGCACTTCTCACATTGATCGCCATAAGCGTTCTGATTGTGGCAGTGCGGGCATTCGCCCATGATATATCGGTCGGCAAGGAACTGATGTGCCTCTTCATCGTAATACTGTTCGCTCTCTTTTTCAATGAGTTTTCCCTCATCATAGAGCTTCTTGAAGAAGTCGCTGGCCAACTTACTGTGGGTTTTGCTCGTCGTTCGGCTATAGACATCGAAGCTGATTCCAAAGTCTTCGAACGATTTTTTGATAAGTGTATGGTAGCGATCGCAGACATCCTGCGGTGTGATGCCCTCTTTCTTGGCACGCAGGGTGATAGGCACGCCGTGCTCATCACTACCGCCAATGAAGACCACTTCCTGCTTCTTGAGTCGCAGATAGCGCACATAGATGTCGGCAGGAACGTACACTCCTGCCAGATGTCCAATGTGAACGCCACCGTTTGCATAAGGCAATGCAGCGGTCACCGTGGTGCGTTTGAATTTCTTTTCTTCCATCTAATTCGTTGATTATTATTTCTTTGACTGCAAAATTACAACAAATCATGCGTAAAGCAAAGAAAACAAGGGAAATAATATGAGGTTTTCCCTTCTTCGTTTTCCACCTTTATATTATCTGATGAACAGCAGTTCGCGATACTTCGGCAGTGTCCAAAGCTCATCACTGACAATTAGTTCGAGTTTATCTACTTGGTAACGGATGTCTGACATCTTGGGAGCGATGATGTCATGATAGGCAATTGCCTTCTCACGTGCATCCTCTATGCGGTTTGCAACCTTACGGGAATTGACCAATTCTTCAACACCTGTCTCGATAATCTGCGTGCGATCGGCAATCTCCTTGATGATTTTGATGTTGCGTTCCGTAAGTTGTTTACCCTCTTCCCGACCGAAGATGTCAATCATACTCTGCACATTCTTGGCCAATTGGCTTTGATAATGCGTGGCAACAGGCACGATATGGTTCATCACAAGGTCGCCCATGACGCGGGCTTCTATCTGTATCTTCTTCGTATAAGTCTCCCACTTAACTTCGTTTCTGGCCTCCAATTCGTTGCGTGTCATTACACCTGTCGACTCAAACATCCTCACACTGTCTTCATCCAAGTAGCGATCGAAGCATACTGGGCACGAAGCTTCGCAGTCAAGTCCGCGTGACTTGGCCTCTTCTTTCCATTCATCGCTGTAACCGTTGCCGTCGAAACGAATGGGTTTGCAGGTCTTGATGTCTTCGCGAATGACGTCGATAATGGCGCTGTTCTGGTCTTCTCCCTTGGCAATCAGCGCGTCAACACGTTGCTTGAAATCGGTCAAAGCCTCGGCAACAGCGGCATTAAGCACTATCATTGCACTCGCACAGTTGGCTTCACTGCCTACAGCGCGGAACTCAAAACGGTTACCTGTAAAGGCGAAAGGCGATGTTCGGTTGCGGTCAGTGTTGTCAATGAGTAGCTCAGGTATCTCCGGTATGTCGAGTTTCATGCCTTTCTTACCGGCCACAGTGAACAGATCTTTCTTGTCAGCAAGTTCAATATGGTCGAGCAAATCAGTGAGTTGCTTGCCCAAGAAGGATGAAATGATAGCGGGAGGAGCCTCGTTTGCACCGAGTCTATGGTCGTTGGTAGCACTCATAACACTGGCTTTAAGCAGTCCGTTATGGCGGTAGACGGCCATTAAGGTCTCAACGATGAACACCACAAAGCGCAGGTTATCCTCGGCCGTCTTGCCCGAACGATGAAGCAGGATGCCCGTGTCGGTGGTCAGACTCCAGTTGTTATGCTTGCCGCTTCCATTGATACCATCGAATGGTTTCTCGTGCAGAAGCACCCTGAAACTATGTTTATGAGCCACCTTTTTCATCAGTCCCATCAAGAGCATGTTATGGTCAACGGCAAGGTTACACTCCTCAAAAATCGGTGCCAACTCAAACTGACCGGGGGCCACTTCGTTATGTCTTGTCTTGCAGGGAATGCCGAGTTCGAGTGCCTGTCGCTCCAAATCCTGCATGAAAGCCTGTACTCTTTCGGGGATAGTACCGAAGTAATGGTCGTCCATTTGCTGGTTCTTGGCCGAGTCGTGGCCCATTAATGTGCGGCCGGTCAGCATCAGATCGGGACGCGTTGAATAGAGATCTTCGTCTACAAGGAAGTATTCCTGCTCCCAACCAAGGTTGGCCGACACCTTCTTTACATTCTTATTGAAATAATGGCACACTGCCGTTGCCGCTACATTCACGGCATGGAGCGAGCGCAGAAGCGGTGCCTTGTAGTCTAAAGCCTCGCCGGTATAGGAGATAAATATCGTTGGAATGCACAGCGTATCATCGATAATGAACACCGGAGAGGTAGGATCCCAGGCGCTATATCCGCGAGCTTCGAAGGTGTTTCGAATGCCACCGTTGGGAAACGAAGAAGCATCCGGTTCCTGTTGTGCCAGCAGTTTGCCCGAAAACTCCTCAATCATACCACCCTTCCCGTCGTGTTCAACGAAGGCATCATGCTTCTCTGCCGTGCCTTCCGTAAGGGGTTGGAACCAATGGGTGTAGTGAGTGACGCCGTTTTCCATTGCCCATTGCTTCATGCCTGTAGCGACATCGTCGGCAATTGAGCGGTCGAGCTGGGTGCCATTGTCTATCACATCTGTCAGTTTCTCATACACATGGAGGGGCAGATACTTATACATCTTCTGGCGATTGAACACTTTCTTCGCAAAGTATTCACTTGGACGTTCCTTTGTCGTCATTGATTCTAACGGACGTTTCTTAAACGCTTCAGCTACAGCCTCAAATCTTAAGTTTACCATTTTTCAGTTCTTTATGATGATTGTTGTTTCTTCTTGTCATGCAACTTACTGTTGCAAATATACGCTTTTTCTTTTAACTTTGTCCTCCGCCTGATTGTATTTCGAGCTTGAAAACAGCCTTTTCATCGGCTTTCCGCCTTTCACATGCACCGCAATCTCTTTGCCATTTCAGCATAAAACATAAAGTTCAGACTTCAAACTCCAATGTACAAAGCAAAACAAAAAAGACCCTCATGCTGCCATAAGAGTCCTTGTCATGTCGTTGTTATTACCAGAATTTGTTGAGCTTCTTGTCATATTTGAAGCCAACAGCAGCTAACTTCTTTTCCAAATCGTCGCGACTGACGTTCATATCATCGCACAGTTCGTCGAGCGAACCATAGTTATCGCGCAGCAACATGTTGACTGCACTGAAAAGAATCATCGGGTCATTAGGTAATCTATCCATTCTACTTGCTTTTTGACTATACTTGTTTTCAATTGCAAAAATAACACAAATAATCCGTAATCAGCAACTTACAATTCATTATTATGCTTCATTTTAAAATAGATTTACATATGGTAGACCTTCCCTGCAGGGTAGAGACATGAGGCCTCTACTGTCAATATTCTTCCTCGTTTTTAACACTTTTTCCCGCGACCAAACAGAAATCAAAATGCACTTCCCATACTTCTGCAGTGCCGTTTCTCTGCTTTCGCGAAGCCATTCTATGGCTTCGATGTCCTCACTTCTGCTATTTTGCGCTGTAATCTGACGCTAATCACGTTGCTATCTGCATCAGATGGCATCGTAAAATGAAGCAAGTTATGCGGTCATCTGACGCAAATTGCAACGCTTTTCAGCGTGATGATTCATCGTAATTTGGCTTTAACTATGTAACAGTTTGACTGTCAATACCTTGCGAAAAAGTAAAAAACAACGCGTATTTGGAACGAAGACAGAGTTCGTTTCAAATACGCGAGTTTTATAAAGGCATTTGTAAAGAAGCTTGACGGATATTAACACATATTCCGTTTCTTGTGAGAATGGCGCTGCAGGCATGTCTCGTTGCTGAATGGGCAGCGCCATTTTGTTGTGTTTCCACATTCGAATGATGTGGAAACGAGATTGTTATTTTGCGCCAATTTCCTTGATGAGGTGGTCTGCATGGCCCCATTTGTCGATCATGTAGAGCACATAACGGATGTCAACGCCTATGCAACGAGCCAGTCGGTTGTCGAAGTTGAGGTCGCTACTCAAGCTATCCCAGTTGCCATCGAAAGCCAAACCGATGAGTTCTCCCTTGCCATTAAACATCGGAGAACCAGAGTTTCCGCCCGTAATATCATTGTTAGTTAGGAAGCAAAGTTGCATCTTTCCCGTCGTCTTATCTTGGTATTTGCCGAATGATTTCTCACTCATCAGCTGCTGCATAATAGGTTCTGCTTTATAATCGAATAGCCCGTTATCTCCCCGTTTCATCTTTTCGACGATGCTTTCTGCCGTGGTATAGTACCCTGAAGGGCGTCCACCGAGGTCGAAACCACCTACTTGTCCATAGGATAAACGCATAGTAAAATTGGCATCACTATAGTGAGGTAAGTCTTCTTCCATACGCAGTTTAGCCGCACAAAGCATTTGTTCCTGGTTGTCAATGCTATCTCGTGTTGCATCAAGGGCATGGTTAAACACCTCGCGCATTGCCTTGAGTTGTTCGCCATATTGTAGGCCGGCATCTTTCTTAATGGCTTTCTTTGTGACATAAACCTTGGCATCTTTCTTCATCAAAGCAGAGGTTTCCCAAAGATAGTTGACATATTTTTGATAGTCACCACCAAACTTTTTGTCGATGATTTGATAGAAAGCAGGAAGATATTTGGCATCAACATGTTCGCGATAGTTCTTTAACAACACGGCCTGTACATCCTTATCAAGAGACGCATCCCATGTGTTGCTGTTGTCAGCAAACGTCACATAATCGCCCTTTTTGTCTTTCTTTGTTGTTCCGGTCACGGCTTTCATGGCGCGAGTAGTAAGCTCGTTGGTGCGCAAAAAGGTTTCTTGGAAGTACATAGCTGCCTTTCTTGGTTCAAAGCGTTCATTGTAAAGGCGAGCCATTTTGTCGAAATCAAGCTGTCCTTTCAGATAGCCCGTAGAGTCCTGCCAATGGCGAATGATGTCCTCATAGTGTTGTTTTTGGGCAATCAGACCAATGGAGTCGATACATTTGTTCATGCCGATAGAGTTCTTCCAATAGTTCGCACTCTGCGCAAACTTGGAGTCATATTTGATGCGGACAGCCTCATCTGCACGCATGTGTCGGGTCATCACCTCCTGCTTCACGCCACGAACCTGTGCGCGAGGAGCATTCAGTGCGTCGCGACGTTCACGTATTCCATAGCTTGAAAGATAGCGACTTGTGCTGCCGGGATAGCCCATTGTCATTGCAAAGTCGCCCTCCTTATAGCCTTGAAGACTTACAGCTGCCCAGTGTTTCGGGTGATAAGGCACATTGTCTTTACTGTAGGCAGCGGGTCGGTTGTTCTTATTGGCGTAGATTCTAAACACACTGAAGTCGCAAGTTTGACGCGGCCACATCCAGTTATCGGTTTCTCCGCCAAACTTACCCATTGACTTCGGCACAGTGAAAACAAGTCTTAAGTCGGTAAAGTCCTGATAGGTTGTGGCGTAATATCGGTTGCCTTCATAGAAAGCATCAAGATCAACGTGGAGCGTGGAGTCTTGTTTCTTGACCTCAGAAGTATAGGCATTCTGCAAGGAATCAAGCAGTTTGGTCTGATGTCTGCGGTCTAATGCGGCGAAACCAAGCTTCATCACCTCGTCGGTTACATCCTTCTGGCTGATCATAAAGCTGACAAACATGTCCTTGTTGGGCAGTTCTTCTTCATGATTTTCAGCCACAAAGCCGTTCAACATGTAGTCATGTTCTACGGTAGAGTGGCTTCGAATGGCCTCAAAACCACAGTGGTGGTTGGTGAAAACGAGTCCGTCGGGACTGACAACAACGCCCGAACAGAAGCCAGAGAAGTTGACAACGCTGTTCTTGATGGCGTCGTTATTATTGTAAAGTGCGCCATAAGGCAACGCAAATCCTTCGCCTTTCATCTGGTTATAGACGGCTTGTGGCAAGTTATAGAGCGTCCACATGCCCTCATCGGCATGCAAAGGTAGGCAGGTGAAAAGGTAAAAGGGGATGAGAACCCAAAGTAGTTTTTTCTTCATTTGAATGATATCGTTATTTTTATTTCTTGAATTTATCTTTTATTTTGGCTAAACTTGACAGGCTTAAATCGCGTTTCACAATCACAAGGGCAAAGCAAATGATGAGCAAGGTGTTGACGGCAAGAGCCGCAAACATAGGAAGTTGGGCGTTGGAAACCGAGATAAGCGCGAACAGGAGGGCTGCAATGAGCGTGTAGATAGCAATATCTTTGAGCGGATAACGAATGGGATAATACTTCTGTCCGAATGTATAACTGAGCACCATACTAACGGCATACGATGCAAAACCGGCCCAAGCACAGGCCCAATAGCTGAATTTTGGAATGAGCAGCAAGTCTACTCCAATCAGGATTACAGCGCCGATACCACTGAAATAGGCTCCCCAAATGGTCTTATCTATTAGCTTATACCAGAAACTTAGGTTGAAGAAGATGCCGAACATGATTTCAGCGGCCATGACAATCGGGATGATTTGCAGTCCTTCCCAATAGCTTTTGCCCAGCAAGTAGCGCAGAATGTCCATGTAACCCATGACACAAAGGAACGCCAGAAGCGTGAAAATGATATAGAACTTCATGGCCTTGGCGTAGGTTTCTTTGTTGTCTTGATCTTTTGTCTGACTGAAAACGAAGGGCTCATAGGCATATCTGAACGCCTGAGTAATGAGTACCATGATCATCGCAAGCTTGATACATGCTCCATAAATGCCTAATTGTGTGCGGGCATCTTGGGCCGTTCCGTCATACATCCAGGGGAAGATTATCTGCGAAACTGTTTGGTTCAGCTGACCCACCAAGCCCATCACGAGCAACGGCCAGGTGTATTTCAGCATGCGTTTACAGGTAGCTTTGTCGAAAGGATTGCGGAAACCACGCAGCTCTTTGCCTAAGAAGAAGAGCGTAAGTATGCTTCCTGCCAGCTCAATCCAGAACACCCAAACGACGTTCAAGCTAAAGTTTGCATCGTAAATTCCAAAGGGATTGAGTCTGAAATAAGGCAGAACAACGAGATAAAGCAACACGCCTACGATGTTGACTACAATGCTTATCATGCGCAAACAAACGAACTTTATCGGGCGATGTGCATGGCGAAGATAAGCCAAAGGAATGCAGATGAAGGCATCAACGGCCACACATGACGCCATGATCATAATGAATTCGTGGTGATCGGGATAGCCGATTGCATCAGAAATCGGGGTCAAGAATAACGCCACGAATGCGATGAAGAGCACAGAGGTGAATGCAACCATACGCAAAGCTGTGGCATATACTTTCTCGGCTTGCTCGCCCTGACGGTTCATGAAGCGGAAGAACGTCGTCTCCATGCCGTAAGTAAGCAGGATAGTCAGCAAGGCCACATAAGCATAGATGTTGGTAATGATGCCGTATTGTCCGCCTGCAGCATTGAACTTTGCCGTCTCAATGGGCACTAAAAGATAACCAACGAAACGGGCTGCAATGGAACTTAATCCGTAGATTGCAGTGTCTTTAGCTAATGATTTTAAGTTTGCCATAACATAAACAAATTGAAACCTACCCCCAATCCTTCCCTAAGGGAGTGGACTTCTAAATGGCGTGGGCTTCTGGTATCTTATATTTTTAATTTATTCTTAACGATGATATTTATTTGTTTTCTCTTTGAGTTCTCTTTCCTCTTGACCCGGATATCCGTATTCTCTGCATGGTTTCATCAAACTTCCATGTATAGGTGAAAGCCCACCGCAAGTCTGTACTCCCCTCCCTTCGGGAGGGGTAAGGGGGTGGGTTAAAAGAACATATACGCCAATCCGATAGCAGCAATCACGCCGGCAAGGTCGGCAAGCAAGCCGCAAGCAACGGCATGACGCGTGTATTTGATGTTCACACAGCCGAAATAAACGGCGAGGATGTAGAACGTGGTGTCTGTACTTCCCTGGAACATACAGCTCAATCGGCCGATGAAACTGTCCGCTCCGTAGGTCTTCATGGCTTCCAACATCAGTCCACGAGCACCACTTCCACTCAGTGGTTTCATGAAAGCAGTGGGCAAAGCGCCTACGAAATCGGTGTTAAGTCCGCATTTCTCCACGCACCATGCAATGCCGTCAATCAGCATGTCCATAGCTCCCGAAGCACGGAAAACGCCAATACCCACGAGAATGGCTACGAGATAAGGAATAATCTTGACCGCTGTTGAAAAGCCTTCTTTGGCTCCTTCGATGAAAGCATCATAGACATTGATTTTCTTGATGAAGCCCGCAACGATGAAACTCACGATGATTGAAAAGAGAATCATACTGCCACTGAGATTGGCAACGGTATCCATTGTCTTCTGATCCAACTTTCCAAATCCCCAAATCACTATGCCCACAAAGGCTATCAAGCCTCCGATGAAGGCTAAAAGTGCAGGTTGAAGCAGGTTGATGCGCTGCCAAAGGGCCGTCAGAATGATGCCCACGAGCGTAGCAACAGTAGTGGCAAGGAGGATAGGAATAAACACATCGGTGGGCACTGCGGCTCCATTCGAGGCGCGATAAGCTAAGATTGTGGTCGGAATAATCGTCAATCCACTCGTGTTGAGCACGAGAAACATAATCATCGGATTAGTCGCTGTGTCTTTCTTCGGGTTAAGTTCCTGCATCTGTTGCATGGCTTTCAGTCCCGTCGGTGTGGCTGCATTGTCGAGTCCGAGCATGTTGGAAGCAATGTTCATGAATATACTTCCCATGACAGGATGGTTCTTGGGAATGTCGGGAAAGAGTCTTGTGAAGACCGGACTCAATGCTCTTGCCAGTACATTTACAATGCCGGCTTGCTCTCCAATCTTCATAATACCGAGCCAAAGTGACAGCACCCCCGTCAGTCCCAACGATATTTCGAAGGCATTTTTCGATGAGTCGAAAGTGGATTGCACTATCTTTTGGAAGACAGTCACATCTCCTAAACAGAGTGAAATCAAAGCAAAAAGGAAGGCAATCACGAAGAATGCCACCCAAATATAATTCAGAACCATACAGCATGCAAAGTTAAAGGAAATACATTATATATAAAAGTAAATCGCAAAAAAAACATGATGTTTTACGTTGATATCGCTGTTTTTACGATTCCATGGCGCTGTCCTATAAAAGTTTGTAAGCCCTTTTCTCTTATCTTTCTATATTAGAAACAATAAAAGGAAGCAACTATGGAACTTGCAAATCCACAAATTTTGAAAAGCCTTTTGAATTACACAAGTAGCAGAGAGAATTTTGTCGCTATTCAGTTTTTATTCATGGCGTCCCTTATGTTTCATGAATAGAAGTTGTTTGTCAGCAGGAATGCCAATGAGCTGCGTAATGGCTTTCTTCCTCGGTACTGGTACTGTTCATACTTTGAGTGCTCGCTTTGTATTCTGCACAACCGCAGCGGAAACTTCTATCCTATTTTCTTAGGGTTAATACGCCATTAGAGCGAGGAACATTCCAGGCAGTTCTATTTTCTCTACATCAAGGTGGGTGCTACGGAACAGATTGGTGAGATTTCTGATAGTGTCTATAGCAAACAGCAAGTTTCACGTCTTGTCGGCAGCTGCCGTGAGGTTGTAGAACTGTAACTCGGTCGTATCTTGTCTTCCCACTACTTAGCCGTCTGCATTAATGCCACTTTTATCTCCACTCACAGGGACAAGCTGGTATCCAAGAGGGTCTACTATACTATACTGGAAGTATTAGAGGTTGGCAGTAGGGAGGCGCTCACGGTAGTCAATCACCTCACGCACTCTTTCAATTGGTTTCCATCGTCTTTCCTCTGGTAGTATTGGCCTACTTCATCATTGTAGATTATTGAAATAGTACTACAAAGTTTCGTATTCACTTGGATGAAAAAGCAGATGGCCATGCCTTTCCATAGGTTTATATCGCGTCCAAAGGCTTGATGGTGGCTGCTGAGATAATAGACTTCACCAGCCGAGATCATAAGTTCATACTTGTTATTCAATGTCTCTGGTAGATTGACATCTGTACGGGCAAGAGCTTCACCCTCCCTTCTGGATAGACCTTACTGCATATTACTTTTTTTGAGAATAAGCCCAAAGCACTATCTGTATATGTGAAGAAGTCAAGGCTGTTAGAACTTACATACTAAACTTATCTCGAACTGGCGTATTGTATGTTGGGAATAATTTGGGAACATTTATAAAATAAGAGAAAAGCCAAGGACTGAATCAATCAATCCTTGGCTTCGCT
>ERZ772967.1012-NODE-1012-length-20033-cov-61.524177_pt1 | contig 20033 bp, 18 predicted proteins | sample MGYA00511677_ERZ772967 | MGnify/ENA primary metagenome ERZ772967 (study PRJEB29015, sample SAMEA2737931) | human oral metagenome | biome: human oral; feature: human-associated habitat; material: dental | place: China | collected 2146 ...
GCAGCTGGCGGCGCATGTTGGCGATGTTGGCCTCGGTGGAGATGCGCGGGTGCTGCCCGGTGACGACGGCGTACTGCTCGGCGGGCAGGCCGAAGGCGTCGTAGCCCATCGTGTACAGGACGTTCTTGCCCGTCATGCGGGTGAAGCGGGCCACGACGTCGGTGGCGATGTAGCCCAGCGGGTGCCCCACGTGCAGCCCCTTGCCCGACGGGTAGGGGAACATGTCGAGCAGGAAGAACTTCTCCTCAGCCGCATCCGGTCCCGCGAGAGCTCCGACGGGATTGTCGGCGTTGAACGTGCCCTCGGCCTCCCAGCGGTCCTGCCATGAGGTCTCAATGGTCTCGGCCAGGGCCGCCGTGTAGCGGAACGGCGTCGCGGTATCGCCCTGGGGGATCTGGTTCTCCGTCATCGAAGGAGCGCTCTCTTCCGTGGTGATGTCCGTGATGGTGCCATGACAATGCCATGTCAGTTCCATGGCGGTTCCATGGTGTACGGGATGCCGGCGGGCGCGCCGCCCCTGCGCGTCCGACGCGACGCTCGAGGAGGCGGGCACGCGCCTGCTGCGGCTCAGCCTATCGCTCGTCCGCGCGCTCGCCCCGCGCCGTCCGGGTGACGGGCAGGGGGAACGCCGCCGTTACTCGCCCCCCGGACCGGCCGGTCACGGCCTCGCGCGCAGGCGGGCGAAACAGGACGGGCGGGGCCGCTCGGTGACGGTCGACTGCACGGCCTCGCGCGCAGGCGGGCGGACGGCGACCGATGCGACTCAGTCGAGGACGGGCGAGTCCATGCGCATCGGCACGAACCGGCCCCAGCCGTCCTCGCGCAGTCCCTCGCGCAGTCGGTTCATGGCCTCATCGAGGTCCTCCTCGCCGACCGCGCGCGCCGCGGACGGCGCGATATCGGTGGCCCGGTGCAGCGGGAGCACGTGAATGTGCAGGTGGGGCACGTCCAGCCCGAGAACGACGAGGCCCGGGCGCACGGCGTCGAAGACCCGCACCTGGGTGGCGGCGATGCGCTTGGCCACCACCGACAGGTGAGCGACGGTGGCATCATCGGCATCGATGTAGGACTCGTGGGCGATGCGCGGCACGACCAGGACGTGGCCGGGCGTCTGCGGCTCGATGGTGGCGAAGGCGACGCACACGTCGTCGGCCCAGACGAAGCGCCCGGGGATGTCGCCGTTGATGATCCTGGTGAAGACCGAGACCCCGGGGGTCGCGGGGCTCTTGGGAACTGTCATGGCACCACCCTAGGCCAGCACCCACAGGTGGCCGAGAGGCACGACGGCCTCGGCGCGCTCGCCGGGCGGCTCGCCGGCCGCACGAGCGGCGCGCACCGCAGTCCCACGACGCCTCTCCCCCTGCGCGAAGGCCGCCATGGTACCGCGATCGGTCACGGTCACCGTGGTGTCCAGGCCGATTCCGGCCAGCGCGAGGCTGCGCAGAGTCCTGGGGCAGTCCTTGATGCGTCCCACGACGACGGTCCGCCCCACGGGGACGGTGTCGATGCTGCGGAGCTCGGGCCGGACGACCCGTCCGTCCGGAGTGGGGATCGGGTCGCCGTGAGGGTCCCGCACGGGATGATCCAGGGCGTCGTCGAGCGCCTGGAGAAGACGCTCGGACACGGCGTGCTCAAGAATCTCGGCCTCGGCGTGGACCTCGTCCCAGGCCAGTCCCAGGCGTTCGACCAGGTAGGTCTCCAGGAGGCGGTGCCGACGCACCATGCCGGTGGCCAGGCGCTGCCCGTCGGGCGACAGCGTCACGGCCTTGTAGGGCTCGTGCTCGAGCAGTCCCGCCTCGACCAGCCGTCCCACGTTCTCCGACGCCGTGGAGGCGGCCACGTTCATCCGCCGCGCCAGACCGGTGATCGAAGCGCCCGGGCCTCCCCACTCCGAGGCGGCCCACACCGCCTTGAGATAGTCCTGGGTCACGGTGGAGCCCTCGGTCGGAGCACCCGCCTCGTCGATGGGGCTCACCGCAGCATCGCCACCCAGCCGTCCCAGAAGGCGATCAGGACGACGATGATGACGGCCAGGTACATGACTCCGGCGATCAACCAGCGCGCCTCGTGCAGACGCTCGGCCGCGGCCCTCGGCAGACCCAGGTGCCCGCGATGCGCGGCCTCGCCCCAGGTGAACGCCGCGATCGGGATGGTCACGGCCCAGATGAGCACGCAGAAGGGGCACAGCCTGCCGAAGACGGTGATCGAGACGCTCAGGAACCATGCGACGAAGCCGATGCCGCCGATGGTTCCGGCCGTCATGCCCCACCACACCCAGCGGGGCAGCCGCTGACCGGAGGCGAGCAGCACCCCGGCGAACAGGAGCACCGCGAAGGCGATCGCACCGACGAATGAGTTGGGCACGCCGAGCAGGTTGCCCTGCCACACGTCCAGGGAGGCCCCGCAGGAGACCAGCGGGTTGATGTCGCACGACAGGTTGGCCAACGGCTCCCTGATGAGTCTCAGCTCGCTGACCATGAGCTCCCAGGAGGCGGCGATGCCGGCAAGCGAGCCGATGATGAGTAGCCAGGCATAATGGCGCGAAGCCCCCGTGGCGGTGAGCCACGCGGGCCCCCCGCGCTCATCGGATGCCGCGGAGGCGGGGTCGTCGGCCTCGCCGGATCCGCCGGCGAGGTAGGCCTGAAGCTCGTCCTCGCTCATGGCGTCGATCTCCGCCTCGGTGGGCACATGCGCCATCGATGCCTCCTCGTGGTCCGATCATGATCCGATCTCGTCTCAGCGATGCAGTTCAGTGGGACGGCGGCAGGCCTCATTGTGCACCATCGCCGCCCGGCGGCTCATCCCGTTCCGGCATCCGCCGCGGGCGCGGGCCTCCAGGCCCCCACGGTGACCGAGGCATCGGGGTGAAGCACCACCGCGCGCCAGGCCACCAGATCGCCGCCGGCATCGAAGGACAGCACGTGCAGGTAGGCGTCCTGCGTGACCCGCCCCAGGGATGTCCCGCCCTTGCCCGCTCCGGAGACGAGCTGGGCGACCTCGAGCTTGGAGCCCCGCGTCGCGGTCATCCCCCATTCCTCGTGAACGTGGCCCGCGATCAGCAGAGGAGCGCAGCCGTCCTGGATGAGCGGGGCGAAGGTGGCCGGCTGGTGGATGAGGACGACGTCCGCCCTGCGACCCTCGCTCGCGGCCTCGCAGGAGGTGGCGGCCAGGCGCGTCCCGATGTCGGCGGCGCTCTCCTCACCGCGCTGGAAGGTCCCGCCGGGAGGACTGCGGTCCGGATCGACATCGCCGAGGACTCGCAGTCCCCCGACCTGCTGGACGCCGCCGTCGGTCACCGTCCAGCCGAGCGCGCGCAGGCGCTCGGCCGTGGACGCCGAGTCGTGGTTCCCGATCGTGGCCACCCGGGCGACGCCGTCCGGTACCGCGTCCTCCAGGGCGTCGACGCAGACCTGCTCCGGCTCCGAGCCGGTCATGGTCAGATCGCCGTCATCCATGTGAACGGTGGCGCCCGTCAGCGTATCGAGCAGTCCGGCGAAGGCGATGACATCGAGATTGCAGTGCAGATCGGTCGTCATGACCGCCGTGACGGCGCCCCGGTCGCGGGCCGGCGGGGTGGTCGCGGCCGGTTGCGAGGAGGTGCCGGGCGCCGTGCTCGCGGAGGGCGCCCCGGTGGAGGAGGGGGAGGCGCGTCCGGCTGCCGCGGCGTCCGGGTCGGAGGCCGCGGCACTGGCGTCCCCGGTCGGGGCCGGGGACGGCTCGGCCGCGCCGTCGGCGGCCGTCACGTCCGTCCTCCCCCCACTGGCCTCCGAGGCCGCCCAGGCGGCCCGAAGGTTGGCGTGCGCGGCGGCGTAGAAGGCGGTGTTGTCGGCCAGGAAGGCGGTGACCCGTCCGCCGTAGGCCTGCACGATATCGCCGATGCGCCCGGAGACGCGAGCCTGTTCCAACGGAGTGCCGGCCAGGACCTCCAGGCGGTTGCCGGTGACCGTCTCCGAGCGCAGAGCCGGTACGAGCAGCGCCGCGACGGCGACCACGCTGGTGACCGTCGTCAGTCCGGAGGCGGCCGGACGGGCGAGGGCCCGGCGCACGGTGTCGCGCAGCCGCCCTCCCGTGGCCAGGCGTCCGGCGGCCACCAGGCAGAGCGTGATCGACTCCATCAGCCCGGCCCGCCTCAGGGCGTCATCGAGGAGGGCCCGTCGGCCGCGCTCGATGGTGAGCTCGGGATGAGTGACCAGGGAGATGTAGGCGGCGCCGTCGGAGCTCAGCGCCTGGCCGAGCGCGGACTGCGAGACGGCGGCGGGATCGGCCTCGCCCGGGACCTCCTCCAGCACCACCCGCACGCCCAGGATCCCGGTCGGCGAGTCGATGGAGATCTGCCCGAGCGGTCCCAGGTCCAGGCTGGCCGCGGAGTCGAGGGTGGTCGCCCACCGGGCCCGGTGAGGACCGACGGGACTGGAGGCAGTGGCCGTGGCCGCGCCCACGCACAGGGAGACCAGCGATGTGACGGCGAGCAGTACCAGGGTGCGAGTGACCTTGCGGAAGCCGACGGTACGCCCCGTCCACCACCTCGAGCAGGCCGCCGAAGCCCGACGGGCCAGCGCCCGGACCCCATCGACCGCCCTCACCGATCGCCGCTCACGGGCCCGCCGATCCTCGTCCGCTCCCCCTCGGCCCTCCACCACGACTCAGGCCCGACGGGACCCGGCGATCCGAGCCGCCAGCGACACGACGTAGTCGGCGGTGTCCTGCCAACCGGTGACGGCATGGCAGGGCACCCCCAGGGCCTTGACGGGGTAGTCATTGCCGTCGGTATCGAGCCGGTCCCCCACGAAGAGCATATCGCTCAGGGGAATGGCGGTCTGATCGGACAGCCTGGTCATCCCATAGGCCTTATCGACACCCTTGACCGTGATATCGACGCTCGTGGAACCGCCGGAGCGAACCTCGAACTCGGGAAGGCGGGCTGCGACGGCGTCGCGCAGCCGTCCCTTCTTCGCCCCCGTGGGGTCCCAGGCCCTCTTGGCGTCCAGGGGCGCCTCCTGGCCGAGCGCCGAGAAGGTGATCTGGGATCCGCGATTCTCGAGGATCGCGCCCCAGGTCCGCTCCTCCCACAGGCCCAGCCGACGAGCCTCGGCCTCGACGACCGCGAAGCCCCTGTCCACCTGCGCGGGGGTCAGGTCGTTGGCGTAGACGAGCCTCCAGTCCCCGTCCTCGGCATGACCCGCAGCACCCGCGGCGGCGTCCGGCGAAGCGTGGACGTAGTAGCGAGTGCCGCAGGTGGGCATGAGATGGAGGTGGGAGAGCTGGTCGCCGTTGGCGCCCAGGTGGGCCAGGACCTGGTCGTGGAACTGGCTGAACCGTCCACCGGAGATGACGCACACGGGCACGACGTCGAGCAGGGAGCGCAGAGCCGCGGCCATGGGGCCGGGGAGGACGGATTTGGAGGGGGCCAGGGTCTCGTCGAGGTCGAAGGCGACCAACCGGGGAACGATGTCCTCCGGTGCTGTGGACAGGGCGTCGGGAGCAGCGGTGCCGCAGGTGTCAGCCATGGCTGCATTGTGTCGCACGGGGGCGCGGGCGGGAACCCGATGCGGTCCGTGCGTGTCGGGACGCGCGGGCGCGACGTACCGGCCGGGTTTGGGCCCCGGGGCCGGGTGGCGCGCGCTCAGTCCTGAGCCCGCGAGGGAGCCTCGGGGTGACGCAGGTGCTCACGGGCAGCGGCGCGCGCCTCGGCACGGGCGTCCCTGTCCTCACGGCGCCCACGCACGACGAGGGCGGTGACCGAGACGGCGAGGCCGCCCCAGATGATGATGATGGCGACGAGCATGAGGGTGATCGCGGGACCGGTCATCTCACTTCACCCCCTCGCGGGCGTCCAGGTCGAGCGGGGTGAACCGGTCCACGGGCGTCCTCCAGGGGATCACGGTCAGCACGACGGTCGCCACCGCCCCCGCGAAGAGCATGCCCCAGCCGAACACCGCCTCGAAGCTCGGGGAGTAGCCGTAACCGTCCCGCCCGTAGGACCACGCGGTCTGGACGAACATGTATCCGAGGAGCGCGGGCACGACGACCGCGATCAGCAGCCGCCACCAGGCCCCCACCACACGGGTCTCGGACACGGCGTTGAGGTGGCGCTGGAGGACCTTGAAGCGGCGCAGGACCAGCCCCAGGCCGACGCACATGATGATCGCGGAACCCACAACGCCGATGTTGTTGATGTAGGCGTCCACGACGTCGAGGTCGTACAGCCCCGAGGCGGTGCCGAACAGCACGAAGGACAGGACGGCGCTGGGCAGTCCGCAGGCGAGCGTGGCGGTGACGTTGGACCAGCCGAACTTCTCCGCGACCGCGGGCGCGACGACCTGGATGATGGAGATGAAGGAGGTCAGGCCCGCCAGCGTGAAGGAGGCGAAGAAGAGGAACCCGAAGACCGGCCCGCCCGGCATCTGGGAGATGATGGTCGGAAAGGTCACGAAGGCGAGGGCCGGGCCCGAGATGTCCTCGAGCTCGCCGACCGGGACGTTCTGGACGTGCGCCATGAAGCCGAGGGTCGCGAACACCCCGATGCCGGCGAGCAGCTCGAAGGAGGAGTTGGCGAAGGCGGCCGTCAGCCCCGTGCCCACGAGGTTGGAGCGGCGCTTGAGGTAGGAGGCGTAGGTCAGCATGATGCCGAAGCCGATGGACAGCGAGAAGAAGATCTGACCGAACGCGGCCATCCAGACCCGGTAGTCGCCCAGCTTGCCCCAGTCGGGGGTGAACAGGGTGTTGAGGCCGTCGGTGGCGCCGGGCAGGAGCATGGCGCGCACGACGAGCATCAGGAACATGACGACCAGGACGGGCAGGAAGATCCGATTGGCGCGCTCGACCCCCCTGGACACGCCGCGCGCCACGACGTAGAGCCCGTAGGCCCACACGAGGACCAGCGGAACGACGACGCCGGCGATCGGCCTGGCCGAGTAGGCCGGGACGCCGGCCTCGGAGATCGTGCCCAGGCCGATGTACTCGTTGAAGAAGCCCGCGGCGTCCTCGCCCCAGGCGATGGTGAGCGAGAAGACCGTGTAGCGCAGCGCCCAGGCGACGATGACGACGTAGTAGGTCATGATGACGAAGCAGATGACGACATGCCACCATCCCAGCCACTCGAACCTGGCGGACACGCGTCGGAAGACCGCCGGCGAGGAGCCCCGGTAACGATGCCCCAGGGCGTAGTCGAGCAGGAGGACGGGGACGCCCACGGCCAGGAGGGCGATGATGTAGGGGATCATGAAGGCGCCGCCTCCGTTGGAGTAGGCGACGCCGGGGAAGCGCCAGATGTTGCCCAGCCCGATGGCCGAGCCGATGGCGGCCATGAGGAAACCGAGCTGGCCGCTCCACTGCTCGCGCGCGGGCACGGGTGTGGTGGGTGTGGAGGACATGGGTGAAGCCCCTGTGCGTGATGGATGGTCGTCGTGGGACGGCGTCGTGAAGACGGCGTCGTCGACCTGCGAGGCGAACGCAGGGACGGTGGAACCAGTGCACGGTAACTCTGCTCACTGAATGATCACACAGCGTTTCATATTCCGGGACCTCGATGCCGTGCCGCACGACGCGCCGCATGACGTATCCTGCACGTCCCGACTCCCGCTCCCGTCTCGCCCCCTCGCACGAAGGACGCCCATGGTCACTGCCCACATCGCCGCCGAGCCCGGAGAATTCGCCCCCGCCGTTCTCATGCCCGGCGATCCCAAGCGCGCCCGGCGCATGGCCGAGACCCTTCTGACCGGGCCCCGGCTGGTCACCGACGTGCGCGGGATGCTCGGCTTCACCGGTACCGTCGAGGGCCGGCCGTTGAGCGTTATGGGCTCGGGCATGGGCCAGCCGTCCCTGGCCATCTACGCCACCGAGCTGTTCGCCCACTACGGCGTCGAGCGCATCATCCGCGTGGGGACGGCGGGGGGCATCAGCGATCGGGTCGCAGTGGGCGACGTCGTCATCGCCACCGGCGCGCACACCGACTCCGCCATGAACCAGCTGCGCATCCCGGGCGTCAACTTCTCCGCCGTCGCGGACTTCCACCTGGCCATGGCGGCCCACGCGGAGGCGGTCGCCTCCGGCATCGTCGAGCGCACCCGCACCGGCACGATCATCTCCCGCGACCACTTCTACCTCACCCCCGAGGGCCAGACCGAGCGCCTGGCGGCCTACGGGACGCTGTGCGTGGAGATGGAGTCCGCCGTCCTGTACGCCGTGGCGGCCGAGTACGGCCGGCGAGCCCTGGCGGTGCTCACCGTCTCGGACCACCTGCTCGACCATCGCCACGACATGAGCGCCCGGGAGAGGGAGACCCGATTCCACGACGCCGTGCGCCTGGCCGTCGCGGCCGCACTGAGCTGAGAACCGAGCCGGGACGGGGCCGACCACCGGGCTCCCCCGCGAGCTCCGCGAACGGGACCGGGCCCCGACCCCGCGGGAGCGGGCGGCCGCCCAGGGCGGCGAGCGACCGGCCCCGCAGCTCGCATCCTCGCCCTCGTGAGAGCAACCGGGAGGCCGTCCCGGCCCCGCCACGACGTCGATCTACTCGACCCGGGAGGCCTGCCAGGCGGCGCCGACGATGCCGGCGGTGTTGAACAGGGCGGCGGGTACGATGGGGGCGCGGAGCTCGAGCAGGGGCAGGAACTTCTCGTGCTTCTTCGACACTCCCCCGCCGACGACGAACAGATCCGGGGAGAAGAGCATCTCGACGTGGGAGTAGTAGCGCTGCAACCGCTTGGCCCACTTCTTCCACGACAGGTCCTGGAGCGTCTTCTGCCCCGAGGACGCGCGGGTCTCGGCGTCATGGCCGTCGATCTCCAGGTGGCCGAGCTCGGTGTTGGGCACGAGCGTGCCGTCCACGACGACGGCCGAGCCGATGCCGGTGCCCAGCGTGGTGACGATGACGGTGCCGCGCACGCCCTTGGCGGCGCCGTAGGCGACTTCGGCCAGACCCGCGGCGTCGGCGTCATTGAGCGCATACGAGCGCCGTCCCAGGACGCGCGTCATGAGCTCGTTGACATCGATGCCCTCCCAGGACTTGTCGAGATTGGCCATGAATCGAACGGTCCCGTGCACGATCGGAGCCGGGAAGGTGACTCCGACGGGCGCATCGGGGTCGACGCCCAGCTCCTCGATGATCTGCCGGCACACCTCGGCGACGGCCTCGGGCGTGGAGGGCTGAGGCGTGTCGATGCGAACGCGGTCGCCCACGAACTCACCGGTCTCCAGGTCGACGAGGGCGCCCTTGACCCCCGACCCGCCGATGTCGATCCCGCACGCCACCCGGTTTCCCCGACTCGTCTGGCTGGTTTGGCTCATCGCTATCTCCCGAGAGTCTTCTGATCGGTACGGACCGAGAATAGTCGAAGATCCGAGGAGGGGCGGCGAATCCGGGGGATCATCGGGGAGACCGGGGCCCGGGCCGCCCGGCGCGCTCCGGTGCTCCGCGGCCGCGCGACCCGAGAGCGGTGCACCGGGGAAGCGGGCCGTGCCCGCCAGCAGGGCGAGCCCCGCCGAGCCGTGGTCCGGACGAGGCGCCCCGGTACGACCGGCCGCGGCCGTCGCTCAGGACATCTCGACAACGAGCTTGCCGTGCACGTGACCGCCACGCAGTTCGGTATAGGCCGCGCGCACGGAGGCGGCATCGAAGGGGCGGACGCGAGCGATGGTCACCGTCACAACGCCATCGGCCACGAGGTCGGCCGCTCGACGCAGGTCCCCGGGACGGGCATCGCGCGAGCCGGTGACCCGGACCCCCTTGGCCACGGACGGCGGAGCGGGCACGATGGTCGCGATGGCATCGGGGGCCAGGCCGAGCGCCAGCGCGAGATCGACGTACTCCGGACCGCGGCAGTCGAGCAGCTTGCTCACCGGCGACGGCGCCGCCGCGCGGACTCGGGCCTCCATGCCCTCCCCGTAGGCCACCGCGACGGCGCCCAGGGAGCGAATGCGGTCGAGGCTGCCCTCACCGGCGATGCCGATGACGGCGGCGCCCCGCTGGACGGCGAGCTGCACCGCCATCGCGCCGACTCCGCCCGAGGCCGCACTGACCACGAGCACGTCGCCGCGGGTGACGTCGAGTGCGCGCAGCGCACCGGTCGCCGCCTCAACGGCGACTCCGAGAGAGGCCGCCCGAATGAAGTCGAGAGCGTCGGGCTTGCGCACGACTGCATCCGCCGCGACCACGAGCCCGTCAGCCAGTGCGCCCGCGTCCATCCCGCGGCCCGGGGCGGAGCGCGCGGTCCCCAGGACCGCGTCCCCTACGGCGACGGAGGCGACCCCCTCGCCGACGGCGTCGACGACTCCCGCATAGTCCCGCCCCACGCCCCGCGGCAGCGCCGAGGCATCGTCTCCCATCATGCCGGAGAAGATCTTCCAGTCCACGGGGTTGAGGCCCGCCGCCTTGACGGCGATGCGGACCTCACCGGCTCCCGGCACCGGCTCCGGGACCTCGACCATCTCAAGGACCTCGGGACCGCCGTAGCTCCGATACTCGATCGCTCGCACCCTCGACACACCCTCACTCTTATCGCTTCTCATCGCCGTCGCCCGACGCGTCTTCCGGACCACCGACCATCTACTATGATTCTCATACGATACACCGCTTATAGAAACGGAGCGTCATGATTGCCGTACCTGATTCGCCGCGGTTGCGAACGATCCTGGCCCTGCGCCGGCTCAACAGCGTCCTGTCCATGACCAATCGCACCGTCGGCGCAGTCCTCGGCATCAAGGACGCGGACCTCACCGTCCTCGATGTGCTCCATCGGGAGGGGCCGCTCACTCCCACCGAACTCGCTCGCCGCACCCGCACCCATCTGGCCACGATGACGGGGGTTCTCAGGCGGTTGGAGAGAGGAGGATGGGTCGAGCGCAGGCCCGATGCGGCGGACCGGCGCTCGGTGCGCATCCACACCGCGGGGGTGAACCGCCTGACCGACGTCTACGCGCGAACCGATGAGGAACTGGTCGGCCTCATCTCGGACTGGTCCGACGAGCAGGTGTCGATGCTCGTCGGCTTCCTCGATGCCGCGAGCGATGTCGCGAGCCGCCTGGCGGACGATCTGACGACCCGGGCATCCGCCCGACCGCGGCCCTGACGCGGGTCACCGCATCCCGCTCCAGCGGCATTCGGCGCCTCAGGCCGTGCCGTGGGCGCTCATCGCCCCGACCGACCGCCTCTTGACCCACAGGTACAGCCCGAGCACCGTGCCCGCGAACAGCAGGGTTCCGATGATCTCGGAGGCGGTCGTGAACCCGGGCCCGACGACGGCGAGGGGCTCGTCCTCCCCGGTGGCCGCGACGATGCCCGCCAGAACCACGCCGAACAGGCTCTCGCCCACGATCAGCCCGGTCGCGGCAAGAGTGCTCAGCCGCTTGGTGCCCTCCGGATCGGCGGTTCCCTCCGCCCACCGGTCGTAGATCAGGCCCGCCAACGCCCCGACGGGAATGATGAGCGTCAGGCTCATCGGAAGGTACATCCCCATGCCCACCGCCAGCGGCGGCAGGCGCCTCCCGCCCCCCGTCGCCCGGCCGAGCAGCTCGTCGACGACGACCACGGCCGCGCCGATCGCGATACCCAGGCCCAGAAGTCCCCAGTCCAGATCACCGCCGAACACGCCCTTGGCCAGGGAGGACAGCAGAGCCGCCTGGGGCGCGGCCAGGGCGTTACTGGTGGCCCCGGGCGCACCGGCGAAGCCGAAGCTGGTATTGAGCAGCTGCAGCACCGGCGGAATGATCAGCGAGCCGAAGACGACCCCGATGACAAGTGCGACCTGCTGCTTCCACGGGGTGGCCTCGACGAGCTGACCGGTCTTGAGATCCTGCAGGTTGTCATTGGAGATGGTAGCCACTCCGAACACGACTGCGGCGGTGAACAGGGTGTAGGCGATCAGCGCATCGCCCTGCCCCGGCGTCTGGGCTCCGTGAACCACCTTGACGAGCAGGGCGGCGGTGATGGCGATAAGGATGCCAACCCCGGAGATGGGACTGTTGGAGGCGCCGATCAGGCCCACCATGTAACCGCACACGCCCGCGACGGCCAGGCCGATCAGCAGCACGAAGAGAATACTGACCACCACCATGCCGGCCGCGTGGTGAGCGATGGGCGTGTTCCGCACGAAGAGCCACAAGAGGAGTCCGATGGGCAGCATCGAGGCCAGCGTCACCCCGGCGACCACGCGCACGGACAGGTCGCGTTCGACGACGGGGACCTCCGCCCCACTCTCACGGGCGCGGGTGGAGGCCAAGGCCTCCTTGATGCCCCGACCGATGGGCAGGGCGATCTTGACGAGTGTCCAGACGGCCGCGATCGCCATGGCCCCGGCTCCGACGAAGCGCACGTCGGAGCTGAAGATCGTCGACACGGCCTCGCCGAGGTCGTCGCCGGCGGGAATCCGGCCGGCTGTCCGCAACGGCAGCATGACGCCGAAGGAGATGACCAGTCCGACGATCATGGCGATGCCGACTGTGATGCCGACGAGGTGGCCCACGCCGATCAGGGCCAGAGACAGGCCGGCGCTGACCATGCTGCCACCGGAACCGACGCGGAAGGCCCGCTCGATGTTGCCGGCCACAACCTTCATCGCCGCCAGCAGGGAGAACCCGGCCGACAGCAGGCTGCCCACGATGATGACCATCAGACCGCGCCTGTTCTCCTGCGCGCCCTCGGCACTGTCTCCGACGCGCAGCACCTCCGCCGCGGCCACGCCTTCCGGGAAGGGCAGATCGGATCCGGTGACGAGAGCCCGGCGCAGAGGGATGGAGTACATGACGCCCAGCACGCCGCCCAGCGCGGTCACAAGCGCGGTCTGCCAGTAGGGGAAGCCGGTCCACCAGCCGATCATGACCAGGCCGGGCAGCACGAAGATGATGGCGGACAGGGTGCCCGCCGCCGAGGCGATGGTCTGAACGATGTTGTTCTCCACCACGGAATGGTCCCGGAAGTTGCGCAGGATCGCCATGGAGATGACCGCGGCCGGGATCGAGGTGGCGAAGGTGAGGCCGACCTTCAATCCCAGATAGACGTTGGCGGCGGTGAACACCAGGGTGATGAGGCCACCGATGACGACGCCCCGTATCGTGAGTTCACGGACACCCGGTGCGGTGGGAGCGGTGCTGCCGGACATGGTTCTCCTCTACGCGGGAATAGCGGCATGTGCATCTCGTGCACCTGAGGAACGGGCTCGCCGCTATCCTCTCAACCAATGCGGAGCCAGGGGGATTCGAACCCCCGACCTCTTCCATGCCATGGAAGCGCGCTACCAACTGCGCCGTGACCCCGCGGATCCCTCGACTCGATGACCATCGAGCGTGAACCGTGGAGCTAGAAGGAATCGAACCCCCGTCTCTTCCACGAAGTGGAAGCGCGCTACCAACTGCGCCATAGCCCCATGAACAGGCATCCGTACCGCGCGATCAATGCCGCGGTGCGAATCGTGGAGCTAGGGGGATTCGAACCCCCGACCTCTTCCATGCCATGGAAGCGCGCTACCAACTGCGCCATAGCCCCGTCACCGGGCGCCGCCCGGCGGGCGACGCGGATAACTGTATGGACTTCACACCCCTACGGGCAAATCCATGCCGCGTGTGGTACCTCACCTAACCTACTGGTGCCATCGCCCGCCCCGCCCGCGTACCGGTTCAGGACAGGAACCCGCCGAGCGCCGCACTCGCGGCGGGGGCCGCCCAGCCCTCACCACGGTTCCAGTGCACGATCCTCCAGCCCGGGGATCGTTCCGCGCTGCTCAGCACCGCGTAATGGCAGTTGTCCAGACCGCGTAGTCCGAACCACGCGGAGGGATCGAGGTCCAGAAGACGAGTGACGCCCAGGGTGATGGCCGCTCCGTGCGCGACGACGACGACGGTGGCCTCGCCCGCCTCCGCGGCTATGTCCTCCATCGCAACGCCGACCCGAGTGGCGGTGTCGCCGCGCGTCTCGACCCCGACGCCCTCGGGATCCCCCCCGGCCCGCCACACGGCGAACTGATCGGGCCACGTCCTCTCGATCCGGAGGCGCTCCAGTCCCTCCCACATGCCGAAGGAGCGCTCCGTGAGGGCGTCGTCGACACGCACGTCCACACCGACTGCCGCGGACAGCACGTCGGCGGTCTGCCGGGCGCGGCCGAGAGGCGATGACACGATCGCGGTCGGCTCCATGGCCGCGATGGCCGGCGCGACCGCCGAGGCCTGAGCGAGCCCGGCATCGTTGAGCGGGATATCGACTCGTCCCTGGATTCTGCCCGCCACGTTGTAATCGGTCAGACCGTGCCGCCACAAGACCAGTCGCGTCATGAGAAACAGGCCCCCTCAGCTCGCGACATCGGCCGGAGCCGGCACATCCTCGGGCAGCTCGATGACAGGGCAGTCCTTCCAGAGACGCTCCAAGGCGTAATACTCGCGATCCTCGGACTGCTGGACGTGAACGACGATGTCGGAGTAGTCGATGAGCACCCAACGGGAGTCCTCGAAGCCCTCCCGCGACCTGCGCCTGGTTCCGGCCTTGAGCATGGCCTCATCGATCGCATCGACGATCGCTCGCACCTGACGGTCGTTATCACCCGAGAGGATGAGGAAGACGTCGGTCAGGGCGAGCCGCTCGGAGACGTCGATCGCCATGATGCCCTCCGCCTTCTTCTCTGCGGCGGCGCGGGCGGCGACACGGGTCAGGGCGACGGCGTGATCAGTGGCGGGCACGGGACTCCTTGGGAGTAGGCGATGGACTCCGCATCAGCCTATCAATGAGGTCCAGGTGGGAACGGAGCCAAGAGCGCTCGCGGAACTGTCGCTCCCGCGGTTGAGGAAGAACCACACCACGGCGAGGATCACGAGCGCGACGACGACGACGATCAGCACGATGAGCAGTATCTTGCCCATCCTCGACGTCTTCGGCGGCTCGGAGACCGGGCTCATCGGAGAAGACGTCGGAGCAGGCGCGCTCCATCCCGCGCCCGAGTCGGCGGGCGCCGTCGCAGTCGGCTCGGGGAACTGCGGCTCGGGGGGCTGCGGCTCGCGAACCGCGGCCCCGGGCATCGGCTCGTAGGGGGTGAAGGGCGGCGCGGATGCGGGCTCCTCGGCAACCGGCGCCTCGGGCTCATCGGACGGCGCATCGGGCCGAGCGGCCTCGGGCCGCAGGATGCGCCACTGCGGGTTGTCGATGCCGTCGAACTCGTCATCGACAGGACGGACGTCGCTGAGCTCACCGGTATTGGTGTCGACCGTGCGCACGCCCTGAGCCGCGTTGGGAATCCTCACGGTGGGGCGACGGGGCGGTCCACCGGCGGCCTGCGAGTCCCATTCGGGCAGCCCCTCGACTTCCGCGGATCCGCCCGGTGCGTACCCCTCGTACCCGTCAGCACCGGAGGAGACCGGGGCCGCCGTGCCCGGTGCGTACCCCTCGTACCCGTCAGCACCGGAGGAGACCGGGGCCGCCGTGCCCGGTGCGTACCCCTCGTACCCGTCAGCACCGGAGGGGGCGAGCTCGCCGGGCCCCGTCTCGGCGCCGGGCGTCGGGGTATCGCGATTGAAGAGAGAGCGTCGCTCCGGCATGCCGGCCGGCTCATCCGTTGCCGGAGCCGATGGAAGGGGCGACAGCGCCGACGCATCGACGGCGTTCATGACCCCGGTCGGCTGGGAGGAGATGTCTTCGATGTCGTCATCGGACAGCGAGGTGTTGGCAACCTGCGGCGCCGGCTCGGCGAAGGGCTCCGCGGAGGCCTCCGGCCCGGATACGGCCCCGGCCCCCGACGACGTGAAAGACGCGGCCGCACCCGGAGTACTCGAGTCCCCGCCCTGTCCGATCACGGGCCCTGGAGCACTCCCGGGGACCGGTGGCGCTGCCATCGGCGTCGGGGGCTCGGACGCACGCGAGTACGTCTGCCACGAGCCCGACTCATCTCCGCCCGTTCCGTCCGTGCGATGCGCCGGCGCCGCGACGGGGCTCATCGAGTCATCCCCCGTGGACGGGACTCCGGGGAAGGCCGTTGCGCCGGCGCCTCTCGTCCCGGCCTCGTCATCATGCGCGGACGATGTCCATGCTTCGGCCTCGGAGGTCCTGCTCGCCGGGGGGTGCTCGGGGATCTGCAGAACACGCGCCGCCCCCGCCTCATCGAACGAGGAGGCGGGGACCGTGGACTCCCCCGGCGCGTACTGCCCCCGCAACGACGCATCGGGCAGGCTCTCGCCACGGGACGCGGTGCCGAACGCGGTGGGCTCATTATCGGCCTGCGCCGCCCGTCCCTCATGGGACGCGGCGTGGCTCCCCGTGGCCTCCAGGCTGGGGGCCTCGATCTCGGGCTGCTCGGCCAGCGGATCCTGCAACGCCCTGGCCTGCTCGGGGGTGATCTCCCCCGCGGCGACGGCCGCACGCAGCGCCGCGGCCTCCTGGCGCAGGCGCTTGAGCTCCCGTCGCGTCAGAAGAGGCTGCTGTCCGGTCAGGATGGCCTCGCGCTCGGCAGCGCGTTCGGCCTGCCGCATCGCCCGACGGCTGCGGCGAGTGCCGGCGTCGTCATCTGCGGCGTCGGACTGGCTCTGGTTGACGTCGGTGGGATCACTCACCGTCGTTCTCCTTCCTCAGGGACTGCTCCCGTGCGACGCGAGCGGTCATCGACGTCGTCGATGCCGAACGCTCAACCGTACGGTAAAGACCGTACTTGCGGATGTACTGGACGACGCCGTCGGGTACGAGATACCAGACGGGAATGCCATGGGCGACCCGACTGCGGCAGTCCGTGGACGAGATCGTCATCGCGGGTACTTCCACGAGAGACACAGTATCCTCGGGCAGCCCGGTATCCGTGAGGACATGCCCGGGACGGGTGACTCCGACCAGGTGAGCCAGGTCGAAGATCTTCTCATTGTCCTTCCACGTCAGGATCTGCGCCAAGGCATCTGCTCCGGTGATGAAATAGAGTTCGGCACCGGGGTACTCGGCGATAACGTCGTGGAGCGTGTCGATCGTGTACGTCGTGCCACCGCGATCAATATCCACTCTGGAAACGGTGAAATGCGGATTCGGGGCGGTGGCGATGACCGTCATGAGGTAACGGTGCTCCGCCGGGGTGACACGACGATTCCTCTTGAAGGGCTGATTCCAGGTCGGCATGAAGACGACCTCATCGAGCCCGAAGGCGTACTGAACCTCGGAGGCCGCGACGAGGTGCCCGTGATGAATCGGGTCGAAGGTTCCGCCCATGATGCCGATGCGCAGCTGGCGCGAGGCGTCGCTCATCGGCGCCGTCCCCCTGTCGCTCTTCGGCACTGCTGCTCCTTCGGTCGCTGCGAGCCGTGTGCACGCAGACGCGTCCATACTGCCATGGACGAGGCGCGGCGTGGCTCGTGCCACGCCCGCTGCGCACGCAAGCGTGATCGGTGTCGCCCCGTCCGATCCGCACCCGCCCCGGTCCCCTCCCCCGCACGATCTCGGGACGCCGCGCGAAGGAGACTCGCGGGTCTCCACGGCCAGATCATCGGCCGCGACGGCGGCACGACCACGACCGAGGTCATCGCGGGATCTCGCCTCTATCAGATCCCGGCGACCTGGACGGCCCCGCGACGGTCACGACCGGGGCCGTCAGTCCGGACGTACATGCCCGTTCCCCTGAACGATCCACTGAGTCGTCGTGAGGGCGGCCAGCCCCATGGGGCCACGGGCATGGAGCTTCTGGGTGGAAATACCGAGCTCGGCGCCCAGGCCCAGCTGACCGCCGTCGGTGAATCGGGTCGAGGCGTTGACCATGACGACGGCCGAATCGACCGCCCCGGTGAAGCGATTCATGGCGGCGATGTCCCGGGTGAGAATCGCCTCGGTGTGCCCTGTGGACCATTGCGAGATGTGAGCGACAGCCTCCTCCAGGTCGGCGACGACGCGCACGGCCAGGTCGGGGCTGCCGTACTCGGTCGCCCAGTCCTCATCGGTGGCGGGCATCAGCGAACGCCCGCGCCCGGCCCGCGCGGCCGGCTCCCGCAGCGCCGCCTCGGCGGCCTCGTCCGCGTGAAGGACGACGTCCCTGTCCCACAGAGCCGCGGCCACGGCCGGTAGAAGGCGGTCGGCGATGTCGCGGTGCACCAGAAGCGTCTCAGCGGCGTTGCACACGCCCACGCGCTGAGTCTTGGCGTTGACGATGAGGGGGACCGCGGACTCGAGGTCGGCACTGGCATCGACGTAGATGTGGCAGTTGCCCGAGCCGGTCTCGATGACGGGCACCGAGGACTGCTCCACGACCGCCCTGATGAGTCCGGCTCCACCGCGCGGGACGAGCACGTCGATGAGGCCGCGGGCCCGCATGAGTTCCGTGGCCCCCTGCCTTCCCGCGGTATCGATGGTCGTCACCAGGTCGGCGGGCAGGCCGGCGGATTCCAGAGCGCCGCGCAGGACGCCCACGATGGTCGCGTTGGTCCGCTCGGCGGCACTGCCACCGCGCAGCACGACGGCATTGCCGGATTTCAAGGTCAGGGCGGCCACGTCGACGGTGACGTTGGGACGGGCCTCGTAGATCATGCCGACCACGCCCACGGGAACCCGTACGCGGCGCACCCGCAACCCGTTGGGGAGGGTCCGCCCGTCGATGATCTCGCCGACCGGGTCGGGCAGGCCCGCGATCTCGCGCAGGGAATCGGCGATGGCTCCGATTCTTCGGCGCGTCAGGGTCAAGCGGTCGATGAGTCCGTCGGCCATGCCCGACGTGCGAGCGCGGTCCGCATCGGCCGCGTTCGCCACCAGGATCTCCCGCGCGGATCCGACAAGATGATCGGCCATGGCGTGCAGCCCGGCATCCTTGACCTCACGGCGCGCTCCGACCACGGAGCGCTGGGCACTGCGAGCGGCTCGGGCTGTGCGCGCGACCAGGTCGGTCGCATCCTGCTGGTAGGTGCTGCTGGAGGTGGCGCTCATTGCAGCACCATACGTGCGCAATCGGCATCATGGGAACCTTTCCCCATGATTGCGAACACGATGGACGGGATTCGCGGCGTCGTATTGATGACGACCGTATTCGCCGGGTACCGCGATCTAGAAGGACGCGGTATGATGCTTCGCGCGAGGGCGCTCGGCTGTTCCGCCCATGGCTTGAGCAACCGCATCGCTCGCCGTGGGTCGACACCACCACCACCCGCAGTTGAGCGCCCTCGCCCCTGCTTGGGTGGCTGGTGCGCCCGTCGATGCATTCGCCATTGGATTCCCCCAATCGGGGAGCGAGCGGGAGGAACAGGTATCGCCCATGAAAGTCACGCACCTGGAGGCGAGCAACTGGCGGAACTTCAAGAACGTGGGGTTCGACGTCGGCGAGCGCCTGTTCGTCGTGGGCCCGAACGCGGCGGGCAAGTCCAACCTCCTCGACATCTTCCGCTTCCTGGCCGACATCGCCGGGCGGGGAGGCGGACTCGCCTCCGCCATCGACCGTCGAGGAGGTCTGAAGAAGGTCCGCAGTCTGTTCTCGCGGAACAATGCCGGAGGGCGCCTCGTCATCGACGTGACACTGCGGGATGGCGACACTCATGGCGGTACAGGCTCTCCGTCAAGGGCGAGGGGAAGGGCCGAAACCGTCCCGTCGTCCACGAGGAGCTGGTCATGAGGAACGGCACGGAACTGCTCAGGCGCCCCGATGACCGGGATCTGACGGATGAGGTCCTCCTGACCCAGACGCACCTCGAGCAGATCGCGTCCAATCAGAGGTTCCGCTCCGTCGCCGACTACTTCGATCGAGTCCAGTACTTCCACCTCGTCCCTCAGATCATCCGCGACCCCTCGCGCGCCGTCATCGCCGGAGACGACCCCTTCGGGAGCGATTTCATCGCCCAGATGAACGCGACCGCGCCCCGACCTCGTGATGCCTGGCTCAGGCGCATGCAACAGGCCCTGCGCGCGGCGGTGCCCGGATTCGAGTCCCTGACCATTGAGACGGACGCCGCCGGCAGACCGCACCCGGTCGCCGGCTACAAGAACTGGCGGTCCACCCCTTCGAGACAGAACGAGGTCGACTTCTCCGACGGCACTCTGCGGCTCATCGGCCTGCTGTGGGCCATCATCAGGACACCGGCGAACCCGGGGATCCTGCTGCTGGAGGAGC
>ERZ772967.1013-NODE-1013-length-20025-cov-4.511868_pt1 | contig 20025 bp, 16 predicted proteins | sample MGYA00511677_ERZ772967 | MGnify/ENA primary metagenome ERZ772967 (study PRJEB29015, sample SAMEA2737931) | human oral metagenome | biome: human oral; feature: human-associated habitat; material: dental | place: China | collected 2146 ...
TCAACATCGGCCTGCCGCTCCTTGAGATCGGCGACGATGTGGAGAAGATCAGCGCGGGTGACCGCCTGCGCGTCGACACGGCGACGGGGGCAATCGAGAACCTCACGACGGGCGATACGTTTCGCGCGCATCCGCTGCCGGGCTTCGTGCAGGAGATTGCGCAGGCGGGCGGCCTTTTGAACTACATCCGCGAGAATGGGGGCTTCCGTCATGGCGTATAAGATTGCAGTCGTCCCCGGCGACGGCATCGGACAGGAGATCACACAGGAAGCCGTGCGCGTTTTGTGTGCCGTCGACGCGAAATTCGCGCTCGGGCTGACGTACGAGACGCGCGACGCGGGCGGCACGGCATACGATAAGTACGGCACACCGCTTCCTGAGGACACGCTCGCAGTCTGCAGGGAATCGGACGGCGTGCTCTTCGGCGCGGTCGGCGGAACGAAGTGGGACAGTGCAGAGCCTGCGCTTCGTCCCGAGCGCGCGATTTTGGGCCTCCGCAAAGGGCTTGGACTGTATGCGAATCTGCGTCCAGTGAAGGTCGCGGACGCACTGATCGAGCATTCCACCTTAAAGCCGGAACTCGTGCGCGGCGTCGACCTTGTCATCGTGCGTGAGCTGATCGGCGGCATCTACTTCGGAGAGAAATGCGAGTCCGAGCAGGTGGACGGCACAGAACGCGCCTGGGACATGGAGAACTACTCTGTGCCCGAGGTGGAGCGCATCGCGCGTCTTGCGTTTGAGACGGCACGCCTGCGCCGCGGAAAAGTTACCTCGGTGGACAAGGCGAACGTGCTTGCGACCTCGCGCCTCTGGCGGCGCACGGTGGCTGAGGTCGCGAAGGACTACGCGGATGTCGAGCTTACGAATCTCTATGTTGACAACTGTGCCATGCAGCTTGCCGTGCGTCCGACGCAGTTCGACGTCATCGTCACGGGTAATCTTTTCGGCGACATCCTGTCGGACGAGGCGGCGGTCGTCGGCGGCTCCATCGGCATGATGCCGTCGGCGAGCATCGGCGAAAAGACGAGCCTTTTCGAGCCGATTCACGGCTCTGCGCCCGATATTGCGGGCAAGGGCATAGCCAATCCCGTCGGCACGATTCTCTCGGCGGCGATGCTGCTGCGCTATGCGCTCGCCGAAGAAGAAGCGGCGCAGGCGATTGAAACAGCCGTCGATGCGGCGCTCGCCGATGGCTGGCGCACGGCAGACCTCTGGAAGGACGGTTTCAAGAAGGCGAACACCGAGCAGATGGCAGAAGCGGTGCTCGCGAATATATAAGCGCGGGCAGGAAAGGAGAGGCTTTGCATGAGAGGCGCGAAAGCAGTTGTCGAATGTCTGAAGGAGCAGGGCGTCGACACGATCTTCGGCTATCCGGGCGGCATGAACTTGCCGCTCTACGATGCACTTTACGATGAAAAAAATATTCGTCAGATCGTCACTTCACACGAGCAGTGCGCAGCGCACGCCGCCGACGGCTATGCGCGTGCGACGGGCAAGGTCGGCGTCTGTCTTGCGACATCAGGGCCCGGCGCGACGAATCTCGTGACGGGCATCGCCACGGCGTTCATGGATTCCATCCCCATGGTAGCGATCACGGGGCAGGTCGATACGGGGCTTCTGGGGCGCGACGCCTTTCAGGAAACGGACATCCTCGGCATCACGATGCCTGTGACGAAGCACAATTTCAAGGTCAAGGACGCGGCGAAACTCATACCTACCCTGCGCGAGGCGTTTGACATCGCGCGCAGCGGCAGACCCGGGCCTGTGCTCGTCGACATTCCGCGAGACCTCTTCTTTGCCGACGTGAAGTACGAAAGCTGCATCTATGAGGAGAAGACGCCCGGAAAACCCGACGCGGACTTCCTCATCTGTGCGGCGGAGGCGGCGGAAGCGATTCGGCAGGCGCGAAAGCCCGTCATCATCGCGGGCGGCGGCGTCATCTATGCAGGAGCCTCGAAAGAGCTGGCCGCTCTTGCTGAGCACTACGGCATCCCTGTCGTGCAGACCTTGATGGGGCTTGGTTCTCTGCCGCAGTCGCATCCCCTGTGCGTCGGTTTTGCCGGCATGCATGGACACAAGGCGGCGAATCATGCGATTGCCGAATCCGATGTCGTCATTGCGCTCGGCAGTCGCTTCGGAGACCGCCAGACGGGCAATGTCGTCAAGTACATGAAGGGCACGACGTTCATCCACGTCGACATCGACCCGGCGGAGATCGACAAAAACATTCCAAGCTCCATCGGCCTTGCGGGCGATATGAAGACGATTTTGCATCTCTTGATGAAGCCGGAATCCCTGCATCGTACCGAGGAATGGCTCAAGAGCATCCGCCAATGGCGCACGAAATACGCCTACGACTACGACGCGGGAGATCTGAGCGTGCCGTGGGCAATGCATCATGTAGCGCTCGCTACGGCAGGCAAGCCGTACTCGTTTGCGACCGATGTTGGACAGCATCAGATGTGGGCGGCGCTTCACTTGCGGATCGAAGAGCCGAGATCGTGGCTGACCTCGGGCGGCCTTGGTACGATGGGATTCGGCCTGCCCGCCGCCATGGGGGCGCAGGTCGCCTATGGCAGGAGCCGCCGCGTCATTCATATCGCAGGCGACGGCGGCATGCGCATGACGGGAAACGAGCTGTATACGATCGCAAGGCTCAAGCTTCCCGTGATTTCACTTGTCATGGACAACTGCGCTCTCGGCATGATCCGCCAGCTGCAGAAGGTCATGTACAAGGAGCGCTACATTGCCTGCGAACTCGCACATCCGATGGACTTCGTCGCCTACGCCAAAAGCTTCGGCATAGAAGCCGAAGCCGTGCAGACGCAGGAGGAGTTCATCCGCGCGTTCAGCCGTGCCATGCAAGCCGACGAGCCGCGTGTCATCGTGTTGAAACTTGTGCGGAGCTTCGTCGAGCCGATGATCAAGGGCGGCGCCAGACTCAATGAATTTGTCGAATTTAAGTAGAAGAAGCCTCATCCCTTATATTGCAAGGGGTGAGGGTTCTTTTTATGTTGCTTTGTCTGCGATTTACCGGAGATTTATCTGCAAACCGTATTCATCTGCATGGCTTGAGCGAAAGAGATGTGCTATAATGGAAGGCATGTGACGACAGTTATTGTATGGATGGTGAGAAGATGAAAGTTACGGAGAAGGATTTGGCGGATGTCGCCATTTTGTCGCGCCTCTCGATTGCAGAGGGGGAGAGGGACAAGTATCTTGGCCAGCTCGACGCCTTTTTGCAGTATGTCGAGAACCTTGACGGCGTCGATACGGCAGAGGTTCAGCCGACGACGTATGCCCTGCCGATGCAGAATGTCTTTCGTGCCGACGAGGTGAAGCCTTCGCTCGCACGAGAGGCGGCGCTTTCCAATGCGCCTTTGGCGGACGACGGGTATTTCAAAGTGCCGAAGATTCTGGAAGGCTGAGGAGGAACCTAGGTGAAACTTTACGACAAGGCGGCGCATGAGCTTCATGATCTGCTGCAAAGGAAAGAAATCTCCTCGACCGAATTGACGAAGGACGTGCTCGCACGCATGGACGAGGTCGAGGGAGAAGTCGGGGCGTATTTGACGCAGACGCGCGAGACGGCGCTGCGAGAGGCAGCAAGCGCCGATGAGAAGATCGCGCGCGACGAGCAGATCGCCTTTTTGGAGGGCATCCCCGGCGCGATCAAGGACAACATCTGCACGAAGGGCGTCAAGACGACGTGCGCTTCCAAGATCTTGGAGAATTTCGTGCCCCCCTACGATGCGACGGTCATGGAAAAGATCGCCGCAGAGCATCCCGTCATCTTAGGCAAGCTCAACATGGATGAGTTCGCGATGGGCGGTTCGACAGAGAATTCCGCTTATCAGAAGACGCACAATCCGTGGAATCTCGACTGCGTGCCCGGCGGCAGTTCGGGCGGCAGCGCGGCGGCTGTCGCTGCAGGTACGGCGGTCTGGGCGCTCGGATCCGATACGGGCGGCTCGATCCGCCAGCCGGCGTCGTTCTGCGGCGTCGTCGGCATGAAGCCGACGTATGGCCGCGTCTCGCGCTACGGACTCGTCGCCTATGCGTCGTCGCTCGACCAGATCGGCCCCGTGACGCGCGATGTGACGGATTGTGCGCATGTGCTGAATGTCATCGCCGGACACGATGCGATGGATTCGACTTCCAGCACCGCGCCCGTGCCCGATTATACGAAGGCGCTGACTGAGGACGTGAAGGGCCTCAAGATCGGTCTGCCGAAGGAATACTTCGTCAAGGGCATGGACGCCGACGTAGAAAAGGCGATTCGCAAGGCGATTGCGGATTTTGAGGCGATGGGCGCTGAGGTCACGGAAATCACTCTGCCGCATACGGATTATGCGATTTCGACGTATTATCTCATCGCGCCGGCGGAAGCCGCGACGAACCTTGAGCGCTACGACGGCGTGAGCTACGGTGCACGCGTCGACGGTGCGGACATCGTCGAGATGATGACGAAGACGCGCAGCGAGAAGTTCGGCGAGGAGGTCAAGCGCCGCATCATGATCGGCAACTACGCGCTTTCAGCGGGCTATTACGATGCGTACTATCTCAAGGCGCTGAAGGTGCGCACGCTCGTGCAGCAGGATTTCACCGACGCCTTCAAAAAGGTCGATGTCATCATGGCGCCGACAGCGCCGACGCCGGCTTTCAAGATCGGCGAGATGGTTTCTGACCCGCTGAAGATGTATCTGCAGGATATTTGCACCGTGCCTTTGAACCTCGCAGGTCTGCCGGGAATTTCCGTGCCCTGCGGCTACTCGGCGAAGGGCATGCCCATCGGCCTGCAGATCATCGGCAAGGCGCTGGCGGAGGAAACGATTCTGCGCGCCGCCTACGCTTATGAGCAGGCGCATTCCTTCCATGAGGACAGGGCGGAGATCGGAGGGACGAAGGCATGAATTACGAAGCAGTCATCGGTCTTGAGATTCACAGCGAGCTCAAGACGAACACGAAGATTTTCTGCGGCTGCGCCACGAAGTTCGGTGCCGAGCAGAATACGCATGTCTGCCCCGTTTGCCTGGGGCTGCCCGGCGTCCTGCCCGTGCTCAACAAGCGCGTTGTCGAGTTCGCCATCAAAGCGGGTCTTGCGCTCAACTGCACGATCAACAAGTACAGCAAATTCGACCGAAAGAACTACTACTATCCCGATCTGCCGAAGAACTTCCAGACCTCGCAGTACGATCTGCCGATCGCTGAACACGGCTACGTCGATATTGAAACGGAGAACGGCACGAAGCGCATCCGCATCCTGCGCATCCACATGGAAGAGGATGCGGGCAAGCTCGTCCATTCAGGCGCGACGATCACGGACTCTCTGACATCGAACGTCGATTACAACCGCACGGGCGTGCCTCTCATCGAGATCGTTTCCGAGCCGGACATGTCGACGCCCGAGGAAGCGCGCGCCTACATGGAGAAGATCAAGTCGATCCTCGAATACATCGACGTTTCCAACTGCCGCATGGAAGAGGGAAATCTGCGCGCCGACCTCAATATCTCGCTTCGTCCCGCAGGAGAGAAGACGCTTGGCACGAAGGCGGAGATGAAGAACATCAACTCCTTCAAGGCGGTTGAGGACGCTCTTTCCTACGAGATTGAGCGCCAGGAGGAAATCCTCGAAGACGGCGGTCATATCGTGCAGGAAACGCGCACATGGGATCCTGAGCGCGGCGTCACGAAGTCCATGCGCTCGAAGGAAGAGGCGCATGACTATCGCTACATGCCGGAGCCGGATCTCGTACCCATCGTGACCACGGAAGAAGAGATCGAGGCGTATCGCAAGGGTTTGCCCGAGCTGCCCGATGCACGCCGCGAACGCTACATGAAGGAGTTCGGCCTGTCGGCTTACGATGCGGGTATCATCACGGCGTCGCGGGCGATGGCGGAATACTTCGAAGCCTGCCTGGCGGGCGGCGCCGACGCGAAGAGCGCGGCGAACTGGATCATGGGCGACCTCGCGAAGAACCTCAATGCCGAGGGCAAGACGATCGAGGAATCGCCGGTCGAAGCCTCGCGTCTCGCGCAGATGCTCGCGCTCATCGAAAAGGGCACGATCTCGTCGAAGATTGCCAAAAAGGTTTTTGCTGAGATGTGGACGTCGAGCGATACGCCCGAGAAGATCGTCGAGGACAAGGGACTCGTGCAGATCACGGACACGAAGGCGATCGAGGCGATCGTCGATGCCGTCATCGCCGCCAATCCGAAGCCTGTCGCCGACTACAAGAGCGGCAACAAGAAGGCGCTCGGCGCTCTCGTCGGCCAGGTCATGAAGCAGTCGAAGGGCAAGGCGAATCCGCAGATGGTCAACCAGCTGCTCGCGGACAAGCTGAGCTGATAAAGTGTTTGAAGGGGCAGTGCATGAGTCGGATCTGACTCATGCACTGCCCCTTCTTTTTACAGCAAGTCGTTTCGGATGAGTTTTGTGACTGCTTCCACATGTGAGGTTTGCGGGAACATGTCTACCGGCTGTATTTCCTTTGCCGAATATCCGAGTTTTGCCAAAATCGCGAGATCTCTCGCCAGCGTTGCGGGATTGCATGACACATAGACAATGCGGTCGGGGCGCATGCCGGCGAAGGTTTTCAAAACGGTTTCCGTACAGCCGGCGCGCGGCGGATCGACGACGATGACATGGGGACGAATGTTTTCGTGACAGAGGCGCGGCATGAGCTCTGTGGCGTCGCCGACGAGGAAAGCGGCATTCTTTATGTGATTGTCGCGTGCGTTCTTCTTCGCGTCCTCAATCGCCGGCTTGACGATCTCGATGCCATAGACGCGATGCGCTTTCTGTGCCAGGAAGAGCGTGATGGTTCCCGTACCGCAGTAGGCGTCGATGACGGTCTCTTTGCCGCTGAGGTCGGCGTATTCAAGCGCCTTTTCGTAGAGGACGGCGGCTTGCTCCGTATTGACTTGAAAAAAAGATCGCGCCGAGATGGAAAAGCGCAGTCTGCCAATGCGGTCGGGAATCGTCGGCTTTCCCCAGAGAAGTTTCGTTTCGCGCCCCAATATGACATTGTTGCGGTACGTCTGGATATTCTGCTGTACGCTCTTGAGATTCGGCACGCGCTCTCTGAGAAGGCGCGTGATTTCTTTTGCTTTGGGCAGATCCTTCGTCGCCGTGACGAGGACGACCATGGCCTCGCCGTTTTCTCCGATGCGGCCAATGATGTGGCGCAGGACGCCCGTGTGGCGATCTTCATCATAGACGGGAATGTGCAGGCGCTCGACAATCTCACGCATGACGTTGACGATGGTGTTGTTGCCGTCCTTTTGAATCCGACAGTCCCGCGTGTCGATGATGTCATGCGAGCCCTTGGCAAAGCAGCCGATGACGGTTTTTCCGCGCTTTTTGCCTACGGGAAACTGCATCTTGTTGCGGTAGAGCCACGGCTCTTTCGCACCTAAAACGGGCAGCACCTCGATGCCGGAAAGTCCTCCGATGCGCTCGACTGCATCGACGACCTGCTGACGTTTCCAGTGCAGCTGCCCCTCATAGGAGAGGTGCTGCAGCTGACAGCCGCCGCATGAGTCGTAAATCGGACAAGGAGGCTCTGTGCGCTCAGGGCTTTGCTCCAAGATCTCTACAAGTTTTCCGCGTGCATACGTTTTCTTGACCTCATCGATGCGTGCGAGCACGCGCTCGCCGGGCAGGGCGTCAGGCACGAAGACGGTGAAGTCTGCTGCGCGTCCCACGCCCTCGCCGCTCGTGCCGAGCGTTTGTATCGTGATTTCGTATTTTTTTCCCTGCTGCACGGGGATTTCTTTTTTCATCGCTTCTCTTTCCTTCGATTTCGTCGAATATCCACGTTTCAAACGCTGCATGCCGCAATATCCACTTTCTCCAAGAGTTCCAACGGTTTTTTGAGCAATACCTTGGCGCCGCTTTCTATAAGCTCCTTCTCGGGACGGAACCCCCAGAGAGCGCCGATGGGCAGGAATCCCGCGCGTACGGCGGTTTCCATATCGACCGAGGTGTCGCCCAAGTAAGCGACCTCCTCGGGCTTTGCTCCCAGAGCTGCGGCAATCTCCAGAGGAACACTCGGATCGGGCTTCTTCGGATGACCGATTCGGCCGCCGATCACCTCGTCGAAGGTATTCTGTCCGAAGAGCGTCTTCACGATGGTCTGTGCCGCGTCGTTATGCTTGTTCGTGCAGACTGCCAATGGTATGCGGCGTTTCTTCAGCTCTGCAAGAAGCTCTTGCACGCCTTGATAGGGGCGTGTCTTTCGGAGCAGATGTTCCTTGTAGATCGCCTTGTATTTCGCGAGGGCTTCTTCGACAAATTCGGCAGAGGCCGCCTGTTCTCTCGGCAGCGTACGCTCTATGAGCTTCCTTGAGCCATTGCCGACGAAATAACGGTACTTTTCGACCTCGTGCGTGGGAAAGCCGTAGCTTTCCAGCATGAGATTCACGCTGTCCGCCAAGTCCTCCAAGGAGTCGATGAGCGTGCCGTCGAGGTCGAAAATCACAGCTTTATATTGCATGGGAACCACCTTTCTGCCTTCGTGTTGAACATGTAGCTGCGCGTCTTGCATGAACCGGGACGATGGGCTCATAGCAAACGGCTATCTTTTTCCTATTCGCGTAAAGCGTCTTTTTCCCTGCAAAGATGATTGTGCATGATCCAGAGCTGACTTATGTACAAATCTCTTTCAAGCGAGGAGCGCCGCGAGCTTTTGGCACATGTCAAAAACAAGTCCGTCACAGTTTTCCTTGCGTGTGACGCCTTTTTCTTCGGCGGCGGCGAGAAGACATCGGCAATCCGTCGTGCCGTGGGCGGCGAGGAAGCCGTCAACGAGCTTCTTCGCCGTTTCCTTGTCCTTGCCCACTTTGCCGAGGATCATCAGAGCGGCGGTCAGCGTGCCGCAGGCGGAGCCGTGCATCATGCCCGCGCCGAAGAACGCGCCGAGAGCGTCGGCTGCTCCCTTTTCCATGCCGATTTCGGCGGCGAAGGGCACGAGGAGCGACTGCGCGCAGTTGTAGTGACGGCCGCCCGGCTCTTGTCGCAGAAGTTTTGCTTCTTCAAGGTGGTTCATGGATGTGTTCCTCCTTTATGATGAATGCTTTCCTTTATTCTACCCGCTTTTTACCTCGTGCGCAAAGGTTGTTTTGACAAGGCGCATTTCGTGCGGTAGAATCGTGGTATCAGACTTGCCGCAGCGTTTTGCGGCGGTGCATCTCAGAAACATTCGGAGGAATACGATGAAAATCATTGCCGGCCTCGGAAATCCCGGGGCGGAGTATGCACGTACGAAGCACAATGTCGGATTTATGCTCGTCGACGCCTTGGCTGAAAGACTTGGCGTCGATGCTTGGCGTGAGAAGTTCAACGCGCTTACAGCCGAAGGGCGCATCGGCGCGCAGAAGGTGCTGCTCGTCAAGCCTTTGACCTATATGAATGAGAGCGGACACGCGGTAGGCCCTCTGCTCGATTGGTACAAGCTCACTCCTGAGGACTTGATCGTCGCGCACGACGACATGGACATCGCGGCGGGCACGATCCGTCTGCGGCGCAAGGGAAGTGCGGGCGGTCACAACGGCATCAAGTCGCTTCTCGCGCACATCGGTTCGGAGGACTTCTCGCGTGTGCGCATTGGCATCGGGCGTCCTTTGCCCGGCTGGACGGTCGTCAAACATGTGCTTGCGCCTTTTCCCGCAGACGACGCGCCGAAGATTCAAGAGGCGATTTCTTATTTATTGCCCGCCGTCGAGTGCATCGTGACGGATGGCATCGACATGGCGATGAATCGCTACAACCCGCGCAGGAAGAAGGCGGCAAAGCAGGAAGCGCATGAGAAGGAAAACGCAGAGAAAGGCAGCGCTGTACCGCAGACCGAGAGGCAGGAGGGCGAAGCATGAAGGCGGAAATACGTGCGCTCTATGCCGATGAGGACGGGGCGATCTTCGATGCGCCGGGTATCGCGGGATTGGGACGCTCGGGTGATACACTCGTGCCGCTTGCGCCTGCCGACCTCATTCCTCTGCCCGAGTCGGCGGACTTGATGTTCCTGCCTGATCGCGCGGCGATGGGAATGACGGCGGCGGGCGAGATGCTGCCTCTGGCGGGACGCGCCGTCGCAGCCATCCTGCCTGCGGGCTATACGAGGCTCTTTTTGCCTGCCTTTCAGCGAGAGGAAGGGGCTGAAAGGCTCGCTCTCTACGGTTATACGGCTGTCGTGCTCTATAAGGATGATCTCTATGCGGCGGCTCTCTATACGGATGAGAATACGAAGTGGGATCCCGTATACTACAACACGCGAGAGCTCAAGAAACTCGTGCGCCGCGTCGAGAAGGATCTGCCGGGCAACCGCATCGTCGAGCAGGTGGCGGGCTGCTCCTTGAAGTGGCACTGCTGCACGGCGCAGAATCTCTTTTACCGTCGCTGGGAAGCGGGCATACCGACGTCGCCTGTCTGCAACGCGAACTGCTTCGGCTGCATCTCCCTGCAGCCCGCCGAGTGCTGTCCTTCGCCGCAGAGCCGCATCGCGTTCCGCCCGACGCCCGAGGAGATCGCGCAGGTCGGCATCTACCACCTTTCGACTGCGCCCGACGCCATCGTGAGCTTCGGACAGGGCTGCGAGGGCGAGCCATCGCTTGCGGCGGATGCGATTGCGGCAGCCGAGCGCCTGATTCGCGCTGAGACGAAGCGCGGGCAGATCAACATCAACACGAATGCCGGCTATACTGAGGGCATCCGAAAGATCGTCGATGCCGGTCTTGACTCCATGCGTGTGAGCATCATCAGCGCCATCGAGGAGAGCTATGCGGCGTATTACCGCAGCAATTACACGCTCACCGACGTCAAGGAGTCTATTCGCTACGCGCTTTCGCACGGCGTATACGTGTCGCTTAACATGCTCTTCTTCCCGGGCTTTAATGACCGCGCCGAGGAACTCGAAGCGTGGCGCGGTTTCTTCCGCGAGCTGCCCGTCAACATGGCGCAGGTGCGCAACCTCAATATCGACCCCGACGCCTTCCTCGAAATCATGCCCGAAGCGCAGGGCGAGGCGGTCGGCGCGAGAGAGTTTTTGGAACGGCTCAAGAGGGAGTTTCCGCAGCTCGTCATCGGCAGTTTCAGTCACTATGTTGAATAGGGAATTTCTACGAGGAGAATGATTCCTATCGAATTCCTATGCTTGACATAGGAATAAATCAATGCTATTCTTTTATAGGAATTTCATATCGTTGGATCAGGTGTCGCAAGACTTAATAGGGAATTCGGTAGAAGCCGGAGCGGTCCCGCCACTGTAGCAGCGAGCAACCTTGCAAGGAATGTCACTGAGGCGAATGCCTTGGGAAGGCGCAGGGGAGTGATGAGCTGGAGCCAGGAGAACTGCCTGATGGACAATCGCCATTTGACCTGCGAGTGATGGGAAGGGGATTAAGGAAGCGCCGTTTGGCGTTTCTTCGGTTGCACGAACGCAATCCTCCCGGCGAAACTGCCGGGAATTTTTTGCACCGCCCTTATGCGCCTTTTCTGCTTTGCAGGATGGGCGCTTTATTTTGGGAAAGGGTGATGTAGATGAAAGGCAAGAAACATCTGACATGGGCGGTGTTCGCGGCAGTTGCGGGCATGAGCTTTGCGGGCGAGGCGTATGCGGCGGAAAATGCGGCGGCAGGAAAGGCGGTAGCGAAAACGACGCAGGTGCAGGAACAAAGTGCGGAAACTGCAGAAAGCGGCGGTCATGATTTGCCCGATACGCTCGTGACGGCGCAGCGCAGGCGGAAGAGCGATCTCGATACGCCCGCGACGACGACGATCATCACAGCGAAGGATATTGAATAAGCGGGCTATCGCAACGTATTCGAGGCGATCGACCAGCAGATCGGCTCAACGAGTACATCCTATGGCGAGGCAGGGCAGGATTTCGGCTTCAGCGCCGGACGTATCACGCTGCGCGGCTACGACAGGGGCACGCTCGTCATGGTCAACGGCGTGCCGATGAACCTCAAGAATTATCCGAGCACGGAAAACATCCCCGCCGCCATGGTTGATCGCATTGAGATTGTCAAGGGTGCAGCCTCCACGCTCTACGGCGGCGAAGCTATGGGCGGTGTCATCAATATCATTTTGAAGAAGCCGAAGGCAGGGGAAGAAGCCGTCAAAGCGAGTGTAACGGCAGGAAATTATTTCAAAAAGACGGAGGTGTTTTTCCAAGGCGACCGTTTTATGCTCGATGTCAGCAGAGAGTGGTCGAAGCATATTCCCCATTCCAACGCCTTCGGATTTGAGAAGGTTTCGTGGATGGATTGGTGGGTTGGCAGTGGACAAAAGAATCGTTTGAACGCGAGTGTTGCACTTACGGATGAACTTTCCTTGAATTATAATTATACAGAATCTACGATCACACGCGGCAGTACCGTTTATAAACTGGCATCAGATAAGAAGTCCCTCGTGCCCTCGAGGACGAGATATGATTATCGTTACGATGATTATCGTCATACGGCAAATCTTGTATACCAGGGCAGGGAAAATGGTATCCATGCAGTTCTTGGGTACAATTATCGCAAGGTTGATGGTTACGATTATGTCGCAATGGGAAAAAATGCTTCCAATGCCGTCTGGAACAGTGAAATTTTCGATGTACAGAAAACATGGAAGCTAGGTGATGACTCTTGGATTTTCGGCTATTCCTATCAGCGTGAGGCGGTAGACCTCACGGAGAAAAAACAGAATGCGACGCGTACGGAAAATGCGATTTATACCTCTTATAGCAAGCAGTTTACACCACGTTTTAACTTCACACTTGGCTTGCGTGGTGAATGGATCAACGATCCTGAGAAGGATCAAAATGTCTTTATGCCGCAGTTCCAAACGGATTATAAATTTGATGGGAATACAGCGTGGTACATCAATGTCGGCAGAGCATTTCAGATGCCGCCAGCGGATTATGGTATCAATGAAAAAGTCAGAGGAAGGCATTTGAATCCGCAAGGTTTACAGCCGGAAAGTGGTTGGACGTATGAAACGGGCATCAAACATCGTCATGGAAATGATACATGGAAAGCCACCATTTACCACATGGATATGAAAAATAAGCTCGGTTGGGAGCTGAATAAGGTAACGCAGCAGTATTATGCGGCGAATAAAGGAAGTTTTCGCAATACAGGATTTGAAGTCGAATATACGAAGCGTTTCAATGAAGCGTGGCAACTTGTTTTAGGTGCGGGAGTCTCCAACCCTGAATTGAAGGATCCCTCTGGGAATAAGGGGTGGGAGCAGGCGGCAGGACGCGTCGAAGGTCTTGTCCGTGTTGATTATAAGAAGGACAAATGGCAAGGAAACTTGAACTTCAAGTTTCTCGGCGATCGCGAATATGTTGCCCCGAGGAATGGGACAGCGCAGGATATACCTGACAAGATTCAGCTCAATATGAATATTGCCTATGCTGCAGGCAGGAATGATACAGTGACTCTGGGAATCTATAATCTTTTGGACAGGAAGAATTACTCGAATAGTTCCGGTAGTCTTGATCTGCCGCTGAACTTCCGCTTGACCTATGCGCATACGTTCTGACATCGTGCGACGCGGCGGTGCTCTGCTGCTTCTTTTTGCCGCGAGTTTCCTCCTCTGCGCCTGTGCGCGAGGAGGAACGGCGACAGAAGAGGAAGAGGGCGAGTTTTTCCGCGGCGTCGATGATATGGGGACGGAGATCGTGCTGCACGAGAAGCCGCAGCGCATCGTGTCGCTCAATCTCGGTACGGATGAAATTTTGCTCGCGCTCGCGCCGCCCGAACAGATTGCGGCGCTTTCCTCCTACGTGGATGATGCGGGGCTTTCGTGCATGGCAGAGACGGCGAAAGCCGTACCCGTGAAGCTGCACGATAAGAGCCCTGAGCGCGTACTCGCGCAGCATCCTGACCTTGTGCTTACAACGGACAGTGTGCCGAAAGAGCTCGTAGCGAGTATGCGCGATCTGGGTCTGACGGTCTTTGTTTCTAAAACGCCCAAGAGTATCGAGGCAGTCTTTCCGCGCATCAAGTCCATTGGAAAAGTGATTGGCAGGGAAGAGGAAGCGGCGGCCTTGACCGGAAGGCTGCATGAACGTCTGGCGGATGTAGCACGACGCACAGAAGATATTCCAGAGACGGATCGCCCGATTGTCGTCGCCTTTGCTTTCAGCGGCGTCTTTGGGCGGCGCGACGATCTCTTTGACGACATGTGCCGCCATGCCGCGATCAGAAACGGCGCGGCGATGGCAGGCCTCACGAAGGACAACAGCATATCGATGGAGCAGGTCGTCGCGCTCGACCCCGATGTGTTTCTGCTGCCGTCGTGGAGCGCCGAAGGCGAAAAGACGGAAGAGTTTCGTGAGAAGCTGCGCAATGACCCGTTGTTTAAGCATGTAAAGGCAGTGCGAGAGAATCGCCTCTACTGCGTGCCCGATACGTATCGCTACAGCGCTTCGCAAAATGCCGTCGAAGCCGTTTATGTGCTGGCAAAGACCATCTATCCCGAGCGTTTTGCCGATGAAGGCGGCGCGAGTGCAGGAAATTGATGCTTGATGTGCAAACGTGCCGGAAAGGGGTGAGCGATGGGGCTGAAGATGCTGGTGCTGAGCCTGACGGGAGACTGCAACCTCGCTTGTCGCTATTGCTATGCAAGTGGTCAGGCGAGACGCGCGATGGCATGGGAAACGGCGCGGCGGGCTGTCGATCTGGCTGCCTCTGGCGGTGAGCCGTTCCTCCTGCAGTTTTCGGGCGGCGAGCCTTTGCTCGCATTGCCGCTCCTTGCGCGTATCGCCGCCTATGTGCGCGATCATCGCATCGAGGCGCGCATGGCTGTTCAGACGAACGGCACGTTGCTGACGGAAGAGGCGGTGAGCATCCTAGGCGATTCCGACATTGGCATTGGCGTGAGTCTCGACGGCAGACCTGCGCTGCATGATCGCCAAAGGCAATATTCGGACGGCAGAGGTTCTGCCGCTGACTTGGCGGCGGGCATCGAGCGGCTTGCGCGTCGCGGCGTCGGCATCGGATTGACGTGCGTTGTGACGGCGGAGAATGTCCATCGCCTGACCGATGTCGTCGATATGGCGTATTACTTCGGCAACGTACATCGCGTTGGTTTCGACCTCCTGCGTGCGCAGGGGCGCGGCACGAACGCCGCTTTGCCGCGAGAAAGCGATATGGCGGCGGCGATGCGCGAGGTTTTCGCTCGGCGCGATGCACTTTATCGCTTGACGGGATGCCGCCTCGCCATATCGCAGGAGGAGCAGGCGAGAGACATCGCAGGGCGCGGCGGGAGCGACTTTTCCCACTGCCATGCGATGAACGGCGAAGGCGTCCACGTAGACGCCGATGGCGGCATCTATGCGTGCTCCTCTTTCGTTGGCGATGAGCGCTTCTTTCTAGGCACTGTTATGCAGGGAGTGAATTTGCGTCGACAGCAGGAAGTATCTGCCAAGATGCAGCGAAGTATGATTTTTTGCCGGCGATGTCCCGATTTTGCCGCCTGCGGGGGCGGCTGTTTCGCGCGCTGGCTGGGAATGGAACAAGAAGGGCCGTGCGCGGCGGAATGTGCGTTGAAGAGAGTGGCAGTATCGGCAGTTTTCGAAAAGGAAGGGGTACCGTGCGGAGTAAGGTCTTCAAGATAGATTCCAAAATCTGGAGAAAGGGAAAACCTGCATGATGAAAAAGACATATCCCTTTTCTGCCATCGTGGGGCAGGAAGAGATGAAGAAGGCGCTTTTGCTCAATATCGTCATGCCGTCCTTGAGCGGCGTGCTGATCAAGGGCGAGAAGGGGACGGCGAAGTCGACCGCCGTCCGCGCCGCCGCTGAGCTGCTGCCCGCCATGCGGGCGGTGGCGGGCTGTGCGTGCCGCTGTGACCCTGCGATACCGGAGTTTTTCTGCGACGATTGCCGCAGGAAGGCTGCAGCGGGCGCACGCATGAAGGAGGAGAGCGTCCCCATGCGCGTCGTGGAGCTTCCTGTCAGTGCGACGGAGGATCGCGTCGTGGGCACGCTCGATATCGAGGCGGCGATCCGGCATGGCAGGAAGGAGTTTGAGGCGGGCATCCTCGCGGAGGCAAACCGCAGCATTCTCTATGTCGATGAAATCAATTTGCTCGACGATCACATCGTTGACATCCTGCTCGATTCAGCGGCGATGGGCGTCAATACGGTGGAGCGCGAGGGCATTTCCTATGCGCATCCGGCACGCTTTGTGCTCGTGGGCACGATGAATCCTGAGGAGGGCGACATACGTCCACAGCTGCTCGACCGGTTCGCCCTTTCGGTGATGGTGAAGGGCGAGCGCGAGGCGAAGGATCGCATCGAGGTGGTGAAGAGGCGCATCGCTTATGAGCAGGATGCGGAGGGTTTTGCCGCTTCCTACAGGGAGCAGCAGGAGGCATTGCGCGAGAGGATCGAAAGGGCGCGTGCGCTTCTCAAAAGCGTCGCCGTGGCAGATAGAATGCTGGAAAAGGCGGCGCACATCTCGCTCGCGCTCGGCGTCGACGGGCATCGCGCCGACATCACGCTCATCAAGGCGGCGATGGCGAATGCCGCCTTCTCGGGGCGCACGGAGGTCGAAAAGGAAGATATGAAGGCCGTCAGCCGCCTCGTGCTTGCGCACCGTCTGCGCCGCCGCCCCTTCGAGGAGGGCGAGGTCGACTGGTCTGCCGTGGATGATGTACTGGCTTGAGGAGATGGGCATGGAATATCCGCGCTATCCGTTTACCGCTGTCGTCGGTCAGGAGCAGGCGAAGAGGGCGCTTCTTCTCACGCTCGTGAATCCGCGCACGGGCGGCTTGCTCATTTCAGGCAAACGCGGTACGGCGAAATCCGTCCTTGTGCGTGCAGCAGCGCCGTTCACGCCGACAGGGAGTCTCGTCGAACTGCCGCTCGGCGCGACGGACGACATGGTCTTCGGCAGTCTCGATGTGGATGCGGCACTGCGGGACGGCGAGCGTCGTCTGCGCCATGGTCTCCTGCATCGCGCGGCGCATACGCTCATTTACATGGACGAGGTGAATCTCCTGCGCGAGGAGGTCTTGAAGTCTGTCTTAGAGAGCGCGTCGGCGGGGATGTTTTCCTTGGAGCGCGACGGCGTATCGGCGGTCGAGGAGATAAGCTGTCTGCCTGTCGGGACGATGGATCCCGCAGAAGGCGTGCTCTCGCCCGTGCTGCTCGACAGCTTCGGCATGTTCGCGGCGATGGATGATGTGGAAGAGACGGAGCAGCGTACTGAGATCGCGCGGCGCGTGCTCGCTTTTGAGCGTGCGCCAAAAGCTTTCTGCCGCGCGTATGCGCAGCAGGAAGCCGAGCTGCAGCAGAAGGCGGCACGAGCGCGAGAGATGCTTCCTGCTGTGGAGGTTTCCCATGCCATCCTGCATCTCGCTGCGCAGTACGCTGTACGTGCCCTTTGCGTGGGAAATCGCGCCGAAATCTATCTCGTGGAAGCGGCGCGCGCCTTGGCGGCGCTCGCCGGGCGCATCTATGTGATGCCGCAGGACATCGAGGAGGCGGCGCTCTTCGTGCTCGCGCATCGCATGAGCCGAAAAAAGGAGCAGCGCGAAGAGAGCAGCAGACGGCAGAGAGAGCCACAGGAACAGCAAGCTGAGCCGCAGGAAGAGTCGGAAGATGAGGCGGATGATGCGGCGGAGGATGAACGCCCGGACGATAATTTGACGAGAGATGCGATGGGCGGAGAATCGAAAGAGCAGGAAGCCGATACAGGAGAAACGCAGGAAAAAGCGGCGCAGACCGACGAGGAGCGAACGTCGCCTGCAGATGGCGATTCGGGCAGCGAAGATAGAGATGAGACACACTCCATAGAAACGGTTATGGCGCGGCTTTCTCTCCTGCGCAAGGCGGTGTGCGGGAGGAAGGGCAAGAGCGGCAGACGCGCAATCGTGCAGCTTGACGTGCCGACGGGACGTCCTTGGCGCACATCGCTGCCGCGCAGCGGACGGCGCATCGACCTCGCCTTTGCCGCTACGCTTCGCGCGGCGGCGCCCTATCAGCGCCAGCGGCATGGAGATCAGGCCGTCGTCATACGCGCCGAGGATCTGCGCGTATGGATTCGGGCGCGTCGTGCCGCCGCGGACATCCTCTTCCTCGTCGATGCAAGCGGCTCTATGGGCGCGAAGGAGCGCATGAAGATGGTGAAGGGCGCGGTGCTCGCCCTCCTGCGCGAAGCGTACCAAAAGCGTGACCGCGTGGGACTGATTGCCTTTCGGCGCACGAGCGCCGAAAGGCTCTTGCCGATGACGCGAAGCGTGGAGCTGGCGGAAAAGGCGCTGCGTTCTTTGCCGACGGGCGGCAAGACGCCGCTCGCGGAGGGACTTGCCGCCGCGCTTAAGATGATGGATGAGCTCGGTCGCAAGGAAGGCGCGGAGACGGTGCTCGTGCTCGTGACAGACGGCAGGACGAATGTTTCTGCAGCGGGGAAGGCGAAGGAGGAGGCGCTGCGCGCAGCGGAGGAGATCGCGCGAAGAGACGCGCACTGTATCGTGCTCGATACGGAGAAGAGCTTTCCGAAGGTGGGACTGGCGCCTGAGATCGCGCAGCGCATGAATGCCGGCTACGCCACGCTGGAGCGTCTTTGTGCCGAAGGTGTATTGGAAGTCGTGCGGCGTTTTCGCGATATGCAAGCGTGATGGTGTGTGATGGAGGGGCAAGAGCAGATGGAATTGGCAAGACTGACGACGGGCGACATCGCTTATCGCTATGACAAGAGCATCGTTTTGGTTTTCAGCGGACCGCGCAAGGTGCTCAGCACTTCGCTTTACAACGGCGGCTACCATGAGGATTTCGAGGCGGTGTTCAACCGCGATATGACGCAGGGATCGGGAATGCCCTGCGAGTCCTTTGCGCCGACATACGTCGAGAGCATGAAGATCGTTGCAGAGCGGCTGGGTCTTGCGCCGGAATTGACCTCGGGCATGGGTACGGCGGCGCACATGGAAAACGCCTCTATCGTGTCGCGAAGCTACAAGGAACTGACCGTAACGGCGATCGTAACGGGCGGCGTGGAAACGAACGGCGGGCGCGTCGGCGATCCTGCATCCTACTACAAGACGGCGGAGAAAAAATGCGGCACGATCAACATCATGCTCGTCATCGACGCCGATCTGCCGCCCGGAATTCTTGCGCGTGCTCTCGTGACCTGCACGGAGGCGAAGACGGCGGCGCTGCAGGAACTCATGGCGCCGAGCCGCTATTCCGCGGGACTTGCCACGGGTTCGGGCACGGATCAGACAATCGTCGTCGCCAACAGTGAGTCGCCGCTCTTTTTCGAGGGTGCGGGCAAACATTCCAAGCTCGGCGAGCTCATCGGACTTGCCGTCATGGCGGCGGTCAAGGAAGCGCTCAAGAAGCAGTCGGGTCTTACGCCCGCGCAGCAGCACGACTTGCTGCGCCGCCTGCGCCGCTTCGGCGTCACGGAAGAAGCGCTGTGGCAGCGATATAAGGAAGAGGCAGACGCCAATGCCTTAATCAAGGCGCAATTCATTGCCGCCTTGGAAAAAATGACCGCTGTACCGTCTCTTTTTCCCTTGGGCGTGCTGTTCATCCATCTTTACGACGAGTATCTTTGGGGGCTTTTGGAAAAAGAAGAAACTTGGGAAGCAGCGGAAACACTGCTGAAAGAGATGGCAGTGGTTCTTTTTCTCTCGTCGAAAGAAAGCGTGTCCATGCAGGACGACTATATGAAGTCGATGGAGCATCTCCTCGTGTATGCCGTCATCAAGCGCGTCCGCGAAACTTTAGAGGAAACGGCGTCGAAGGAAACACATGCGGATGTCGGTGCATGAACGAGGGGAAAGCAGGAGGTGCAGCGAAATGAAAATGGCGGTCTATACGAATATTCAGCGCGTGTCTGCGCTCGTCTGCCGCGCATGGGAAACGTGTGCAGCGGCGCTGCCTGCGCTTGAACTTGTCGTTCGTACGGCAGACGGTATGGAATCATGGCGCAGTTTCGAGGAAAAGGCTGATCTTTGTCTATTCTTCTGGATGGGCACAGGGTTGGATAACCCCTTCCTGCAGCAGGCGTCGCGCAGTTTGC
>ERZ772967.1018-NODE-1018-length-19987-cov-3.013295_pt1 | contig 19987 bp, 19 predicted proteins | sample MGYA00511677_ERZ772967 | MGnify/ENA primary metagenome ERZ772967 (study PRJEB29015, sample SAMEA2737931) | human oral metagenome | biome: human oral; feature: human-associated habitat; material: dental | place: China | collected 2146 ...
AGCATATTCCAGAACAAAGACCTTCTAATACAGCAAGAAGTATAGAAACTACAATATCTGAACGTATACAAAATTATAATGGTATAAACACCATACACCAATCAGAACGGACAAAAAATAATATTCTACTGCAGAATAATTATTAATAATGTAGTGTTCACTCATATTTTTGTAAATCATTTTGCAAAAGTGACTCAGCTACCGCAAAAAATACTAGTAGCTCTGCATTATACTTTATTGTTGTCTCATTTTTTACTTTTTTATATTTCAATTCATACCACACTCGTCGCTCATCTACTTCGTGCTCACTCAAATTCTCATCAATATAGCAACAATAAATAACATGAACGAATTCTTGCATTATTCATACTCTCTCACTGCCCCTCGCTTGTGTTATGTGTAGTATCATATACAAAAAGATGCATTCGATAAAGCAATCAACTCACTTTGCACGCAAAATGCTCATCACCATACCCTACGTATAGTACATGAGCGCATCTATACTCATCTATTTTACCATCTACTACTCTGAATATACTCTTGTTATATTCAGACATTCTCTTGCTCACTCTCAAGCAATTTATAATACACAAAGAAAATCCATATAGCACACAAATATCCCTATAGCATAAAAACTACATTATTTTCTTACCATAACGGGCGCATTGCACCAACCAATGCACGCGACCATTAAAAATTCAATGGCATAGCACGCGCGCTTGTTTGTTCAATCACCATAGATTTTTTGCACAGAAAAACCAGTGCTCATCACACTGGCTTTCTCTCGTCTATAACTAGCCTTTATGCAGCGAGTGAGAAGTCTCCTTGAACCAAACCAAGCTCATCACCATACTCAAGCCGTTGCGACTCTGTAGTCGGAACCAGCACAATACCACTTGCAGTGCTAAGCTCGCCATCAATCACATCACCTTGGTCTGTGATCATCTGCGGGCCTTCGCCTGGCTCACCCTGAATAATGCCATACACAACAGGGGCACTATCAATCACCTCTTGGTCTGGGCGCTTTCCAACATAGAATCCAATCAATGAGCCGATTACCCCTTCTTCCGCTCCACCATCTTCGCCTAAAGAAATCGCCGCTTCTTGGTGGGATAGCGACGACTCAATTGCGGAATACAGCGATGATACATCGCCTTGAGCGTCCTTAGGGCTTTTGAAATCATTAACGATTGGCACAACATATGGAACATCATTGACCTCAATAACATCACCAATTGCCAAGCCAAGCTCATCGCGCAGCTCGGATAGTTTATTATGAATGGTATCAATGTGCTGGTCTGTCATCTCTGCCATCGACATTGCAAATAGCGGCCCAAGCTCACGTTGCAGCCAACCTCGAATCTCTTGAACAGATGGCAGCTCAAGGGCATTCGGCTTGCCGTAGCGACCTCTAAACTCTTCGACTGTCGGCACATTCCCATCGTTTACTGTGTCGTATTTTGAATATTTTGTCTCGCCCACTGGCGGTTTGTCGCTTTTAGCAAACGACTTTTCTCTTGTATTATTGTTGGTATACTCACTCATAGTTTTTTATACTCCGCACTATGATTTTGGTTAACGGCATTGGCTCCTTTCTGCCGATTCCTCCCTGCTGCGTGCTTTGTGGCGCGTGGCAGCGTGGTAGTAAGTAATCGTATCAACTTGCATTATAGCACAAAAGCAGCGCCTGCAAAGCTATTTTTGGCCTTATTTTCGTATTATTTTCCCCATATGTACCCCTGTCGTACCAGTGGTAGCTATCTGGACGATAATTATATATTTTTCGCAAGTATTTTAGCTCTAATTACGCACTTCTCCGCCTTCACCAGCAAGACATCATCACTCTGCCTGCCTCTATCGCTGTATATAGGTACAGTAAACCACAAATAGATATAGCTAGACCCAGCTCTTGCATAAGAGGCTCGACAGCTAGTGCTGAATAAAATAGCACGCAGAGACGCACGCGAGGTCTCCTGAGGTTTTAGGTATAGATTCTCCCCACTCACGCACTTCCTAGCGCACTTACAGCCCTACCAAAATCTCATGTGAGTGGCACCATAGAGTATCCGCTCCTCCAGCCGCTCGCCATGCAGCCATAGCAAAACCGCCCAAGGATAATACCTCGGGCGGCTGTGTACACTGCGCTGCGGAGCTTAGCCGCGCGCAAAGTGGGCAAAGGCGCGGTTGGCCTCGGCCATTTTGTGGGTGTCTTCCTTTTTCTTGAAGGCGACACCAGTCTGGTTGCACGCATCAACGATCTCTGTTGCCAGGCGCTTGCTATATGGCATACCACTCTTCGAGCGAGCCGCTTGCACCAGCCACATAAAGGCAAAGTGCTGCTGGCGATGACCCTGGATGGGGAATGGAATCTGGTAGTTGGCACCACCAACGCGGCGGCTCTTCACCTCAAAGCTAGGGCTGATGTTCTTGATGCAGGTCTCAAACACTTCCAGCGGATCCTCACTCTTGAGGCTGCGGGCGGCTTGCTCGAGCGCACTATAGACGGCCCGCTCAGCAACTTGCTTTTTGCCATCCAGCATCGATTTGTTAATCAAGCGCTGCACTAGCACCGACTGGTACTTGCGGTCTGGCTTGATGGTGCGCTGGAGTTTTTTCGTGACTTTACGAGGCATGGTTAGTTACCCTCCTTCTTGGCACCGTACTTGCTGCGGCCTTGCTTACGCTTCGATACCCCTTGCAGGTCGAGTGCGCCACGGACGATGTGGTAGCGCACACCTGGGAGGTCTGGCACGCGGCCACCTCGGACGAGCACCACCGCGTGCTCCTGCAGGTTGTGGCCTTCGCCGCCAATGTAGGCCCAGACTTCGTGGCCGTTGGTGAGACGCACACGAGCCACCTTGCGCATGGCGGAGTTTGGCTTCTTGGGGGTTTTAGTCGTTACCTTGACGCAGACACCACGCTTGAGTGGTGCATTTTGGTCGTAGTAGCGCACCTTGAGTGCGTTGTGGATGCGCCCCAGCGCTGGCGACTTCGACTTCCGGGCCGCCGTCTTGCGTGGCTTGCGCACCAATTGATTGATGGTTGGCATGCAATTCTCCTTATTGCTTATTGTTCGGCTTCTATCGCTCACCCCACTGTTGGATTAGTAGTGTGAGTATAGAGTACCTGCCGCTGGGTTATAGTAGCCCAGCATCTGTATGTACGATTATGGAGCAGCACCTCCGCCTCGTGTCTGTACCTTCTCCGCCAGGCAACGCACTCACACCAGCGCCCCACCCCGAGAAGAGGAAACTCGTGGGTATTATAGCACAGATAATTATGTTGAATCAATTGCGCGATACTGTTCCGGTGACGCCATTATCATCATTCTTGCTACTGGCCTTATTTTGAACAAAACCCATATCTGCAAGCCATCAACACTATACACACCCAAGAGTGCCCCATCATCCTTTCTTCTCATCCATCATAGCAACAAACCAATACTATATGGTACACTTACATTATTATGAAACAAACTATCGAAAAGGCAGGCTTGCTCAGCCTGTCGCTTATACTTACGTCGTCTGCTGCCATTGCTCCGGCCATTCCGGCAATGAAGGCATTTTATCACCAGTTTTCGGATACGCAGGTAGAGCTCATCCTGTCTATTCCGTCGCTATTTGTCATTCTTACACTGCTGGCTAATCATGCGATTCGCCGCGTGCTGTCTGAGCGACACATTATCATTATCAGCCTCATTCTCATTCCACTAGCTGGTGTAGTGCCATTTTTTGTTCAGGAGTATTGGCTCGTGCTGGCTTCGCGCGCGGCCTTTGGTATTGGGACAGGGCTCATCAATGCGGTGGCTATTACCATTCTCAGCGATTATTACACCGGCCGGGAACGTGCGCAAGTACTGGGCTGGCGCGTCTCTGCCGAAATCATTGGCTGTGCACTGCTCACTCTACTGGCTGGGCAGTTGATCAAAATTAGCTGGATGCACGCCTTCTTAATTTACACAGCCGGGCTCATCATTCTTGCTATATTCCTCACCTGCGCCCCACAGCAACAACCACAAGTGCCCACTGAGCCTACCAAGGCAGAGGGTGATTCGCCAACCGCTCATTCGCTGAGCCGCCAGCAACTTGGCACTGTCATTGGACTAACACTGTGTGGGGTATGGTTTGTCTGCATCGATACATCGCTGGCGCTGCGCCTGCCTGAGATCACTATTGCGGCGGGTTTTGGCTCAGCCACAGACGCAAGCATCATCCTCAGCCTCAAGCAAATCATGGGGATTATCGCTGGTGCAGTATTTGTCTATGCAGTGAGTCGATATAAGCAGCAGCTCTTGGCATTGTCTGCTCTGCTCATTGGTATCATTTTGTTTGGCTTGTCGCTATCGCCAACGATTTGGCTACTTGGCCTTTCGTCCTTTGGGGTTGGTTTCGTCTATAGCATCATTCTCTCAACGATATTCCATCGATTGTCAGACGAAGTCTCCGCACAATCGCGCAGTGCAGCCACAGCAATTGTCCTCGTTGGGTGCAATCTCGGTGGTGGCAGCGCACCATATGTTTTGCAGCTGTTTTCGTGGTTGGGCGCTCGAGGGCTGGCAGTCTTCGCTTGGTTTGGAGTATTGTCTTTGATGATTGGCATCAGTCTATGGCTCTCTCACCGATACGCACGTCGTCAATAATTTTTGAATCCTAGAGCCCACTTTTCAATAGCAAACTCCTCTATAATATATTCTTTCACTCTGACCCAAATACTGAATATTCTCAAAATATATTCATAATCATCGCGATGTGGATAAAAACGCAAGGCGCGATATCATACCACACGTTGGATAGATAATCCCTGTCGTCCCCACCCCATGCTATACTAATCTCATGCATATTGCCATCCAAGGTCAAGCGGGGTCGTTTCATGAGCAGGCGGCGCAGCAGTGGTTTGGGCCGCAGGTTGATATCGTGCCGTGCACGACGTTTCGCGATGTTTTCCACGCGCATGCGACTGGCCAAACCGAGGGCATCGTTGTGGCGGTGGAGAACACGCTCTACGGAACAATCAACGAGCCATACCACTACCTTGAGGCATGCCCGCTACCCATCATTGGTGAGGTGCGCCTTGCCATTGAGCAGATGCTCATTACGCTACCTGGCGCTCACCTAGCTGATATTACAGAGGTGTACTCGCATCCCGTCGCACTTGCGCAGTGCCAGCGCTTTCTTGCTGCCGAGCTGCCGCACGCGGTGCAGAATGAATTTTTCGACACAGCAGGGGCGGTTGCCTATATCAAAGCAGCTGGCGATCCGCACAAAGCCGCCATCGCTGGCCACGCTGCCGCTACCCTCCATCACCTACCCATCCTGCGCCGTAGTATCCAAGATAGCCACGATAACATCACCCGCTTCATCGTCCTCGCACCAGGCCACGCACCAGGCCATGCCAACCGCGCCACGCTCGTCGTCACGACCAATCACCAGCCTGGTGCACTACTTGAGGTGTTGCGCATCTTCGCCGCGGCAGGCATCAATATCAGCAGCCTACAGTCTCAACCGATCGTCGGCCAGCCCTGGCAATACAAATTCTTCCTCGTCGTCGACAGCGCAGGCACCCCACTCCGGCACGCCCTGCGCGCCATTGAGCAAAGCGACCATACTGTACGGCTGCTGGGTGAATATTGTGGGGGGTGAGGTTATTCCCACGTCTCTCGAATCATCGAGAGGTGCTTTTCGACCATCGGTCGGTCAAGGCCTTTGGCGATAAGCTCATCAGCACTAACGCCGGTCACGACTAGCTCCCGTTCGGAGGTAGCACAGAGAAAAGCGTATGTTAGGTAGTGTTTTGTTAAACCTGTGTACAAACTGCTCGCTGCCTTATCCCAGCTCGTCCATGCTGCCGATCAGCACATCGCGCGGGCGTGAGCCGTCGGCTGGGCCAATGATGCCTTGCTCTTCCATCTCTTCCATGATACGGGCCGCTCGGGCATAGCCCACGCGGAGCTTGCGCTGGAGAAGTGAGGTCGAAGCTTTGCGAGTCTCTACCACCACCCGCACGGCATCGCGGAACATATCGTCATTGCCTTCGCCACCGCCGTCCATATCCATCACTACGCCACCTTTGCCATTGAGCTGGACAGGCTGGCTCACGATCTCGTCATTATACTGCGGTGCCGACTGCATGCGCAGGTGGTCAGTCACCTTCGCGACTTCTTCGTCCATCACCCAAGCACCTTGGATACGCTTGGGCTTGGGCATGCTAGCGGTTTTCATCAGCATATCACCCTGACCAAGGAGCTTCTCGGCACCAATTTGGTCGAGAATAGTGCGGCTATCTACCTGGCTCGCCACCGTAAAGGCGATGCGGGCTGGCACATTGGCCTTAATAAGGCCAGTGATCACATCCACGCTTGGCCGCTGCGTCGCAAGCACCAGGTGAATACCAACTGCTCGAGCCTTCTGAGCTAAGCGAACGATCAGCGCCTCCACATCGCGCGCTGCCACCATCATTAGGTCGGCTAGCTCATCTACCACAATGACGACATACGGCATGCGGCCTTCGTCGACCTTTTGCATGTGGCCTTGCTCATCGGCCACGGCGATCTGCTTGCCACGGGTTTTGATCTTTTCGTTATACGTCTTGATGTCGCGCACCTTCTCCTCAGCCAGCAGGCTGTAGCGCCGCTCCATTTCATTGACGGCCCACTTGAGGGCACTGATGGTCTTTTCTGGCTCAACAATAACAGGGGTCAGGAGGTGTGGGATATCGGCATATGGCGCCATCTCCACCTGTTTGGGGTCAACGAGGATGAGCTTCATTTCGCTGGGACTGTTGCGGTAGAGTAAGCTAGTGAGGAGCGTGTTGATCATCACCGACTTACCTGAGCCCGTCTGCCCCGCTACCAAGAGGTGCGGCATTTTATTGAGCTCACCGACGAAGGGTCTGCCCGAGATGTCCTTACCAATAGCAAATGCCAGCGGCTCCTTGGCGTGCTGCCACTCGGGGCTATCTAACACCCCACGCAGGCGCACATCGGCCGCCTTGCGGTTGGGTACCTCAATGCCCACAGCCTTCTTGCCTGGGATGGGTGCCTCAATGCGAAGGCTCGATGCCGCGAGATTGAGCGCGATATTCGTCTCCAGCGCAGTGATGCGGTTGAGCTTAACACCGACGGGTGGCTTGAGCGTGTATTGCGTCACCTTCGGGCCAATGTTTGCCCCTTCCATCTCGACATTAATGTTAAATTCGTGCAGCGTGTCTTGGATAATGTGGGCATTTTGCTCAATGTCGCCAGCATCAGCCGGGCTCTGACGCTTCTCCAGCAGCTCCAGGCTGGGCGGCTGCCAGTTGGGATCATTAACAGCAAGCATAGCAGACCGATCCTCGGCTGCTTTATCTACAGAGGTAGGTGGCGTGCTGTCGCGCAAGGTTGCCCGTGGTTTTTTGTCTGGTTTTGGCTCAGCCGGGCCATCGCCTGAGAGGGTTGGGACGCCCGCGTTGAGCTTGAAGTCGCTCATGGCGGCAGGCTTATCTTGGGTTTTCTCGTCCTTATTGCGCTTGGCCTTTTTGTTGGTGTCTGGTGTTTGATTGTCAGCTGCACGACGGGCCACTGCCACATTGGCAGCATCATCTGCCTCAGCCTCGCTGCGCACCATGTTTTGCAGGCCACGCCACAACGCCATAGGCGAAACACGCAAGACGAAGAGTAGCGTCAAGCCGATCAACAATACATACACAAAGACCCCCACTGGCCGGTCGACCAGTGCCAGCATAGCACGATTGAGTAAGTCACCCATGATACCACCCGTCGCAGCCGAACCGCGTCGCAGCAGACCAAATAGCCCTGCAAACCACAGCACCATCAGCACCGCCGCAAGCTTCAGCGCCACTGGCAGGCGGTTATCCTCCGCCCGAAAGATTGCCACCGCCACATACACCGCCACTACTGGGACGACATATACCGCATAGCCAATAATATGCAGCATTGTCGCATCAAGCCACTTGAGAATTGGCCCACCCGAGCCAAACCACGACACCACCAGCAGCACCGAAAACGCCAGCAGCAACACCGCCGACACCTGTGCCCAAAACCCCGCCGGCAATGTATGCTGCGGCGCGGCCTGCTTGGCTTTGCTCTTGCTCGGGCTGCGCCGACGAGCAGCGCTTGAGCGAGTAGACGAACGAGTGCGAGTGGTTTTTCTTTTTGTAGCCATATCCTTTTTATTGTACTCTGTTTATGCTTGGTTTGATAGCGTATATTGTAGCATAATTTACTACATTAGGCAATTGGTGTTTCTTTCTTCGTGAATATAATCTAACCCTGAACTAAATTGTATAATACATCAGATTCGATCAATCAGAGGAAATAAAGATACCAATTTATTAGCAGTCTTGCACTTTGTCGCAATAACAGATTGTAATGCTAATTAAAATGCTGCTCAGTTAAATTGAGCTACAATAGTGGTATAAAATATAGAAACTCTTTAGTGGAGACTACGATTATGCAGAACGTTAGTGATGTGATTAAATGTAAATAAGGAGTTACTATTATGAAGTATGAAACGGTTAGTGAAAAAACAAAGCAGCTCGTTAATTATTTAATATCGAAACATCATCTTTCTACTGTTACGAGCTTAATTAAACTTTGTTACCTTTGTGATTTGGTAAGTGTTGGTAATAATAATGGACAAATTACAAACTTCAATTATATCCGGTGGCATTTTGGACCTTATGATGGAAAGATTGAAAAAGTGCTATTTGATTTGGTTGAGAGTGGTGAGATTAAGTCGGATACTGCGTATACAGACTATGGAACTGAGTATATTAAATATAAGGTTGTAGAAGATAGTGAACCTAAGATAGATAAATTAACAGAAACCGACCTAGGGCATATAGATGCCGTTCTCGAGAGTCTTAAAGGATATGGCCCAAAAGCACTTACACAGGTTGCATACAAAACCAAGCCAATGACTGCTATTGGTGCTACACTCGGTGGCACTGAGCATATGGGTGAAGTGTTAGATTTGAGATTAAAGTAAGACTAACCAATGAACCTGCCGCAGCCACTTTTTATTCAGACTATTGAAGCTAGAGATATACATCTCGATGTACACTCACATGAAAAAGGTACTGGTGTTGTTAAGCCAAAGTACAAGCTTGCCGGAAACCGGTTTCCAGGGGGAGGTATATTATTTTGGGTATCAACACACAAGTCAAACGTATATTCAACTCATAAAACAGTGAAATATACTTACCCTGACGATTACGAGGAATGCACGGCAAAACCACTCAAGGGTACTCCAACCTATTTATCTATCGACCATATAGACTATTTATCCGATGACGAAATATATATAAAATATTCTAATCCTGATAATGGATTTAAAAAAGTAGGAAAAATTAAAGTTGATGCGTTTAAAAAACTAACGAGTTTAACTACAAAACTAAGATTAACTCCAGATCCAAACTCGCTACAACAGATGATTAATATCACGCGTGCTACAGTTGGTAGTGAAGAGAATGTTGATGATATATTGAAATCAATGGGGTTGCCAACTTAGCACATTTGTTTCAATGGGGTAATTATTGTGTGTATTCGATCACCATCTTGATAGCTCTCACGCTTCTCCACTCACTATCATCCCTAACGGAACACTGTTAAGCATATATCACCTCCCTTTTCTCCACTAATATCTCCTCAAATACTCTCTCTACCATAGCCATCATTCTCCTACAATTTGCTACCAAAAATCGCCATTTTGTCCATTCTATGTCACAATAGAAGCAAGGAGGTCGTATGCAGCAGATGGTATGGAATATAGTAACGATGATTGCACCCTTTGCGGTGATTGCCTTTGTGCTGGTAGTGCTCGCCGAATATTTGCGCGCACAGCAGCGTATCAAATGCCTGGAGGAGATGGTGCACGAGCTGCAGCAGCGAGTTAAGTCTGATACGTAGCCACAGGTTGCACAAAAAAGCCAGTTATATAGCGCTGGCTTTTTCATTTTTGATATCGTGAAGCTCTAGTAGCCTCGGCGCTCCGAGCGGTCTTTTGGCACAGCTACCTCGGTGTCGGGCTCTTGCCGCGGCGGGAACTTTTTGCGTGGCAGGCCAGCGAAGGCGTCATTGCTCGGCTGCTTGCTACGTGCGGTCGTGCGATTATTGGCCGAGCGGCGCTTGCGCGTACTAGCTGGGCGAGTTGGCGCTTTCTCTTCTGTTGTCGCGGGCAATACACCAGCAGTTTTGCGTGCAGCAATGGCGGCTGCTTTGGCAGCGGCACCACCCTTAGCAATGCGCGGTGGTGTGTGTGGCTGAGCTGGCGCAGCGAGGCTCTGCCGCGAGCGCCCAGCTGGGACTTCACGGCCCACACGGGCAGTGCGACTCGACGCCTTTTGTGGTGCACCCACTTCGTTGATGACTGGAATAATAATGGGCATGCGGCGTGTTTGGTCGTACAAAACGCGAGCAATGTCGTCTTTGATTTCCTTCTTTACGACATCAAGGTCATACGAGCCCACCATACTGCGCGCTGCTTTTTGCTTGAGATAGGCGCGGATCATTCCCATCAGCTCTTCATTATCGCGCAGGTAGATGAAGCCCCGGCTGATGATATCTGGACTGGTGAGGAGGCGGCCCGTCCCACGCTGGACGGTGAGCACCACAACGAACATCCCCTCCAGACTCATGTGGATGCGATCCTTCAGCACGACATCGCTCACCACTGCACCAGCGTCGTCATACATTGTGCCGCCCGAGTGCGGAATGCGCCCAATCTTGTGTGCACCATCAGTAGTAAACTCCACAATATCCCCCGGATCGCAGACGAAGATATGGCTGCGCGGGATGCCACACTCCTTCTCGGCCAGGCGAGCATTGTGCACGAGCATGTGGAACTCGCCGTGGTTGGGCAAGTAGTATGTGGGCTTAACGGCACTAATGAGTCGCACGTGGTCATCATAATACCCATGGCCAGACAGGTGGAGCGGCCCCACCCCGGTCAGGTGTGTCTTGCCGTTTTGCACCACATCGCCACCTTCGCGCATCAAGCCATCGACGGTGCGTACGACGTACTTCTCGTTGCCTGGGATGGGGTTAGAGCTAAAGACCACCACATCGCTCCCCTTGATCTTGACGAACTTATGTGCCCCCGTCGCCATGCGGTTAAGCACGGCACTAAATTCTCCCTGGCTACCCGTACAGACGATGGTGATCTTGTGGTCGGGCAGCTTAACGAGATCTTCCATCTTTACTACCGTATCTTTGGGGATCTTGATAGCACCAGTGCGCAGTGCTACCTCCAGGTTTTGGATCATACTAAAGCCAGCGAAGGCCACCTTGCGCCCATGCTTCTCTGCCTCCTCGAGGATGAGCTGAATGCGGTGCAGCTGGCTAGAGAAACTACTGATGATGATGCGGCTCTTGGCCCACTTGTCCATCACCTCGCCCATGCTGTGCTGGATGTCGTGCTCGCCGTGGGTGTGAGTGCCAGCACTCTCGCAGTTGGTCGATTCGTTCATCATGAGGAGGAAGCCCTCGGTGTGCGCAATATCCTGCAAGCGCTCGAAGTCGAACTTGCGGCCATCCACCGGGTTCTCCTCGATACGCCAGTCACCACTACTGAGAATGTTCCCCACTGGCGTGCGCACCACCACTGCGGCCGAATCAGGAATGGAGTGGTTCACCCGCACTAGCTCTACACTAAAGGAGTCACACAGCTGAACGATCTCATGCTCCTCAGGCTTGAGCTCGTGGTACTCTGGCTGGTAGCTACCATCGGTCTCGGCCATGGTGCGCTGCAGCATGCCCAATGTAAAGGCTGTGCCATAGACTGGTGCAGGCAGCTTGGGGATGATATGCCGAAAGGCACCGATATGGTCGAGGTGCCCGTGGGTAAAGATATGCGCCCGAATCTTGTGCTTATTCTCCTCCAGCCACTGCGTATCGGGGATGATGTAGTTGATGCCTGGGTAGTCGCTGCCTGGGAAAAGGAAGCCCATGTCGATAATGATGATATCGTTGTCGTACTCAATGGCTGTCATGTTCTTGCCAATACCCATCTCGCCTACCCCACCAATCGGGATAACCTTGAGCGTTGGGCGCGGCGCACGAGGCCGCTTGGGCTGCATGTTGAGAGTAAATTGCTTGCCGCCATAGCCATTGTAGACCGACTTATTGACCGGCACATTAATGACGTGCTGCGAGGCCTGGGCATTGACCCCCTCGCTGGTGCGGCGCTGCGCCCGAAAGACCTCGCCTTTGCGCGTGGTGGTGGCGCTGAGTACCGTGTTGGTTGTCGCTGGTTGTTTACTTGCGTGTGGACGCTTCTTGGCGTCATCTGCCTGGGGTGTGGCCACTCGTCGTTGACCCATTGTATCTCACTCCTTCTAATACATTATTCTGGTTCTACTAATAAGAGACAGGCTAAGAGCCTCAATAAGTGATTGTATTATAGCAGATGATGGTGAGGTGTGTCAAAGCCACCTCTCGCGAGGTGGCTTTTGCTTCGTATCACTACGAGTTGATGATATATGCTATACGCACCAAAATTGCAGTATATTGCTCAAATTTTCGCCTGTTTCCGCTTGGGGAGCTGGCTGCCATGATGCGCTATCACTTGGACTGTTGCCATCAGGGTTTTCTTTGCTAGCAGGCGCTTCTTCGATGACAAACGTTGGTGCGCCATTCTCGTCAGTGGTTCGCGTCATCCGTATGTAGTACAGCTTCTCATTTGGGTCAGTATTGGCGCTTGGACGGAAGCTACTTGCCAGTGTGACCTCTGTGGCAGTGTTACCTGTGATCTGCAGCAGCTCTGCCGTCGTCAGCTCGCCAACTGGCTGGGCAGCCCCTGGCTCTTGTGGTGTCTCCAGCGTCACCTCCTCTCGGGTGGTTGTCTTGCCAGTGGTTGTGTCTTTTTGTTTGTGAGCCACTGTCGTTACGACAACGTTTTGCCTACCGCGGTCGACGATAGCTCGCTTCGCTGTAATAATCTCCTTAATAGCCCTACTCTTATCAGTCTGGTGCACTGCAAGGGAGTCACCCATATAACGATCTGTCTTCGTCTTGCCCTGCAGCTCGGTATAGCGCGTCGTGATACCGTGCAAAACTTCTCTGTCGACCTTCTTTACATCAATTTCACCATCAAGAGTTGTAAATTCTACCTCACGACCCGATTGCCCAAATGGCTCAGCCGTTGCGGCTGTTTCGCTATGAGTTGGGACGTCTGCGTGGTTGCTGCAATATGCTGCACCATTTATACCAATAAGTAGAGCAACAAGAGCCGCTGCTTTTTGTCCAAGCGAGAACCGTGGCACACCTATCTTGTCTATATCATCGGTAGCGCTCTCATTACTTAACGTAATGCGCAAGTTGGTCTCGCTCAAAATCGGTTTTCGTGCAAAGCTCCCTTCCATACTGCTTGTTTTCTGCCAAGGTTTCTTCATTGCCATCGCCTCCTGCTTTATTTTATCAATTACCTATTTCCCGCTATAGTACTTTGTATTTGCTATATATGTCAAATATGGTCTACTCGAATCTACAAAGCTAGCAAGCAAAAAGCCAGCTACCCCACAATAGCCGGCTCTGTACTATGCCTCGCAGCACATTAATTTTAGTCTCCATCCACCGTCGTATGAGCAAACTGCCGTGTGCCACGCCAGGCCAAGAAGCCGATGAGGAGCGCGTTTGCCACCAGCGCAAAGCCAGCCAAGATGAGCATGTGCTGCGTATAGAGCGCGCTATCTACCCCACCCGAGATCGCATGACGATAGGCAATGATAGAGTGCGTCATGGGCAGCCAGGGGTTGATAGCTTGGAAGAAACTAGAGGCTGTTTGGATAGGGAATATCCCTTCGCTCGCTGCCAGCTGGAGCACCATGATGATCATTACCACCAGCCGGCCAGGGTTATCCAGCACCATCACCAGCAGCGTAATAAGCGACATAAAGGCAAGCGAGGCAAGGTAGCTTGTGGCAACAAATAGCCACGGGTGGTCGGGCTGCAAGCCTACCACATAGACTAGCACTAGCATCATAATCGTTGCTTGCACCAGTGCAGCCAACCCCAAGACCGACATCTTAGCCAGCCACCAGCGCCAGGCATTTTCTTGGCGCGAGAAGGTCTTGCGCACTGGGTACATCGTCGTCAGAGCCAACCCACCAACGAAGAGCGCTAGCGAGAGCATATATGGTGCCATGGCATAGCCGTAATTTGGCACACTGCCAGTACTGTGCTCGCTACTCGCTACAGGTGCGGCCATCTGCTGCTGAGCCGCTGGGTTGGTTGGCAGGAGCTTTACCTGAGCAGCACCAGTCTGCAGTTTGTGCGCCAGTGTGCTCGAGCCATCCGCCAGCTGGTTGCTTGCCTGCACCAGCGTGCTAGAGTGCTGCTGCAAGGTGGCTGCGCCCTGGGCCAGTTGCCCACTACCCTGCTGAGCTGTTGCGAGATTGCCCGCCACCTGTGCTGCACCAGCCTGGAGCCGCTCGCTACCAGCCCGCACCGTATTGTACCCCGCAAAGGCAGTGATGGCTTGTGGGGCAAATTGCTCCACGCCAGTGTTGAGCACCGCCACACCATTCTTGAGTGTTTGCTGCTGAGCGGCAAGCGTTTTAGTGAGAGTATCAAGGTTGGCTAGCAAGCTCTGCGTTTGCTCGGCAATGGCTTTGGTCTGCTGCAGAGCACTCGCTATGGTCTGCAGCTCGGGCAGTGTGATGGTCGTGCTACCGCCAGATGCAGCCGCCTGCGCACTAGTCTTTTGGAGGATCGCCCCAGCCGACGCGGCGGGTGCTTGCATTGCCTGGAGCGCACCCACCACCCGCTGCGCATCTTGGACGACGGCCGCCTGCTGAGCTGCCACCGCTGGTGATGGCTGAGCCACTTGGGCGTTGAGTGTATTCATCCCTTGTTTGATCTGCTGCATACCAGCCGTTAGCTGGCCCACTTGGGCCGCCGTTGGCAGTTGGCCAGTCAGCTGCGCTGTGCCCTGCTGGACCTGTACTGCGCCGGCCTGTAGCCGCCCTAAGCCCGCTGTCAGCGTCTGCTGCTTGCTCGCCAGTTGGCTAACGCCATTGGTATAGTGGGTAAGACCCGCTTGGAGCTGCGCCGACCCCTGGTGCAAGCGCCCAGCACCATCACCAGCCTGCGCCATGCCATTACCCACTGCACCAATACCCGCTGCCACCTCTTTGAGGTAGGTTTGGGTCACTTGCTCGGCCACTGTTTCCTTCACTTTTTGCGCGGCTTGGCGGCTAATGACCGCACCAATGTAGTTCTTGGCTGGCGTCAGCTGATACGACACCACTGCTTGCTGTGGCTTGTCTTGCCGAAGTGACGCCGCACGCTGCGAGAAGTCCTCCGGCACCGTCACTACTGCGTAGTAATAACCACGACGCACGCCATCATCGGCTTGCTGCTTGGAGACGAATTCCCACTTAAGCGCCTTGCTCTTGTGCAGAGACTCAGTCATTGTCCGGCCGATCTGCAGCTCCTTGCCATTGATCTGTGCCCCCTTGTCTTCATTCACAAAGGCAATCGGCAGTCGGTCGGTATGCCCATACGGGTCCCACACCGAGCTGAGGAAAAACGCCGCATATATTACCGGCACAAAGGCTAGCGCTATCACCGCCACCAATAGTGTTTTGCTCTGCAGCAAGTGCCGCCATTCTGCCTGGACCATCAGGCTGCGGCGGCGACGGATGGCTTGCTTCATCTTTTCACCCATTGTTCATTAACTCCCGAATAATATCTTGCAATGTTACTGTCTGCAGTGTCTCAGCCCAGCGTGCCTGAGCCCGATCAAAGGCACCAAGGATGCTCACCTCACCGCGTTTGATCTTGCTATCATCCGCCTGGCGGGCAAACATCCGCTCGGCTACTCCTTGGTACTGGACGAAGCTCTCCGTCCCCTCGACTGCCGCCACGATATCCCACAGCGTCAGCTCCGTACTAGTCCGCGCCAGGCGAAAGCCACCACCCGCACCCCTCGCCGAGGTAATCAGCTGGGCTGTTACGAGCTTGCGCGTTACTTTGGTAATATACGTTGGCGACACCCCCATTTGCTTTGCCAAGCTCTGGTTCGTCACTGGCGATCGCAGGTCTGGATGCGCCAGCAAAATCACAATGCAACAGGCCTGCTCGACTGCTCCTGATAATCTCATGGTTTTATATGCGAGGTGCTATGCAGCCCACCCTGCGCAGCACCTCACTCCTCCTTTCTTTGATTGTTGATAATGGATATCTAATATCCAGATTAGCATAGGCTATTCCCTTTTTCAAACCTGCCGTCTGCGAATACCCTAATGGCTATATACAAAAGTCTATCAACTAACTGGCAGAATCATCCAAAATAATTGTTATGCAATAAAGCAAATTATGTGGTAGAATAACGACACATAAGTCAACCATAAGGAGTAAGCAGCTATGGAAAAACTCATTCGAACAGAAAATGACGCCTGGGAGACCTTTGCAAGAGCCTATGGCTCATCAAATCATAGAGCTCACGACCTATTCAAAATTGAGCGCCAGACGGGCTGCTGGGTGTTCCGCTGGGCAGACCGCGCCAACATGCCTATGGGGATGGCACCCTGGGTTGTGACTGATGAAGGTAAAGCAATGAGAGTTGGCATTCCCCTTTCGCTCAAGACAGTGCTGGCAGAGATCGCAGAAAATTCAGAAAAATAGCGAAGCAACGGCGAAATAACGCTGATCTTTGTTAACCCTCCGAGAGCTAGGTCTCATATGTGGTCTTGAATATGTATTTTGCTGGGCTGATGAATAACAGCCCAGCATTAGCATTTTCTTTTTGTGCTACTTTGCGCGGCGTGCCAGCGGCTTCGTGCCTTTGTAGAGTAGGTAACGGAACAGCCCCGCCTCATACAGCGTACTATAGCCATGCGATGCCATCACGGCATTAACGAAGAATGGCGCAAGCTTTGCATCTGGCTGGATCCAGGCAAATGGCCGAGCGAGCGAGCGCAAGCGGTGGTATGTTGGCATAACGGCCTCTGTCCAATCAGTCTCGCTTATATCCGCAAAGCCAGCCTGCTGCAGTGCCTGCGATATCTCACCGGGGTTCTGCTGCCGCACACCAAAGCCACCAGCATGCTGCTCCAAAAAGTCCATCATGCGCTGCTGGCGAGCCGACATATGGCGCGCATCGACCTCATAATCGGCAAACACTACACGCCCACCCGGCTTGAGGATGCGATAAAATTCCTGCATCGTGGCCCGCATATCCTTGGCGTGCGACAGTGTCTCATTCACATACACCACATCGAAATACTCGTCTGGGAAGTCGGTGTGCGAATAATCGCCGAGCACAAAGCGCGGCGCAGGAGTCATATGCCGCGACAACTTCTCAGATATCTTAACCTCTCGTGGAGTGATGGTAATACCTATTACCTCACCCCCCCCCATTGGCCTGGACGAGGTATCGCGTCATCACGCCCTGGCCCGAGCCGGCATCGAGCACACGGTCGGTTGGCTTAAGCTGCAGCTCCTTGGCAAACATCCGCAAGAAGTTCGCCTGAGCTTGCCGCTCATTCTTCGTCTCGCTCGTCCAATAGCCAGCGTGTTGCGATCGGCCCAGCACCATGTTGTAGCCAGCCCACGAGCCAAACCGCGAATAGTATGCTGCCACACCGTTTGTTGTTTTGTCCATCATATTCTCCTTGTTACTGTACTTATCTTATAGTATAGCGTAGAACCAGTGGACATAGCGGATTTGTGGATCTTTCCCTGATATGCCCTCGCTCTAGCTCCCTCCTCCTCTTTGCTGCCTTTCAGATTCTCTCCACTCACTCTATTTTTCCTACCTCAGATGAGCCTATTTTATTAAAGCATGAGCGATATCATAATTATGACAATGGGGCGATTTGTAGTATCATATATAAGTATAAGTGTTATACCAATGAGGTGAGGAGGAAACACAATGCCAAAATCAGAAGCAACTGGCCTGCCATGGCCAGCCCAAGCAGCCCGCAGACAAACCACGCGCCAGTCTGACCCTGCCATTCGCGATAGCAGCGCCTACCGGCAAAAGCCTGCCGACGACACCGAGCGCACCACATCAGCAACCGCGCAGAGCGAGCTTGATACAACCAAGAGCAAGCTTGCCACCCTGCAAAAGGCATTGCAGCACGTGACCGCCGTCGAGATTGGTGAGGCACAGCTAGGCACCAGCGCACGCGATTACATCAGCCACGCGCTCGAGGTGTCGCGTGTTTTTTCTGAGCTAGAGCATCGCCGCATGCCTGTCAATGGCTCGTATAATGGCCAGCCCTTCCAAGTATTACCCAGCTCCAGCCTCGAGCTGATCGAGCGCGACCTCGGCCGTGCAAGCTTTGGCCCTTATGGCCCAGCTGGCCTCACCCGCGTTGGCCCTCAGCCCAAAGAAGAGCTTACACTCGACGACTATGTCGCCGATGCCACCGCCCAAGCCACGGCCGACTACAACACCAAGAAAAAGCAAGCCGACGAGCAAGCCAAGATCGCCACCGAGCTCCAAACCGCCCAAGAGCTCCTCGAGCGCAAAGGCTACGGCGTGACCGCACCAGAGGCTGGCAAGACGAAGACCGCCTAACCAGCTCCACAAACATGCATACCAAGGTAAGTATTGCGACAATGCTTACCTTTTTTCGTTTGCATAGCAAAGCTCTTGCCGCTTCCTCTCCTGCCAGTTATAAGGCGCATGTGTCTGAATATCTCTATACTATTCATTATTTACTCTGCGTCGCCTGCCGCACATACGCCACTGCTCGGACGAAGTCGTCGATGAGCGTCTGGCGCATGGCACCGTTGTATAGCGCAGCGGCTGGGTGGTAAAGCGGAATGACGACGAACTCTCGCTCGTGCAAGCGCACTTTGCGCGGCTGGCCATGGTCGCGGCTGATACGTAGATCGGGGATGAATCCACCACCACTGTGCCGCCCAAGAGTAAGTACTGCCTTTGGCTGGATAATATCGAGTTGTCGCATGAGGTACGGCCAAAAGGCGCGCTTCTCCTCCGGCAATGGGTCGCGATTATTGGGCGGACGGTATTTAACGATATTAGTAATGTATACATCACTGCGCACGAGGCCAGCCGTGGCTAGCATTTCGTCCAGGAATTTCCCTGCCGCCCCCACAAATGGCTTGCCTTGCAGGTCTTCATTCTTACCGGGCGCTTCCCCCACAAAGACGATGTCGGCATTGGGGTTGCCATCACCCAGCACCAGCTGCGTGGCCTGGGCAGCCAGCTCGGGGCAGAGCTTGGCGGCGATAATCTCCTCAGCGAGGTGCGCTAGCTGAGCGGCTTGGGTTTGGTCTGGCGTGGATGGGTCAAGTGGATGGGTCATAATACATCTAGTATAACAATCGATGGGCGGGTGGAGCAAAAATCAGCTGTAATTGATCGCGCTGGTGCTGAGTGTTGCTATTCTGCTTTGCAGCATTGAGGGGTGTAATAATTGCTGAGGTTTTGCGATGCTGGTCGATAGCAAACAAACGCAACCGAGGGTAGAAAAACAAAAAAGCAATCCTGCATTGCTTTTGTCTACCAAGAGTAGTCCGCTCCCGCGGAGATAGAGCATCCAGATGGACGCGTCGATACCTCCGCCGGGAGCGGGTGTGGTGAGGTTACCAGCTAACTCTAAGTCCCTCACCAAGAGACTCAATTCTTGGGCTGTAGCCCAAGGATGCTAACTGGTCGACAATATCCTGTTGAGTTGTGTTCAGCTCATCATGCACGTCTACAAAGGTGAACCCACTACCATCATAGATAGTGAGCCACTTACCCTGCTGAGCTGCTGCCTGAGCCGCCATCAGAATAGACTCCATGACCTCCTCTACAGCAGGTTCGGGAGATTCATAATACGCGACGGAGACTTCACGCATTACACTAGCTGGCAGAGCCATGATCGGCTCCTCTCTGCACTCGCTATGAGTGCGATAGTGAGCTCAACCCTATGTCGAGCTCTCTCCATTGCTGCGCACGCTCTGGTGTAGCGTCATCAGAAAACTGGGCGCTCTGTAGCGCTCGGCAGTTCCTCTAGCAGCAGCAAGTCGAGA
>ERZ772967.1022-NODE-1022-length-19932-cov-4.538763_pt1 | contig 19932 bp, 16 predicted proteins | sample MGYA00511677_ERZ772967 | MGnify/ENA primary metagenome ERZ772967 (study PRJEB29015, sample SAMEA2737931) | human oral metagenome | biome: human oral; feature: human-associated habitat; material: dental | place: China | collected 2146 ...
CCGGCTTCGGCTGATCCGGCTTCGGCTGATCCGGCTTCGGCTGATCCGGCTTCGGATCGACCGCCGGCGTATAGGTGTAGCCGCCTTGACCCGTCGCTTCCGCGAAGGTGATGTTCTCAAGGCGCTTCGATGCCGCGGATGTCGTAAGACCCTCGGCGATCTCCGCCTTGCCCGCGAGGTTCTTCTCGCCCGTCGTGTACGCCGTGTACCAGAGCTTTTTCGCGAGTGCATTGAGCGTTGCACTGACGAGATTTTTGTCTGCCGCCTTCGTCGACTCCGTGTTGAGTCCCGCATTGTTCGTCGAGAGCGTGATGCCGCTGCCCGCCGCTGCCTTTGCGATACGGACGTCGCCGCCCTTCATCGTGGTCGGCGTAGCCGCATCGTGGTCATAAATCACCTTCGTATGTCCGCTGTAGTTGTCGATGGCAAGCTCCTGCGCATCCTTCTGGAAGATGGCGCCGCGCGATGCCTCTGCCGCACCGCCGTAGAAGTTCGTGATGCGGCTCTTGCCGACATAGGCAGCAGCAGCGCCTGTACCGGTCGCCGTGCCCGCACCGACATCCTCGTTGTCCTGATAATAGCGCGTGTTGCGTCCCTCGTTCGTCCACAAGGCACCGTTCTTCACATAGAGGTTTGCCGTGCCGCCGTTGTCGACGAGGCCGTGCAGGGAGGAGCCCGCCGTCGTGAGGGCGACGTTCAGTCTGCCCGTAGGCAGAGCGAAGAGATCGCCGTCGAGCCGGACGTCCTTCGTGCCAGGGGTCGTGCCGTTCGCGCCCGTATTCATGTTGATCGTGCCCTGATAGGCGGCGAGCGCATAGTAGCTGTACTTCATGCCTGCCGGCACCTGAATCGTGCCGCCGCCGATCTGAACGCTACTGTCCGCCGCGTTCGTCGTCACGCCGTTGCCGTAGACGGTCATATCCACATTGCCGTTCACCGTCACATTGCTCTTTTCAACCTGCGTCAGGATGCCGGCGTTGTTGAAGCGCGAGAATACATTCTCACGGTTGAGCGGGATGCCCCACTGATCGGTAGATGCCCCCGCAATCTTCAGATCGTTGTTGATGCGGATGCTGGAGGCTTTGCTTGCCTCATAGGACTTCTCCCCACGGCGATCGCTCTTCTGTACAGCGACGCCATTGCCGCCAAGGCCGCCTGTCATGGAGATGTTGACGGGCGCGTTGATGGTGATCCGGGACGCCTTGTTCTTCGCTGCATCAAGCTGGACAGCGTTCGTCAGCGAAGTGCCGCCGGCAAAGCCTTTCGTGATGATATTGACTTCGTTTGCATTCACCGTGACATTCTTACCGTTTCCTGCATAGATACCCGTCGGATTGCCGATGGTGTTCTCCGTCTGGAGCTGCAGCATACCGGCTGCAGTGAGCGTGACATCCTTCGTCCCCGCATAGATTCCTGCGAGAACATTCGTCTTGTAATCGCCGAGCTTCTCCTTGCCGAGGCTGATGACGGCATCGCTGCCGAAGTTCCGCGTCTGCGTGACGGAGTCCGTAAGTGCCGCGCCGCTCTTCCATACAGCTTTATCGTTTGCCGCTGCAGGTTCTGCGAGGACAACGGACGCCGTATCGCCATAGACCTGATCCGGCTCAAGCATCGTGATCTTGTTGAAGCGCGAGAATGCCTTGTTGTCGGAGAAATCTTTCGCCTGCCATTTGTATCTCTCTGTGTCGTCGCCATCCTCATAGGCGCGCAGCGTATCGCCGAGCTCAAGCCAGAGGCGCTTCGTATAGTACTCGGCATTGAGCTTGCCGAACCAGCCTTCCTCATTCTCAACGGCGACAATATCGGTCCACGGCTTCGGATCATCAGAGAGCAGATTCGATACGGTCGTCTGATAGACGTGCGCACTGATTTTACTGCCGGACGGACTGAGGTTGTACGTCATGACATAGGCCGTGCCGTTGGGCAGGATCTTGAGATCGCGCATATCCTGACCTGTTGCCGTCACATCGGTCGGCAGCTTGACGCTGCGCTTTTCCGTGCCGACTAATTTGCCGCTGTCGTCGATCTTTGCGACGCTGAGGGCAGTATAATGTGTGTTTCCCGTCCCGTTGTAGTGCTGATAGCCGCCGATGCACGAGACGAGGAGATGATCGTTGAATCGGTTGAGCCTGCCCTGGTCGATATTGCGGCTGATGCGCGTATAGCTGCCAAATTTCAGGGTACCGTCATCCTGAATATCGTACTGCATGAGGAAGCCGTCGTCGTAGGGGTCATAGCCGCCGAGCGGGTTGACGGATGCCGCCACATAGAGCTTTTTCCCCACGGTGAGCAGCGCCTCGCCGTGCACCGCTGCCTTTGCGGGATCGCCCGTATAGGTCATGCCCTTTACGCCGTTCTTGTCCTCGTCAAGGTTCTGGAAGGTTTCCGTGAAGTTATAGCCGCAGTATTTCTTGATGTCCTCCTTGAGATCGACGGTTGCCGAACGGTTTTCAAAAAGGTCGTTGTCGATACGCCGCACGACACTGATCTTGCCGAGATCGTAGCCCGTCACATAGATATGGGTGTCCGTACCTGCCGCTGCGTGCGCATTCGGGACGGCGAGGACTTTGCCGCTCGCCACAGCTGCGGCAGCACCCTCGGAGTTTGGATCAATGAGGAGATTCCCTTCGAGCTCCGTCGTGCTGTATGTGTACTGCCGCAAAAACACCATGCTCTTGCCGGCCAGATGCAGACCGAAGGAGGCAGGGTCACGGTTCAGATTCTTCAGCACGCCGGGATGCCCCTCGGCATCGATATGCGTCGTCACACGCGAGCCTGTCACAGCCCCCATCTCACTGTTGCCGTAGTCAGACGGGATGGTAGAGACGAGGTTTGCTGCAGATGCAGTTGAGCCGTAGAGAAGTCCACCCAGGACGAGCGCCGTCAGTCGCACATGCTGCTCTTTGATAAAATGCGGTTTCATAATATTCCCTCCCTAGAATTCATAGCGGAATGTCATATAGTAACTGCGTCCTTGCAGCGGATACTCGATGTTTACGCTGCCCGGGTCACTGCCGAAGCGCTGCAGACTGTTGACGCGCTGCTTCGGGCCTCGATCGAACACGTCATTGCAGCCGAGCGAAAGTGTCATATCCTTGCGCGGCGACCACTTGAGACCGAGGTTGACGGTAGTCAGCGGCTCCGTCGGACGACCCGCAAGCTCGCGCTTAGTGGCATCGTTCGTTGTCGGAAGCGCATAATGCGTGTAGTACTTCGAGAGATAATGCGCCTCGCCGAAAAAGAGCCATTGGCTTGTCGGACGATACGTCAGGCGCAGATTTCCCTCCCATTCCGGCTGGAAGGTCGGATGCACGTCCATCCAGTCGTAATGAACCGTTGAATCCTTGCGCTGTGCACTCATCTTGAGATAAGTGCCCTCGAGATCAAGGTCGAACTTCTTCCAGTGGAAATTCGTCTGCAGCTCAATGCCGTGCGCCTTGCCGCGCGCATCGTTGAAATAAGAACTGTACGTAAGTCCCGCGCGATAGAGCATGAGCATGCGATCCGTATCGCGCCAGAAGTAGGTGAGCGTCGTCCGATTGTCCGCGCCGAGTGCCTTGCCGTCCCAGATGGCGCTGAGATCGAACTGCTTGCCTTCCTCCGGCTGCGGGAACACCGCGCTCTCGCCGCGAAAGTCACGCGGCGAGGGAAGGATGCCTGCACCGTCGCCCGCGATCTCATACATGTTGAGCAAACGAAAATAGGTGCCGCCCGTCATGCGCATGGAGAAGCTGTCATTGAATTTCTTTTTCAGTGCAAGCTGCCATGTCACCTTCGCATCGACCTGATCGTCCTTCGGATGAATCCAATGGTATGTCTTTGCCGGATTGAATCTGCCGAAGCGGCTGTAACCCGTGATCTTCGAGCGATTGTAGCGGATGGCGGGCGTCAGCTGCCATGTACTTTCCCTGTCGAGCGTGATCGTATCCTGAATCTGTATGTTGAAGATGTCCTGGTCAAATTGATCGCGCATCTGCGTCCAAAGGTTACCGATCTGCGCCTGCGCATCGTCGATAACCTTATCGAGGCCATCTCCGCGTATATTCATGCGCTCGTGCGAGTAGTTCATCTGGAAGTCGAGCATATTGCGTTTATCCAGTTCGTATGTTCCATCGAGCTGCACATTGTACTTATTCGAGCGATATTCACTCCACTCGCGCATGGGGACGCTATCCCACTTTTTTGTCGTGTCTGTGTAGAGGTGCTCGGCGCGATAATCTTTTTTCTGGTTCAGATAGTCAGCCATCCACCCCCATTCGAAGCGCTTCCCGATGTAACGGCGCTGCACTAAGAGCTCCGAGGCGCGAATCTTCTGACGCCGACTGTCTTGTTTGTAGAGATCTTCCCGATCGACCTTCAGTCCCGGCGTAATCATGTCGTAGTAACTTTTCATATCAACCCAGAGACTGTCGGGCAGGTGTCTGTTGACCGTTTTGTAGGTTCCCTTGATCATCCAGTCGTTATTCTGCCATTTGACGAGGAGATCGGTATTCTTATAGTCGTTATATTGCCGACGACGCTCTGCATCACGTGCCGCCTCTGCAAGGCTCTCGCTGTCGTCGATGGCTTGCTTTTTTGAATTTACCTTCAACTGCCATTGACCTGTACCATGTGCTGTGTCATAAGCAGCACGCTCCGCCGGTGTCATTGCAAGAAATTGATTTAACTCGCGTCGGTCTGCGAGGTACTTCTTCCCCACCTGCGTATTCGTAAACCACTGATCCGCCGCATAGCTGTGATACGGGAAATCCCCGTCGCGCGACTCGTGATTCAATCCGAAGAGCAAACTGCCCGAGCCGACAGGCGCCGTAATCTCGACCGACGCCTTCCTTGAGCCGAAGGAGCCGGGGCCGATCTCTGCCGAGCCGTGTGCGCCCGTCGGCTTCTTCGTCACGACGTTGATGACACCGCCGATGAAGGTGCCGCCGAAGCGTGCGGGGATGTAGCCGCGGTAGACTTCGATGCGCTCGACGTTGCTGACGGGGATCGTCGAGATGTCGACCGCCGCGTCGCCGCCGAGGTTCGTCAGCACGCCGTCGACGAAGACGCCGACCTGCGCCGCCGTCGAGCCGCGCACGGTCACGGTCGTATACTGCCCCTTGCCGTTGACTTCGCGCACATGGACGCCCGGCACCATCTTGAGGAAGTCGGGCAAAGTCTTCTGCTCGCCCTGAAACTCCTCGGGTCGGATGACGGTCACGGTGCCCGGCGAGAGCGTTTCCTCCCAGTCGGGCCGCTTCGCCTCGACGGTGATCGGCTCCGTCTCATAGTATTGCGCCTTAGCATCCGCCGCTTGCGCTTCTCCTGCCGCCTGTGGCACATTCGCCGCGCCCGCCGTCGCTGGATAGAACCATGCACCTGCGGTAAGCATTGACAGAACACCTGCGATGAGCCGTCTTTCTTTCCTTGTTGACATAATTCAGCCTCCTTGCCCTTCCAAAATAGTCCTACCATATTCAGAATAGATAGACAATAATTCCTATATCCTCTTGATATGCCGTCTTATATATTTATCCCTCCCGAATAAAAAGACCGTCTGCACCCACAGCATAGGTTCAGACGGCCAGAATTTTTCGTGGAAAAGAAAAACGGTGCGACAAAACGCACCGGAGATAAATCTATCCCGAAACTCATAGACGAAATCCCCTACCCATCGCTCGCAGGTACCAGCTTCGAGGAAAGCTCAAAGCCGACGGTGATGTTGAAACAGGCAGTTCTCCTGGCTCAGATTCATCGCCCTGCCAAACCTTCCCAGAAAACTTTCCAGTGGTATTTCTTGGCGGACTCCTCTTACAGTGGCGGGACCGCTCCGGCTTCTACCGGATTCCCTATTAAGTCTTGCGACACCTGTCTCCTACCATATTTTATTTTTATGCTTTCATTAGCATTAGTCTAATACAGTCTTTCGTGTTTGTCAACGATTCTTTTTGTATATAGTTCATTCGACATCCCATGTGAGAAACTCTAGTCAAATTTCCTATCGTAAAGCAGCGCAGCGATCAGGACGACGAAGCACGAGCCGGCATTGTGCACGAGCGCGCCCGTCGTAGGATTGAGCTTCTGCATGAGTGACAGGACGATGGCAGCAAAATTGATGCACATCGAGAGCGTGATGCTGAGTTTGATCGTCGTCGCCGTGGCATTGGCGAGGCGCTTGAGGTAGGGCACCTCGCCAACATCGTCGCGCATCAGCGCTACGTCGGCGGCTTCGACCGCGATGTCGCTGCCCATCGCGCCCATCGCCGCACTGACGTCAGCACACTTCAAGGCGGGTGCGTCGTTCACGCCGTCGCCGATCATCAGAACCTTGCGCCCCTTTTCCTGCAGTTTCCTGACGTGTGCGACCTTATCTTCGGGCAGAAGATCCGCATGTATCTCGTCGATGCCGACTTGGCTCGCAAAGTAGGCGGCGGCTTCCTTGTTGTCGCCCGTCAGGAGTACGGTGCGCACCTCCATAGCGTGCAGACGCTCGACCATCGCCTTCACCTCAGGACGCAGCGTATCGGAGAGGGCGAGCGCACCGATGCACCGCTCCCCTTCCGCCGCGAGCACGAGCGCCTTGCCTTCGGCGCGCAGGCGCTCCAAAGCTTCACGCATCGGCGCTTCCGGCATGATGCCGTTTTCCGCAAGGTAGCTCTCGCTGCCGCATAAGAGTTTTCGCCCTGCAACCTTTGCCGAAACGCCCCTGCCCGCCGTCATGCGAAAATCCTCCGACGGCGCAAGCACGACGTCCTGCGCCGTCGCATGGGCGACGATCGCCTTGCCCAGCGGATGCTCGCTCCTCGCCTCAACGGAGGCGACGATTTGGAGCAATTCCTCTTCATTGACAGTTTCAGCAAAGGGCAGGACATCGCTGACAGAGAGTTTGCCGCAGGTCAATGTGCCTGTCTTGTCGAAGGCGATCGTATCGACCTTGCTCATCTTTTCCAAGGTCTCTCCCGATTTGATGATGACACCGCGCTTCGTCGCCTGTCCGATCGCCGCCATGATCGCCGTGGGCGTCGCCAAGACGAGAGCGCACGGGCAGAAGACGACCAGCAGCGTGACTGCGATGATGATGTTCGCCGTCGCAACATAGGCGCCGACGGCGAGCACGAGCACGATGGGAACGAGCCAGCTCGCCCAGCGGTCGGCGATGCGCTGCATCGGCGCCTGCTTATCCTCCGCCTCCTGCACCATGCGAATGAGGCGCTGCAGGGAGCTTGACTCGCCTACCTCCTTCACTTCGACATCGACCGAGCCAAAGCAGTTGAGCGTGCCGCAGAAGACCTCTTCACCTGCGCCCTTGTCGACGGGCAGGGATTCGCCCGTCATGACGGACTGATCGACGGAAGTCTCGCCTGCAAGAATCGTGCCGTCCACGGGAATCCGTTCGCCGGGCAGGATGCGCAGCACATCGCCGCGCACGATCTCTTCGAGCGCGATCATTTCCTCCCTGCCGTCTCGGATTCTCCGACCCTGCGTCGGCGAAAGCGCGAGGAGATTCTTCAACCCCTTCTTCGCACGCTCCGTAATCGCCTCTTCGAGAAGTGCGCCGAGCGCCATGATGAAGGCGACCTCGCCCGCCGCGAAAAGATCACCGATGGCGATTGCCGCAAGCATCGCCATCGAGATCAGAAGCGCCGACGAAATCTTGCTGATGCCGCGATTGTAAATGATGCGCCAAACGGACAGATAGAGCAGCGGAATGCCGCAGATGACGACCGTAAACCATGCGGGGTCGAACGGCAAAATCTGCATGGGCGCCATTTCCGCGCTGAACTCCTCCATCACATGCGGCACGAGATCGAGCAGCAGAAATGCCGCCGCCACGAGCGTCATGGAAAGACTCGCGAGAAAATCGTTAAGCCTCTTAAGAAGCGCCGCCGCACTTTGCAGTCTGTCGCAGCCATAGCCGCTTGGCTGCGAAGGTTTCTTTCCCTGTACCGCATTCGCCTCTGCCATAAAGATCCCCCATTTCGTTATTCCTTGACAAGATGGCATCCTCTTGCGTACAATAAATGCAATAAAGAACATATTGTTCTTTATTATTTTAAGCAGATGTCCGCAAGAAAACAACGGAGGATTGAGGCGCCGCGTTTCTTACGGAACATCTCGATAAATTTGTACGGCGAGGGGGATTTATGGACAGACGACAGAAAAAGACGAGGGCGGCGATTTTTGCCGCTTTCAGCGAGCTTGCAGCGAAGAAGAGCTACAACAAGATCACGGTGCAGGAAATCATCGACAGCGCCGACATCGGACGCACGACTTTCTACGCGCACTTCGAGACGAAGGACGATCTCCTCAAGGCTCTGTGCGAGGAGCTTTTCGGCCACATCGTCGGCAGCGCGATGGACCGCACGCACACGCACGGGATGTACTCGGATGGCCAGGCGCCCCACTCCGTCTTCCTGCACCTCCTGCAGCATCTCGAAGAGAACGACAGCAATATCCTCGGACTTCTGTCATCTGCGAGCAGCGACATCTTCCTACGCTATTTCAAGGACAGCTTGAAGGAGCTCGTGCGCCTGCACATCGTCGCGCACGGAAGGGAAAATCCCGCCGTGCCGCAGGATTTTCTCGTCAACCACATCACGGGCAGCTTCGTCGAAATGGTACTGTGGTGGATCAAGGGCGGCCGGAAGATGACACCCGAAGATCTCGACCGCTGCTTTCGCGCCGTGATCGAGCCGATTCTCTAGCATGAAGGACGCAAGTATCACTGGCTAGAAGAGATTTTTAATGCTATAATGACAGAAAGAAGGTGAGTTCGTGCAAAAAGAGGAACAGACTTCAGAAAAAGATCATACACTTCCTTACCAAAATCCAATCTACGACCAACATGCCAAACGTCTGCTTTCACAAAGAGCCATCATGGCGCGCCTTCTCAAACGAACCGTACCAGAATTTGAAAAAGTCTCCATTTCCGACATCGCCGAAAAATACATCGAAGGCACGCCGCAAATCAGTGAGATTCCTATCGACCGAGATAAGACGAATACGGTGAGAAAAACTCCTAAAGAAATCTTTGGCGATGCCACGGAAAACGTCGCCATCACCGAAGGTTGGATTCGCTTCGACATCTTATTTCGTGCACGCGCCCCAAAATCAGGAGAATTGATCACATTGATCGTCAATGTCGAGGCGCAGAGAACGCAGCGTAGGTCGAAACTCGGTTACGCACTTTTACGTCGTGCCATCTACTATGCCAGTCGCTTGATTTCCTCACAAAAGGAAACCGAATTTACCGGGTCTTCCTACGATGATATCAAGAAAGTTTACAGCATCTGGCTCTGCATGGATTCCCCCAACGGCAAAAGCGCCATCAATCGCTACGAACTGAATGAACATCACATTCTTCACTGCCATAGGGAAAATCGCGTCGACTATGACTTGATAAGCATCATCACGATCCATCTTGGAGACGAGCAGCAGCTAAACGAGGATTGGCTCATCCGTTTTCTAAAAATCCTATTCAAGGATACAAAGACGTCTCCATCAGAAAAGAAGAACCTACTAAAAAATGAATTCGATCTTGATACGACTACAGATATAGAAGAGGAGTTGAAGACGATGTGCAACCTGAGTACAGGCATCTATGAGCAGGGCATGGAACACGGCATGGAGCGCGGTATGGAGCGCGGTATGGAGCGCGGCATGGAGCGCGGCATGGAGCGCGGCATAGAAAAGAATCGCTTAGATACAGCACTTTCTATGCTCAAAGAGAATCTTCCCCTCGATATGATTGCCCGAATTACAAACCTATCACTGGACAAGATCAAATCCTTGCAAAAAGAACATTCGATACATTGACAGTCCTCGCCCCTTTTGCTAAAATGGTACAGCAAGTCACGGAGAGGTGTCCGAGCGGTTTAAGGAGCCGGTCTTGAAAACCGGTGATGCAGCAATGCACCGTGGGTTCGAATCCCACCCTCTCCGCCATGATGAAATAATCGAGGCATAGATAAAAAGACGGTGCATGAATCTTCGGATTCATGCACCGTCTTTTTTGAGGTTGCTTACTTGTCGTAGGATGTCTTCGTCGCATCAAGACGCGCGATGGCGCGGAGCAGAGCCGCTTCGGCACGCTGGAGGTCGATCTCCTTCGACGCCGAGGCGCTGCGGAACGCCTCGATGCGCTCCTTCGCTCGCTGATAAGCGCGCTGGGCGCGATTGATATCGATGTCGATCGGCTCTTCGGCGGCTGAGGCGAGCACCGTGATCTTCTCGGGCTGCACTTCCATGAAGCCCCCGGAGACGGCGATGAGTTCTTCGCGGTCGGGGAACTTCACATGCATGGCATGGGGCAGCAGTCCCGTGACAAGCGGCGCGTGATGCGGCAGGATGCCGAGCTCGCCGCCCGTCGAACGCACGATGAGCATGGCGATGTCGTCGCTGTAGACAACCCGGTCGGGGGAGACAATTTCGAGCTTGATGGAAGCCACGAATCATCCCTCCTTTTTGATCTTGTCCGCTTTTTCGATGACCTCGTCGATGTTGCCGACCATGTAGAACGCGTTCTCGGGCAGATCGTCGTACTTGCCTTCGAGAATTTCCTTGAAGCCGCGGATCGTTTCCTTCAGCGGCACATACTTGCCGGGCGAGCCCGTGAAGACTTCGGCGACGGCAAAGGGCTGCGACAGGAAGCGCTGGATCTTACGCGCACGCGCAACGGTGAGCTTGTCCTCGTCGGAAAGCTCCTCCATGCCGAGGATCGCGATGATGTCCTGCAGTTCCTTGTACTTCTGAAGCACCGCCTGCACGCCGCGCGCGACTTCGTAGTGATCCTCGCCGATGACGTTCGGGTCGAGGATGCGCGAGGTGGAATCCAAAGGATCGACGGCGGGATAGATGCCGAGCTCGGCGATCTGGCGCGAAAGAACGGTCGTCGCATCGAGATGCGTGAACGTCGCTGCAGGCGCTGGGTCCGTCAAGTCGTCGGCAGGCACATAGACCGCCTGCACGGACGTGATCGAGCCTTTCTTCGTCGAAGTGATGCGCTCCTGCAGAGCGCCGACGTCCGTCGTCAATGTCGGCTGGTAGCCGACGGCGGAAGGCATGCGGCCGAGAAGAGCCGAAACCTCGGAACCTGCCTGAATGAAGCGGAAGATGTTGTCGATGAAGAGCAGAACGTCCTGCCCCTGCACATCGCGGAAGTATTCCGCCATCGTCAGACCCGTCAGGGCGACGCGCATACGTGCTCCCGGCGGCTCGTTCATCTGACCGTAGACGAGCGCCGTCTTGTCGATAACGCCAGACTCCGTCATTTCTGACCAGAGGTCGTTGCCTTCACGCGTACGCTCGCCGACGCCGGCGAATACGGAGTAGCCGCCGTGCTCGGTCGCGATGTTATGAATAAGCTCCATGATGAGAACCGTCTTGCCGACGCCCGCGCCGCCGAAGAGGCCGATCTTGCCGCCGCGCGAGTACGGGGCGATGAGGTCGACGACTTTGATGCCCGTCTCAAGGATCTGCGTCGACGTCTCCTGCTCATCGAACTTCGGAGCCGGACGATGGATCGGCCACGACTCCTTGTTGCCGACGGGAGCGGGATTGTGGTCGACCGTGCGGCCGAGCACGTTGAAAACGCGCCCGAGGCACGCATCGCCGACGGGCACCTTGATCGGCGCGCCCGTATCTTCGGCTTCCATGCCGCGCATGAGGCCATCCGTCGAGCTCATGGCGATGCAGCGCGTGACACTGTCGCCGAGATGCTGCATGACTTCGACGACGAGGTCGATGTCGAGGTCTTCCACCTTACCCTGGATCGTAATGGCATTGAGGATGGCCGGCAGCTCTCCCGCTGGAAATTCGATATCTACGACAGGTCCGATGACCTGTACCACTTTACCTTTAGCCAATGCTAAACCTCCTTACTTCAAGGCTTCCGCACCGCCCACGATCTCGGTGATCTCGCGGGTTATGCCAGCCTGACGCACTTTGTTGTAGTGCAGGTCGAGCTTACGGATGAGTTCCTCGGCGTTATCCGTCGCGTTGCTCATCGCGTTCATGCGGGAGCTGAGTTCGCTCGCGGCGGACTGCAAGAGCGCCGCGTACACCGTTGTTACGAGGTACTGCGGCAGCAGGAAGCCCAGGACTTCCTCGGCCGACGGCTCGTAGATGTACTCCGCATGAGGGCCTTCCTTCGCCTCGCCGAGCCCTGCAAAGGGCAGGAGCTGCATCGTTTCCGGCACGCAGCTGATCGACGAGATGAAGCGCGTGTAGACCATGTGGATCTCCTTGATGCCGCCTTCGGTGAAGCGATTCGTAAGATCTTGGGCGATCGTGCGCGCTTCTTCGTAAGTCGGACGCTCGCTGATGCCGATGTAGGATTCCGCGACATCGAAGCCTCTGTGCTTGAAATGATCGCGCGCCTTGCGGCCCACGGTCACAAGCGTCGTCTTCGACTTGTCCTCTATGAGACTTGCGACGAGCTTGAATACGTTGCTCGAATAAGCACCCGCAAGCCCTTTGTCAGCGGCGCAGACGAGATAGAGCGTCTTGCCGTCCGGATGCGTCTCCAACAGCGGATGGCTGAAATCGCCGGCATTCGCCGCGATGTCCTTGACCACCTCAGCCATCTTTTCCGCGTAGGGGCGGTTGTTCGTCGCCGCATCCTTGGCTCGGCGCAGCCTTGAGGTCGCGATCATATTCATAGCGTTCGTGATCTGCTGGATGCTTTTTACGCTCTTGATCCTTCGGCGTATATCCTGCAAGCTAGCCAAAATGAATCACCTCGCTATTATTCTTTGACCCTGTAAGAAATCGTCTCCTTGAACCCCTCGATGCACTTCTTGATCTCGGCTTCCAAAGCATCGTCAAGCTTCTTCTGCTCAGCGATTTTCTTACCGATATCGGCATGGCTTGCGTGCATGAACTTGATGAAGTCCTCTTGGAACTTAACGACTTTCTCGACGGGGATGTCCGCGAGGAAGCCGCGCACGGCCGTGAAGAGCACGAGCACCTGATCCTCGACGGCGAGCGGCGTGTACTGCGGCTGCTTCAAGGTCTCAACCATGCGTGCGCCGCGATCGAGCTGCTCCTTCGTCGCCTTGTCGAGGTCGGAGCCGAACTGCGCGAAGGCAGCGAGCTCACGGTACTGTGCGAGGTCGAGGCGCAACGTGCCCGCGACCTGCTTCATCGCCTTGATCTGCGCCGAACCGCCGACGCGTGAGACGGAGAGACCGACGTTGATCGCTGGGCGGATGCCCGAGTAGAACGCGTCGGTTTCGAGCATGATCTGACCGTCGGTGATGGAGATGACGTTCGTCGGGATGTACGCCGAAAGGTCGCCCGCCAGCGTCTCGATGACAGGCAGAGCCGTGATGGAGCCTGCGCCAAGCTCATCGGAGAGCTTCGCCGCGCGCTCCAAGAGGCGCGAGTGCAGGTAGAAGACATCGCCCGGATAGGCTTCACGCCCCGGCGGACGGCGCAGGAGAAGCGACATCGCGCGGTAAGCGGCGGCATGCTTCGTCAAATCGTCGTAAACGCAGAGTGCATGACCGCCCTTGTACATGAAGTACTCCGCCATAGCGACGCCCGCGTACGGCGCAAGGTATTGCAAGGGAGCGCTGTCCGCCGCCGTCGCAGCGACGACGATGGAGTATTCCATCGCGCCGGCGTCTTCGAGCGTCTTGACGACGCGCGCGACCGTCGACGCTTTCTGGCCGATGGCGACATAGACGCAGATGCAGTTCTGCCCCTTCTGGTTCAAAATCGTATCGACAGCGATCGCCGTCTTGCCCGTGCCGCGGTCGCCGATGATGAGCTCGCGCTGGCCACGGCCGATCGGCACGAGGCCGTCGATCGCCTTGAGACCTGTCTGCAGCGGCTCATGGACGGACTTTCTGTCCGCGATGCCCGGCGCGGGGAACTCGACGGCGCGATGCTCTGCCGCCTGAATGGGGCCCTTGCCGTCGATCGGACGCCCAAGAGCGTCGACGACGCGACCGACCATGTTCTCGCCAACCGGCACCTGCATGATCTTCTTCGTGCGCTTGACCGTCGCACCTTCTTTGATTTCCGTGTCGCCGCCCAAGATAACGGCGCCGACGTCGTCCTGATCGAGGTTCAGGGCAAGACCGTATACATCATTGCCGAAATCGAGCAGCTCGCCTGCCATGGCTTTCGTGAGGCCGTGGATATGGGCGATGCCGTCACCGATCTCGATAACAGTGCCGACATCATCGACGTTCAGATCGACGTTGTAGTTCTTGATCTGGTCTTTGATGATGGCTGTTATTTCTTCCGGATTCATTTTCATCTTATGCTGTCACCCCAATTTCTCACTTGTTCGCCAGTATCTCGGCGCGCAGTGCTGCAAGTCTGCCCTGTACGCTGCCGTCGATGCGCTTGTCGCCGATCTGGGCGATCGCACCGCCGATGATGGCGGCGTCGATGTGCTTCCTGAGCTTCACGCTGCGCCCCGTCGCCTTTTCGAGCTTTTCGGCGAGGAGCTTTTCCAGCTCTCCCGTCAACGGGTGCGCTGTCGTGATGTCTGCGACGACGATGCCCTGCGCCTCGTTGGAAAAATCTTGATACTGGGCATCTATGACCTCCAGAAGGTCCATGCGATGCTTGTCGATCAAGAGCATGATGAAGTTCTCAATATCCGAGGAGAGTTCGCCCGAGAAAATCTTCTTGAACAGCGATTTCTTCGCTTCAGGCGGCACCTGCGGATTCGTCGCGAAGCCTCGGAGCATCGGCTCATCGAATACGGCGCGCGTCACGCCCGTGAGCTCTTCGCCGTACTCCTTGAGTTTCTTCTCATCCGCGGCAATCTCGAAGATGGCGCGCGAATACTTTTTTGCCAGTTGCAGATTCAGCATGAGAGATCACCAAGCTTTTCGTTGCCGAGTCGATCGGCGAACTCGGCGATGAGGCTCTCGTTCGCCTTCTCATCAAGGTTCTTCGCGATGACCTTGCTCGCCGCCGCCATCGAAAGGGCAACGACCTCAGCACGAAGCGTCTCCGCTGCCGCGCGGCGCTCGCGCTCGATCTCCTCTGCCGCAGACTTCTTCATCTGCTCAATATCGCGCTTCGTCTTCACGACGCTCTCATCGCGCTCCTCCGCCGCTTGCCGCGTGGCAGAATCGATGATGCCTTGCGCCTTGACGCGGGCGCTCGCGAGCTGATCCTCGTATTCCTTCTTGAGGGCTTCGGCCTTTTCCACGTCCTCGTCCGCTTTGGCGAGGCTCATTTCGATCTTCTTCTGACGCTCCTGGAGCATGTTGACGATCGGCTTATAGGCAAAGGCGCGAAGCAGCACGACAAGAATCAGGAAGTTCAGGATCTGAGCCGCAAGGGTCCAATTTATATCGATCAATTTGCTGTACCCCCTTTTCTGTGATAAGCTACACGCACAAACGTCCACTTTGTGGACAAAAGTGCGCCGCCCTTACAGAAGCCTGGCCAATCGGTCTGCACCTACGGCTTGACCTCTTGGGGCTTCATAGTATAAGAGCTGTTTGCCTCTCCTTATTTCGTCAGAAGCGGGTTCGCATAGAGCATGATCAGGGCAACAACCGTCGCGATGATCGCCATAGCTTCGATCAGACCGACGGAAATCAGCGTGTTCGTGAAGAGGGCGTTCTTCGCCTCCGGCTGACGCGTGATGCCTTCGATGAAGCGCGCCGTGACAAGACCGTCGCCGATGCCGGCGCCGATCGCGGCAAGACCCATCGTAATACCTGCGCCAATCAAAGCGGCTGCTACCATAATCGCGTTTTCCATGAAAAATTTCCTCCTTAAAGTACAATACAAAAACAGAAAGGAACCATCCCCGTCACTTTCAATGCTCTCCGCCTGCGCGGATGGCCTCCGCCGCATTGATCAGGGCGCTGCCCTCGCTTATGGCGTTGACGACGTGTCCATGATCTTCTCCCTCACTTGCATGGAAAGAATTTGACAGGTACGCTATCGAAAGCATTGTAAAAATGACGGCCTGCACCATACCGATGAAGATACTGAAAGCAAGCCAGAGGACGGACGGCACAGGCATCCAGATCGGCAGCAGCTTCAGCAGGATGATGATGAGTATCTCACCTGCGAGGATGTTGCCGAATAGACGAAAGGCCAGAGTAATGGGCTTCGCCAACTCCTCGATGATGTTGAGGATGACGAAGACGGGCGTTGGCTGGAAGAAGTGCTTGATGTACTTCATGCCTCCCATATAGAGGCCCAGACCATGCACCAAGACGACGACAAAGAGCGCGAGCCCCAACGTGGTGTTCAAGTCATTCGTCGGCGACGCCATCTTCGGCACGAGGCCGATCCAGTTGGAAACCAAGAGAAACATGAACAAGGTGATGATCATTGGCGCGAGCCAGCGGCCTTTCGGTCCGAGCGTCGCATCCATCTGCTCATGCAGCCACACGACGACCATCTCCAGCACATTCTGCCAGCCCGAGGGAATGAGCTGCAAATTGCGCGTCGCGAGGATCGCGATGAGAAGGACGACCGCCATGGTGATCCATGTCATGATCAAGGTTTCCTCATTGAAGGTCATGCCGGCGAACTGAATAACTTCGCGAACACCGATTTCATGCATGTTTAACTACCTCCCTTTCGGATAAATCTCGGAGAGCGCCGAAAAGCAGCCTCCCCGGAAAGCGCGGATTCAGTCCGCCTTTCCCTTATCGGTCTTGCCGCGCGCGAGCAGCATGATGTGGAGCATCGTCACGACGTAGCATAGGGCAAAGCCCGAAACCACCGTGAAGAACACCTCGGTCGAGATCTGCACGGCAGCCCAGAACACGATGAAGATCGTGACGAGCCGCAGCACGAATCCCTGCCGCATCTCACGCTTAGCGCGCTCGACGGAAAGAGTCGTGCTCTTCCATGTGCGCCAGATGAGATTCCACAGGCATACCGCCGCCGCCATATAGCCGATGAGCCATGCGCCAATGAGACCCGTGCGTCCGCCGGCAGCGAACGAAACGAGCGCCATGAGCGCAAAGCCAAGAAGCCATGCAGCGAGCCGCTTCGCATATACCGATAAGACTTCCCTCACATATTCCTCCTTCAGCGGCAAGACCGCCGGGGTACGAATATCCACTTTTTTGCAGCCATCACAAAAAGGAACGGCTGCAGCCATTTATCTTCTTCGACAAGGAGTTCTTTTTCCCTGCCGAAAAGCGACCAAACACCTGTAAAATTAGAAATAAATTAAGCCCATGCCGGACCTCGCAGCCCTTCCGCAGCGAATACGATAGAAAGGTGAGAAGCCCGAAAAGCAATCCATAAATTATATATATCGCAACATAACGCGTAGATAAGCTTCCGTTATGCTTCCCTGCAAGGAAAACTGCCGGGCAGCAATCGCCGGGCAGTCGCCTCGTACTTTCTCATTGCAGCACGCCTTCCATCATTTCAAAAAACAAATGCTCCCGCTTCACGCCTGCGCTTTCAAGTGCTGCCTGCCAGCCGTTCTCGTAACCGATCGCGGCGCCTTTCTGCAGGCCCCGCTCGTAGCAGTCGCCCGCATAATTCACCATAAAATCCATAGCAGCGGCGACAATCGCGCGAACATCTTCCTCCGGCATCCTCGCACCGCCAAAAATACGGTTGAGTTCACCCGCAAAGGAGAGATATTTCTCCAAGGTCTGCTTCTTCCCATCCCGCAGCGAAAAAACAACGGCATCCTCCATGACGCCACACCTCCTCTTGCCACAGAAATCCGCAAAGCTTCTATATGCGACGTTATGCCCATATATCGCAAGAAAGGAGAAATAACTTAAATCACCTCTAAGGTCTTCCTGAGAAAATTTTAGCACATCGTAATAAAAAAAGCAAAACTTTTTCCTAGTCCAAAGAAGATTTTAACGCATCTTCCTAATCTGACGGTAAACAGAGAAGATAGCCGCAGGGAACCCGAGTAAAATACCTACAAAAGTCCCTTTATGTCCTAAGACGAAATATTCATCCGCTACCCTGCCCAGATAGATGAAAATGCCGAGCACAGCGCAGAAAAAAATGCCGATCCCGCTGAGAAAAAGATATGCATCCAGTGCCTGGCGCAAAGCGCCCTTTTCCTTCGGCGGCATTTTTTCCCCGCTCATGGCCATTCCCTTCCGCTGGGCTTTCGCCCCGTCATGAAGCACTGAATACGTCGGGCCTTGCCTCTGCCAGGCCCGCATGGTAAAGGACGGCTTCGACTATGCGGCGCGCAGCCTCGCCGTCACCGTAAGGATTGCAGGCCTCACTCATACGGTTGTAGGCAGCCGCATCCGACAAAAGCTGCCGCGCCTCCGCATAGACGCGATCCCGGTCCGTGCCAACGAGGCGAACCGTTCCCGCCTCCACCGCTTCCGGGCGCTCCGTCGTATCGCGCAGCACGAGCACCGGCTTGCCGAGAGCCGGAGCCTCTTCCTGTACACCGCCCGAATCCGTCAATATAAGATGCGAGCGTGCCATGAGATTCGCGAACGGCTCGTAATCGAGCGGGTCGATCAAATGGACGCGCTCGAGCCCGCCGAGTTCCTCAGCCACAACCTCGCGCACCTTGGGATTCTTGTGCACGGGGAAAACGGCCTCCACATCGGGGAATTCATGGACAAGATCCTTCAGCGCCTTATAGACGTGGCGCATGGGCTCACCGAGATTTTCACGGCGATGCGTCGTCACGAGCACGATTCGCCTTGTCTTGTAATCCATCCCGTCGAGAAGGCCGTCCTCGAAGCAGAAATCTTCGCGCACCGTCGCCTGCAAGGCATCGATGACGGTATTGCCCGTCACGAAAATATCCTTTTCCGCCACGCCCTCGGCCAGCAAGTTTTTCTTCGCCGTCATCGTCGGTGCGAAATGAAGATCTGCCACAGCCCCTGTGAGCTTCCGGTTCATCTCCTCCGGGAACGGCGAATACTTATTGTGCGTGCGCAAGCCCGCCTCCACGTGGCTGACCGGAATCTGGTGGTAATAGGAAGCGAGCGCCCCGACAAACGTCGTCGTCGTATCGCCGTGCACAAGCACGATATCCGGCTTCTCCTTGGAAAGCACCTCGTCCAGCCCAAGAAGAGCCTTCGTCGTGATATCAAAAAGCGTCTGCCCCCGCGCCATGATATCAAGATCATAATCCGGCGCAATGGAAAAAAGGGAAAGAACCTGGTCGAGCATCTCGCGATGCTGCGCCGTCACAGCGACGACAGGCACAATCTCCGCATGCTTTTTGAGTTCGAGCACAATCGGCGCCATCTTGATGGCTTCCGGGCGCGTACCAAAAACCGTCATCACCTTGATCTTTTTCATGCTATCGTTCTCCTCCCCGTCAAAAGCATATTATGCAGATAAAATGGGCAAACGTCCGCTTTGCAGACACGACGCACCGCCCTTACACGAAAGAGGGACAAGGCAGCCCGTGTCCGCCTTGCCCTCAAGGGATTGCCGCCCTCAGTGCGTCTGGGCAGAATCATTCATATGGAAGATGCCGATCTTCTTCGCGCCGAAAAGCACGGAAACGACGACACCAAAAACAATCAGCAGGGCAATGCCGCCGGAAACCTCCGTCAAAGCAACGGCACTGAGCCCCAGAAGCGCACTGATGATGTACATGAGAAGCACGGCCTGACGCTGCGTGAAGCCGAGATCGAGCAAACGGTGGTGCAGATGACCCTTGTCCGGCTTGAAAATCGGCACGCCGCCGCGATAACGGCGCACAATGGCAAACGTCGTATCCATGATGGGCAGGCCGAGCGCCAAAATCGGCACGATGAGCGCAATCGTAGCCGCGCTCTTCACCGCACCAATGATGGATATGCCCGCCAGCATGAAGCCGAGGAACATGCTGCCCGTATCGCCCATGAAAATCCTCGCGGGATTGAAATTATAAAAGAGAAATCCGAGCGCCGAACCCGCGAGGGCCGCCGTCAGTATGGCAACGAATGCATACCCTTCCTGCAGGGCCACGAGACAGATGGTGACGGAAGCGATCGTCGCGACACCGGCTGCCAGGCC
>ERZ772967.1023-NODE-1023-length-19930-cov-6.527094_pt1 | contig 19930 bp, 14 predicted proteins | sample MGYA00511677_ERZ772967 | MGnify/ENA primary metagenome ERZ772967 (study PRJEB29015, sample SAMEA2737931) | human oral metagenome | biome: human oral; feature: human-associated habitat; material: dental | place: China | collected 2146 ...
CGCCGGCGGCGGGCAGGTGCGCGATGTAGCGCTGGAAGTACCACTGGGTGCGCTCACGCTCGGTGGGTACGGGAAGTGCGACCACGCGCGCGATACGCGGGTTGAGGTACTCGGTGATCCGTTTGATCGCCCCACCCTTGCCGGCCGCGTCACGGCCCTCGAAGATGACGACGACGCGGGCGCCGGTGGCCCTGACCCACTCCTGCATCTCGACCAGCTCCGCCTGCAGCCTCAACAGCTCGGCCTCGTACAGGGAACGGTCCATGGTGGGGTGCTTCTTCGCCATACTTGAGTTTCTCACAGATCTCATCCAGGCGCGCAGGCAGACAGGACCCGTTTACGTAGTCCTAGCCTGCGGTCAGGCGTTTCAAAATTCACCCAGCGCGGACCCGGGGCCGCGCAGTTCACCTCTCGCGCAGTCCAGCAGCCATGGAGGCGATTCCCTCGGACAGCCTATTCACATCCGTTGTTCGGGGCATCAGGCGTCCCTCCGTAGAGATCTGCGCAAGGGATCGGGCACTGTCCAGACCGAGCCCGCAGGTGATTATGCGGATCCCCTTGTCGACCAGGGCACTGGCAATAGTCTCCGCCTGCTGCGCGTCCCCTAAGTCACCGTCGCCGAAGATCGCGATGACCAGATCGCCACGGCACTCCTCCAGGAACTCGCCCGCACGGCGCAGGGCCGGGCAAACATTGGTTCCGCCATTGATCGTCGCGGCATTAATCAGAGCGCGCGCAGTTGCGCCATCGGAAGTCGGTGCAGCCGAGTCTACGACGGTGTGATCCCAAAGGATGGCACCCGCCGCGTACCCCTCCTTCCGTGCGGAATCGAGGAAGGCGAGACAACCCTCCTGAGCCTGAGTCAGGTTGCAGAGCATGGAACCGGATACATCCAGGCACAGGACGACCACACCGCCGAAGGCTTTGGTCAGCTCCTCATAATACGCCCCGACCGGCCATTGTGTCAGAGGCCGGGCCCGCTGTGCGTCGCACGGGAGCCACTCCTGAGCCTGCGTCACCGGCACGAGAGCAGATCCGCTGATCCGCCTGGTCAGACGTTCCAAGCGGTCCGGCGCGCCGCCCCCTTCCCTGCGAGCACGCACAGTGAGCGTCCGACCATCCTGAAATGCTGCAAAATGCGGAATACTGTCCGCATCCATACTCACCTCGAGCACCACCTCACCACCTTGCGAACCTTTCAGACCAGAAATCTCCAGGAGCGCAACGTCGCGGTGGAACTCCCGCTCTGGCTGAGCAACAGGGCCGAGCTGCTCCACCACGGTCACCATGGCACGACCCTGTTCATACGCAAGGGTCGTCATTGAGATCCGTCGTTTATGGACCGGCAGCGCTTCGTTGGCCCCGATGACAGGGACGACGATCTCCGCTCCACCCGGCGCGCAGGAGTCGCGCAAAACCAGGCCAATCTGCCTCGGTGCGACCGTGAGTACGCTGCGAGCAAGAAGCCGATGGCATCGACCCCCCAGATCACGAGCCAGTACCGCAGCACCTTTGGCCACGCAAGTGTCCGGATCGCGCAGGACCGTTCGCATGCCCAGGCGTTGGGCAACAGCCCGCGCCACCTGGGGCATCCGCGAGGATCCGCCTACGAGGACCGCCTCACGCGGGGACTCGACCCGCCCGACAGCAGCGGTGGTCAGGAGGCGGTGGGCTACCTCTATAGTCTCGTCGAGCAGATCCGCGGTGGTCTGCTCGAACTGCTTCCGAGTAACCGTCACCGAGGCATGGTGCCCGTGACGGCGTAACCTCACACTCGCCTCCGCACGGCGCGACAGGGAGATCTTCATCTCTTCCGCACGCCCGCGGATCTGCTCCAGAAAATCGGTATCGTCCTCCGCCTCCGGGTCGGCCGCGATCTCAACCCAACGCTCCAGGACCAAGAGTTCAAGGCGCTCATCCCAGTCGAGACCGCCCAGATGGCAATTGCCGTCGACCGCGACAACGCTCGCCGGTCCGTAACCGCGCTGCTCGATGACGGTGACATCAAAAGTACCGCCACCCAAGTCGTAGACCAACCGGGTCTCGCCCTCCTGCAATTCGCCGACCACCGACAAGGAGGCCGCTACTGGCTCGGCCAACAGACCAAGGCAGTCTAACCCCGCGATGCGGGCAGCGGCGCGGGTGGCCACTCGCTCAGCAGCCCCGAAGTACGCCGGGACCGTAATGACTGCGCGCACCCGTCCCGGCCCCAGCTCCGCCTCGGCCACCTCAGCCAGGTGACGTAAAATGATCCCTGAGATCCCCTCCGGTCCGTACTCTTCGCCGCCGAAGAACAGGGTGGTTGCCTCGCCCATCTCTCGCTTGATCCCGATGACGACGGAGTCAGGATCCACGGCTGCCATGAGGGCGGCCTCCGCCCCCACCTCCCACCGCCCTCCGTCGAAGTGAACGACGGAGGGCGTCCAGGGGCCATCACCCTCAGCGTCGATGATGACGGGAGTACCTCCGCCCGTATCGTGGGCAACCACGCAGCGAGTGGTTCCCAAATCGATCCCGACAACGACATCCATGACGGATCTCCCTTTCGGTTCAGTTCTCAACCCCGCATGCGCGAATAAGACTATCGGCGAAGGCTTCGTGGACCATATTCCTCACGGTGATCTGACGGATCTGACAGCGCATGACATGATGCGCAGTTCCGACTCCCAGCAGCGGCTCCAGGCGCAAAGTTTCGTTGCGGATGTGCCTTTCGACGTCCTGGGCCCTGTCGCGCCACCGGTTGGTCTCCATAAGGCGCAGGCCGAGCCCCGGGCCGGCCTCGTACTGGGTGCGTGTGACAATCCCCAAGGCGCACACTTCCCCGCACCAAGGGCAGATCCTGCGGTTGCGCACTAGGGGAACGGAGAAGTCGAGGCCCGCCTCGCGCGTGACTCCCCTTCCGGACTCCCACAGTTCGAAGGCGGCGACCAGCGCCTTGTCCACCGCCCGAGCATCAGCCAGGAGGCCCTCGAGGCGTTCCTGGACCAGCAGGCGGCGCAACCCCGCCCACACCAGGCACGGCACACCCGTCTGAAGCGGGGGTGCCAAGGCGGCCAGCGCAGTGTGCACACAACGGCGCAGCGCGGCGCCGTCCCCTGCGCCTTCGCGCGCCCCGGCGAGGAACAAGGCCAGATGCGGCGCCGCGGCATCCGCCTGACTCCAGGCACGGAAGTGACAGTGCTCCGCGCCATGACAACAGGGCCAATCGTCAGGCGGGGACACGATGCGGCGCGAGGCGCCAGCACGCGACGCAGGTTCCGCCGCAGAGACCGCGATGGTCTGCGGCTGGGGTCGCGCCCGTGCGGAGATCACGGCCTGCCCGGCACGCAGCAGGCCCAGACACCGACTCTCCTCCGGGTGCATGCTCATAGTTCCGGCCACTCTGGCCTGGTCGTCGGGGTGAACCACACGGTGGATGATCTTGAGATTCGTGTTGCGCAAGACCTCAGGACTGACTCGTGAGGGACTTTGATCTACGACGACCACCTGCTCCCCGTATGCCCGTACTTCGGCGAGCATGCCGGAGAGCAGATCGGCAGAGACTTTGCTGGCGCTAGTGGCTTCCGGATCCGCAGACTGCGGAATATCGGGAATGACCCGATGGGCCTCCTCCAGGACCAGGAGGTGGCGCACGCCCCCAACGGTATCCCAACGGCGAGCCATCGCCCGCACTGCCATGGTCAGGACGAGTACGAGAAAGGACCGCTCCTCATCATCGCCCAAGTCCGCCAGGGTGAGTACTACAGGTCCGTTCATAAGTTGAGAAATCATGCTGGAATTTGGCGAGCACAGACGCGCGGCTCGCAAAGGCGCCAGGAGTAGATCCAGGCGCGTAGCGATAATGGCCCGAATATTGGCCTGTGGCTCACCTGCATACCCCAGAGAGGCGGCGATAGGGTCGAGGAGGCTCCTCACATCGTGGAGTGTGGCACCGCGAGGCCCCCCGGGCTGTTCCGCAATCCGATCGAATAGCTTAGTCACCACGTAGGGCGCTGGCGATGGCATGGCGAAAGAACCGACGAAGGCCTGAGCCACCCGAGCGAGGTGATCGGCCTGGTCTTCGCCCTCCTGGGCTCGCATGAGATCGAGTCGGACGTCCCGGCCTCGAACGAGGGTCAGACCCCCGTCAAAGCGGTCCGCCACGCGCTCGTACTCATCCTTGACGGGGTCGATGAGTAGGAAGGGCACGTGGTGACGATTCCAAACTTGAGAGAGCAGGCGGAGCAGGCTGGTCGATTTGCCAGAGCCAGTAGATCCGGTGAGGAACGCGTGCCCCTCCAGGTCGTCTAGGCCGATGTGAGCCCGCAGGTCAGTGCCCCAGGCACAGCCCAGGTCCAAGGGACGAACAATATCGGCCCCATGGCGGTGAGCCGGAAGCGCCGGGCGAGAGAGAAGCCCGGGAACCGAGGCACCGGGGCTCGCCATGACTCCAGCAAGAGTTCGCGAGTCAAGGAGACTGGTAGGGGCAGGCGCCCCGCCCATCTGGGAGACCTCCAAATCTCGGGTCATGACATGCAGCCCATCCTCCTGGCCGAGCAGCCCATGCAGACAGGCCAAGACAGCGTCCAGCTCCGGCTCGGTTCGGGCCGTCACCCAGGTATCGACCGCCCATCCCCCGCGAGCCTCCATAAGGGACACCAGACGGCGAAAAGCAGCGACATGGTCTATGACGAGACTCCATGCAGCCGATGTCGTCGAACTGCTGACAGTGCCGGTCACCTGCTGGGTCCGGGTCAACCGCTCGGCGGCCCGCTCCTCCAGTTCCACCAGGAGCTCCTCAGCCGGCTCCAATGCTCCGGGGCGTTGCGCCGAGCAGCGCAATTCGACGGACCATTGCCCGTTCACCGAGGGCAACAGCTCCAGGAGCGAGACTCCTCGGGGCGAACCGGGTGAGTCCCCATTCAGCAGTGGTCTCACTCTATGGACCACTCCGGCGCACAGTCCGCCAGTCAACTCCGGCTCCGGTTCGGGTTCCAAATCGTAGAACGGGGCAAGCATGAGCTGGCAACGCCGTGCGGCTGCCTCGTCCCCCAGTCCAACGCTCCACTTGATCCCACTCGCATCCGTGTGTCCGAGGCGAAACACTATGGTGCCGCCCGTACCGGAGGCGGCACGGAGAAAGCGTTCGAGTGCGCTCGCAGTCCCCATCTCCTCCACCGGCACCGCCATGATACGGAACCAGATCATGCCAACGGCGGTATCCGGCTGCGCGCACTCCTGTCGGGCGAAGGGGCCGCGACGCAGCGAGGCAAGCGACGCCTGCGCATCCGTCGAAATCGACGCTGCCAGTCCCATGAGCTCCTCAGGAGGCACGACGATGCTCATGGAGTCCTGGCCCGGGCGACGTCAGCGAGCACAGATTCGAGCAAGTTGGGGGATCCGATGCACAACGCCTCGCCTCCGTCAGTCACCACCCAGGGCGTCATGCCAATGGGGGTGGAGGCACGATCCGCCCAGCGCATCAACCAGCCGCCTTCGATCCGCTCCAAGCTGAACCTCTCACGGGGATAGCCCGAAGCTTCCTCGAGGATCCTCCAGACTTCTTCCATGGTATTGTGCTCAGTCACAGTTTCTCCCCCTCGGGATCCCAGAATGCGGCCTGGTGCCAGGCCTGCGGGTGCAAGTGTTCCACGTCGTGTCCGTCGAGCAGGTCCCGAGCGCCCTCGACGCAACCGATCTGCCCGTCAACGAGAAGAACCTCACCCTCGTAGTTGACCAAATTGTAAGCGTGAGCCCACCCACCCTTTTGCGTGCTGACAACATAGGCGCTCGATCCGGCTCCGCCCCGCTCCAGGCGTGCAATCACCTCCGCGCCTCCGATGTCCTCAAGGAGCCCCGTCCACTGCTCGACGCGCCAGGTACACTCGCCGCTCTTGAGCAGACCCGCTGCTACCTCTCCGCTCCCACGCCAGGTCCGCTCAACGCATCGAGCACAATCGGCGCAGTTTTTCCCGTAAGGGTTTCCCCGCCCCTCCCAACGCGGATTAATGCGATCCGCCCAACGTCGGGGATCCTCGAAACGTTCCGCGACGGGGAAATAGGCCTCGGTGGGCTCGATGAAGTCGTCGAATTCTGCTCGGAAATCAGCATCGGGGTGTGCCTGCCACTCCCGAGAAGTGCGGGCGCTCGACCATAGATCAGTATTCTCGATCCCGGCATCCGCGACCCCTAACGTTTCCCAGGCGCCATCTCTGACGCCGTCCACACCTTCCGGATGTGACAATACCTCTTCCCAGGACCCATCAGGCTCTGTCCAAGAGTTCTCCAATCTAAGGTTCACAGCATCCTCCTTAGGATAACAAATGCGAGCATCAGGACAATGATCGATGCTGCAATAACGTACGGCTGACGACGGACACGAACATCGACGTAGCCGGTCGTCGTTGCCCCTGTTTCAATGTTGGTCAGGTGACTGACCCGCACCAGACCCGTACGGCGCTCCATGAGTCCCCGGGCCGTCACCCGCTCTCCCATTCGAACAGGAACTCCCAGCAACTCCCCCCGGATGTAGCAGTCATAACGCACCCCTTCTGAATTCTGGATGACGAACGGATGGCGCTCGAGGATAACAAACCTCTCCTGCTGACGCTTCGACGAACTCGTGAGCAGAGTCGGAAGCAGAAAGCGCAACGGGCCGATCAGACACACAATAATGATCTCGACCAGCCTCAGAGGCAAAAGAAGGCACCCGCGGGCCGCAGCGCTCGCTACCAGAGCATTGCGCAGATCGACGGTCTCTTTAACCACATCCCCGACACTGTCAACAGTGCCGTCCAGGACGATTGCGCCTGTACTTGACGTCCCACTGGGATGATCGACCATCTGGGTTCCGTCATGGCGGGAATGCGCCGGACACGGACGGGGCACAGAGGAATAGCCGGGGTCCGGGGTAGGAGGGGGCCATCGTCCCCCGGTACCAGGATCGGGAGTTCGGGGCGCTCCAGCACGGTTAGCGCCGGTTCTGGCAGCCCACGTCCGTGAGGTCGAATGGTCGTTGGCAGGGTCACCCGCCCGGCGGCGTTCTTGAGCCTCCAGCTCTCGCTTCCGAGACTCCGGAGTGCGGTAGAAACACTTCGAGCACCACCCTCCGCGAAGGATGCCGTCGCCACATCCTGGGCACCTCAGCTTGTTTACATCCGCCACGATTATTCCCAAGGGAATGGAACGGCGTTGGCTAGGTAGTACTGCAGCATGGTAAGCCGGTCTACCCAATCGGCGAGCAAGCTGTCTCCACCACCCCAAACGTACCACTCGGCGACGAGAAGGAAGAGCACAACAAGCAGGGTCGCGTGGATCACTATCCATATCGTCCGGTATTGCTTGTACGACGCCGGAACTTTTGCAGTCATCACATTTCCTCACCTACAGGCCGAGTAGCCATTTCGACGGACTCAGGCTGGAGCACCGCCGCTCCGTTGAGAGCGGCAACACGGGACACCACTCCCCACGGGGACATGGGATTCTCGTTCGGCAACTGGTGCATTGAGTCACATGCGAAATACTCCACGGTGCCGAAATCCATACGGAAACTCTGGAGCGCCGCATCCATTCCGTTGTTCGCAAGCCACTGGCGCACCGCGTCCGAGGTCACGGACTCACCCAGGACACCGCAGCACGGCAGAGAACGAAGTATATCCGCCTTGGAGACCACGACCAGCAATGAACGCTTGTGGAGATCCACGCCCTGCGCGCGCAGCCGGTCCATGACTGTGTGGTAGGCGTTGATCTGATCTGATGGGGCGATTTCTACGCCCTGGTTGTCAGGGAGGGACTGCACGAACTCTGTCTGTACGTCCTCCAGACCCAGCGGATCGAGGAGGAGAACGTAGGCTGGCACCGCCTCCAGGAAAGGCAACTCGTTGGACGTCTCCCAATCCCCGAAGAACTCCCCCGCAGCATCGATAATATTGAGTTCGATGCTCCCGCGACCATCTTCCGTCACACGGTAGGGCAGTGCTTTAGGCATCACATGAGGGGTCTTGAGCGTACGCCGCCCGGCCGCTACCAGATCCCGAGAGTCCTCTAGGAAGGCCTCGGCTTCACCGTCTAATGCCCTCATAGAGCCGCGACTCGTCAGGCCGTCGGCAACCTGGACCAGCGACATGCGCAGGAAACGGGTCTTACCGGCGGCAACGGCGCCGATAACTGGGAGCACGACCACGTGACGGATCCCTGCCTCGTCAGGCATTACCTCGCCGCAGTACGGGCATACGACCTTCAACGTCCGGGAGGCTACCGAGACGGTGTTCGGTAACTTGGCGCCACACTCGCACATCCGGTGCAGCAGTCCCTGAGGTCCGGGTTGGACCACATAATGCACCGTACTGCACTTCGTGCACTGATATGCCGGGGCCGAAGTAGAGCGTAAACAGACGCTGCACATCATCGACTTGTGCGCACGATGCCGGGATCTAGACTCGTGCCAGCGGATCGTCGTCTGCACCGCCGCGCTCACGAATGCCACCATAGACTGGCCCACCCACATGACGCCCTGCCAGGTTAGTACTGAGACTGCCGTGCCGATAATGAAGCAACTGATCGCGGGCAGGACGGCCACCGACCAGATGAGCCAGAGCAGAGCGCGGATCGCCACGCTGCGTAGGGTGTCCTTCCAGTCTCCAACGAGTCCCTGAGCAGATTTGGGTCCCCTACTCGTGAAAATAGCCCAAGCGGCACGCATACGCTCAACCGACAGGTCGCTGACAGCTGACCGGTCGAAGCGCGCCTGGTAGGGAACGTAAACAGGCCAGGCACGGTCCCACCCGTGAGCAGCGTTCTCTCCGCGCGGTGCGTTCTTGACGATCTCCCCCGCCGCCATACGCGCCGGCGTTGCCACCTGCGCACGCCCCTGCACGAGTACCCGGATGGGAATGACGAATCCGTGCAGGAGCCCGCCCACCAACCCGAGGACTGCCGTTACCGCGCAGTACACGACCACCAGCGCAAGGATCCTCACCAGGATGGCAAGTATGATCCACACCACCATGACGACGAGGAAAATTGCGATCATCAACAGGAGCAGAGCAACAACAACGTCCTCCATCAGATTCGCCCCCGTCTTCTCATACGCCGCAGTTGGCGCTGAACCGAATTTCCCAGACGCTCGGCCGTTGATCGGCCCTCCAGCGCCCTGATCTGGTCGAGCAGGTCATAGCGCTTACCCCGTTGGAGCTCCTTCTCCATCTTCCGACGGGCACCGCGCATACGGACATCTCTCCAGAACGCCGTCACGGCATCCCCGGCAGCGACGGCCAACGGCGAATTGTCCCCGGCTAGAGCCAGGCTCACGGCAGCTTCCAGCATCCTGGTGTCTGCCCTTCCGAGACCATCCCTCAGAGTGCCGTCGAGCATGCGGGCGACCACGCGCTGATCCTTGTCTGACAGGTCTCGGATTACGTCATCGGCGGCTCTATAGTCAGAGGCGAACAGGGCAGCCTGCACCAGGGTGTCGGCGTAGGCAGCGAGTAGGGGATGGGTCAACTCGTTATCGTGCAGCGCACGCAGCCCCTGGTTGACCTCTTGGTCCCATGGCTGGCAGCGCTTGAGCGCACTATGGAGCCATTCAAGGACGTCAATACGCTCCCGCAGCACACGCTCGTCTACTTGACGTTGTTTGCCGGCGGGAGTACGCGCTGCCAACGCTAGCCAGCGGACGCGAGTACACGCTGACTGCTCGGGGGAGGTGAGTCCGACTAAACGGTTCTCCAAAGCATCGTGCAGCCGTTCGTGAGTGCGCAACCATGCATCGACAAGGGCTTCATTTCCATCGGCAGCAACTTCGGCCAACGGCCAGGCGCTCGCTGGCAGCAGGGCACACAGGCTCTTCAGCGCTTCTGGAGAGTCCAACAACCGTGGGTCCAGCCCTTGACGCAACTGCCGGAAGGCGTCCAGTTCTGGAGTGCCGATGAGCACCTGCGGACGTGCGAGGAGAGCATCCCACTCCCCCCGGGCCAGGGGTGCGATCTTCTCTTCGCTCTGGGCCCAGTGCCCAGGCAGATCCCGACCGACCAAGCGCGCTATCTCCTCACCGCGCCCTGAATCAATCAGGAACTCCAAAGCACGGGGCGAAGACAGGCACACGCGAGCAGCCTCAGTCAAGAGGCGGAAGCGCTCAGTTCCCGGCAGGCAATCCAGGAGTCCGAGGTCTCCCAGGAGCGTCCAGAACGCCGGCAGGAGGTCTCCCGGAACGGCCGCAACCAGGGCGGTCGTGTCGTGGGCGACCGAGCGCAACAGGTCGTCGTCATCGTCCCAGCACAACGGAGGTCTACCAGCAGCGTGTTGAACTAGCCAGGCTTCCAGCACGGCTGGTTGATTCCTCCCCCAGCTCAGACACAGCGAAGCAAGCCGCAGGGCCAGGCCCGTTTCCCTGAGCCGGGCCAGTTCCCAGACGAGTTCCCCCGTCAAGCCGACAGCGTCCGCCGAGACCGGTGAGCACGCTTGAAGGAGCCCCACGAGTTCTTCACCCCAAAGGGGGACCGCGTCGGGATCCTCCCGGCATAGTCCGCACAGTAACTCGACGACAGCAGGGATGTCGTCGGAGCACGGCTTCCCGGTCTCCAAAAGCACGATGCCGGCCAGTCGTGCAGCCGTGTCGGGAGAGCAAACCCGTGCCCAGGAGCGGCTCGTGGAAATTGCAGCGAGCGCCTCGTCGGCATCCATAGTGAGGAACCACTGCGCGTGACGGCGGGCGGAGGAACTGGGTTCGACGGGCGTGCAGCGCTCGTGAAGCACGTCGAAGAGATGGTACCCCTCCGCGTCCGGGCGTACTTCGCCATCAAAGAGCGGGTGGACGCCTACGAAGGTCGCGGGAGCGGATATGGGCTCTTCCGCGAAGGAGTGCACTGAGCTGTCCAGCGCCTCCTCATCCGCCATGGCCAATTGCGCCAGCGATATCCACCGCACGACGATGTCCTGATCCTCGTGCTCAATGAGGAGCTTGCGGGCGGCGGAGCCGCCGGTCAGTTCCACCAAGGTGAACAACTGCGCCAGGTGATTCATGGCCCAAGGCTGCCCGCGCACCCAGGCCTGAAGCCCTTCGGGTTCGAAGGCCGGGTCTAGGGCTAGGGGCGTGGGCCAGGAGCCACAGTGCCCGTAAACCTCGGAGGATGGCCAGTTGGGGGCGCTCCATAATTGCGCAGGGCGAGAAGGCAGAATATCCCAATCGTCTCTGGTAAAAATGGCAAGACTATAGGCATTACCGTCCCTCCCACTGGCGGTGCGGCGGGCCAATGATCGCCCCCGGAGGATGACGTGTGCCCCGTCCTGTGTCCAACAGCGAAAAGTCTCCGGGTGTTGCTCGGGCGGGATCCGGGTTAAGCTGCGCGCCCAGCGGTGCACCTTGGGCCGAACGATCTTCTGTTCCACGTTTCCAGCACCCGCCGAGGTTGCGCAGAACTGGAAGCCCGTGGAACCGTTGAGCGACTGATCGGTACGACAGTCGGTGTATCCCAGAACATCGAACATGTTAGCCCTCCTTAGGAAGAAAGCCGCGTTGTGCCATGAGCCATAGAAGCGGCTCTGCTACCCGGTGGGGCAGGACGCCGCGAGGATTGGCCATGCGCCGGGCATAATCGGGTTCCGCTCCCAGGGCTGAGGCGGCGAAGAGCCGGAAAGTGGAGAAGTTGAGTTCCAGCATGCGCAAGAGTCCGCCGCCGGACCATTCGTTGAGCAGCATGGCCACGTGCTCGTGCACCTCTAGAGACTCGGCCTCATCGAAGTAGGGCTGATCCGAACTGGCGCGCCGTAGAGGACTGTCCTCATCGATGAATTCGAAGAAAGCGTCAATCTTGGACACGACGACGGCTAGCGGCCGTGAGATCTTCTTCCTGGAGCTCACACGGTCGGCCTGGCGCAGCAATTCGACAACGTTACGGAGCACGTCTTCGGGTCGATCATGCAAGAGGTCCTCATCAACACCCTTACTGCGAGCCAGGTCATGGTTGCCGGTGAATCCGAAGGGGTCGAGTAGGAGGATGACCCCATCCGTAGCCGCAAGGTAGTTTAATTCCCGGGTACGGTCTATCGAGGCCAAATCCTCACCAGCCGTGTCATAGAAGGAGAAGACTGTGGACCTCTGACGATTTCTACCATCGGCAAGTTGCCATTCGAAGACCGCCGGCTCGGCAGAGTCCCGCTGATCCTTCGAGACGTGCTGGTATGCCTCGGTCTGACTGGGCAACCGCCCACCCCTCCCCATATCCGAGCGCCAATTCGCAAGCTGCTTTACGAGTCCCCGGTTCCCGGTGGGATGAATGGCGGCATCGAAGCGTCGCTGAATACTGGTGGTCAGCTCCTGAGCAAGAACCGAGAGCATGATCGTCTTACCTGACCCACGCACGCCGACCAGGCCGATGAGAGGACTATCCGATGTAAAAGTCGATGGCCAGGGCGTATGGCAGACCGGGCAGACCCGCGTCGTCGGTCCAAGGCAGTCGAGACAGACGAAGGGCTGATGGCGCTGGAGCAGTCCCCGTTCATCGAGCCACGTGGGTAGAACCGCCTCGTCGACCCCTAGAACCTTCTTGCGCTCTGGATCAGGCTTCGCCACGCAGCGCGACTTGCCGGCAGCTGCGTGGCCGTTACACCGGAAGGCCGCCCGACCGGACTCGATGCGCCGGTAGCAGTAGGGGCAGACGGCTCGTTTGGAGCGGAACAGCAACATATCAGTTACCCTTCAGTTCGCTCATCGGTGGATCGACGAGTTTGACCCCCACGTCCTGCGCCGCAAAGGCCTTGGCCCACCAGGTCCCCCTGCCGTGGGGAACAGGGAACTCCGCGACCAGCCCCTTGGGGGATCCCGGGTCGATGCGACGACACGTTCCCATCTCTGCGTCGCGCGAAGACGGCGCGTGGCGACCGGCACGCACAACGAGCCATACATCAAAAGGGCCACCCCGGTCGTCATCGAAGGAGAAAACGGCGGCGCTGGGAGCGCCGAGGATCCTTTTACGCCATTTCACATGGTAGGCGATGCGCCGTCGGGAACGCGCCGGCACCGTGACCGGCTGCGTCACACCCTCGACAGCCCCAACCAGGCCGATGGGGACGGTCGTCACGTCAATCCTCCCGCCCGCGTCCCCGATGGGCAGCACCACGCCTCCATCTGCATCGTACTGGGCGCGCCGCACCTCGCGGCAGGACCGGGACCCGAATGTGGACCAGTGGAGCCTGACGGTGTAGTCACCATCGGGCCATACCCAGGACAATTTGACGGCCGGGCCAAGCCTATCCACATGAATTCCGGTGACCGGCGCGGCGGCAGCTAGAACCACCTCATTCCCGTACAGGCCCTGATCTCCGTCAACGACTACCGCCGCGACCCGGTGCGCGCCGGCGTCCAGAAACGCGCTCAGTTCGCGATGGAAAGCATTTCCTGACTCGGCGCCCAGGATTCGTACACTGCGCTCCTCGATCTCAGTCAGAGCCGCCCGCATGCCTGTCCCCGCACCTATGCTTGCATGCGACCGGTACAGGCGGACCTCCGCTCCCGGAACTGTGGTCCAGGTAAAGACCGCACGCACGCGGCCTCCGCGAACCTCTCCCTCCAGACGCCCAGCCAGATCAACGACGGGTCGCAGTTCGCCGTGGGGCACCACCTCCAGTTCGAGGCTTTCGCCGGTACGGCGAGTACCGTCAGGCAAGGAGTACACGCCCCGTAGGCGTAGGACGTAACGTTCACCAGCGTTCAGACTGCTGAGGGACAGCGCGGTGCGCGAGACTGTCCTCACTAGCCGGGACTGCCCGTCAGGTCCGACGAACTGAGCCTCTACGGACAGCGCGGCCCGAGGCAGTTCCCATGTGACATCGGCACTCGTTTCCTTCACCCGCACGCAGGGGGATGCAGGGGCTGGCAGAACCATGGTCTGAACTGTCTCCGGGGACGAGCACCGCCCTTGGGTTACCGCGACGACTCCGTAATACAGGGGGCGCGCGCATACAGGCACCGAATCCTCAACGCTCAACGCCTTGATGTCCTTGGCTACGAGTTCTCCATCACGGGGCCCAGCAGGAGCACGGTCTTTGCGGCACAGCACTCTGTAGGAGACCTCTCCGGTGAACTCCGCCGGTTCTCTCCAGTTCAGCACAACCGCCCCGGTGCTCTCGACCTCTGCGCTGACGGCACGCGGCGGGGACGGGGGCATAGCATCTAGAAGACGCTGAGCCTCGTCGTCGTCTGAACAGACAGCAATAGCCCGGCGTAGAGCGTTGCGCGCAGCCAAAACATCGGTGTCACGATGGGAGTAGAAGCGCTCCATTGCCTGTCCAAAGGAGCGTTCCTCGGCGGCGAGCGCCATCAAGGTACTTTGAGCTCCATCGCCACTCAGATCAGCCCCGGCACTGACCAGACGAGTCCAAACCGCCCGGGCCGCGACCAGCTCGTGGGCCGCGACGTGCTCCCGCACCGTGTCCAAGTTCTCAACGGGAGACCCAGCCGAGCCTACGGAGGTGTGCAGAACGATCCGGGCAGCGTCCTCAGCGGCGACATGGGCCTTGAGCAAAGCCGCAAGAACCTGCGGCCGGGGGGAGCTGATAGCGATCTGGCGGGCGTAGTCAATAACGCTCATCAGGAGCGCGTCCTGTAGTTCCTGCTCAGTATCGACGTCGTCGAGCACCACACGTACAGCACCGCTCACCGCCACGGCGTCATCGGTAGGGGCCTTTGACGCATAGTCACGCACCTCGATCGCTCGGGCTAGGTCGATGCGGGCACTCGAACCACCCAGGGGCCGGAACCCTCCAACAATTGCATAGGAGTCGGGCATTGTGTGGTCTGGGTTCGCCAGGTCCGCCGTCGAGCCAATTCCGAGAATGGCGTCAACAAGGGTGTGGAACGGGGAACTCGCCAACCTCCGACGAACACTGTCCTGATTATAGCGGACCGAGGGCTCCTCGAAGGGGAGCACGACGCGCACCGAGGTAGCCTCAACAGCCTCGATTAGTGCCTCGGGATCGACTCCGGCTCTGGCGGCGAATGCTCCGACGACCGGGAGCTCGATAGCCCCGATGGCCGCGGCCCCACTGTCCGCCGTAATGGCCTGCGCCAGCTCGTGCAACCGCTGCGCGCGGATCTCCTGTGCTCGCTTCAACTGGTCGCGCCAGAAGTCCCGGTTCGTCACCGGACTGCGCTCAACCAGGAGATCGTGGATGGACTTCAGGCGGGCACAGAAAGGGTAATTCCGCTTGTATATGTTCCAAATCGACGGCATCTCCTTGAGCACCCGTTGCTCCACTAAGGCATCGGTCATCGAGGGCTCAATGGCGTAGAAATAGGGCAGATCCAAATCCGGGGGCAGAGCGAGACTCGCATCGGCATTCATCATCCGAAGGGCGACATCAATACTCGACTGGAGAGCCTTGTCCTTATTGATCGCAGCAAGAACAGACTTACTATACTGCTTAGCAAAGTCCATCGCTTCTCCTCACACCCTGGCGTCCAGACATCAGATACTGATACTCATCCGCGATACGATGTTGCGGGCCTGTTCAAGTTCCTCTGCCTGCAGAGGCGACAAGGAAGCCTCCAGGGTTAACTCCTTTCCGCTGGTGGGCTCCACGGCACGTAGAGAGGCCAGGCCCTCATTGGTGATCGAAAGCGTCAATTCGATGGGAGAGCCCGCCGGCAGGTCCGGCAGATCTGTGATCCGCGGGTCCACACCCTCCGGCGTGATCCGTTTGTTATGCTCGACCTCTCGAGATTCGGTCTGTCCGGACTGTTCGTAGAGCTGGATCTCCACCACGCTCTGGTGGTCTTCGACAGTTGCCGCCTCCAAGGTTGTATGAACGGGCAACTTGTCCTGAGCGTGGGCGAGAAAGCCAATGTAGTCCTCCTGTGTCTGTGAGTCCAGGAAGAGCACACCTACGGATTTGGACAGCGCATTGGTAAAGTTGACCAGGCGGCCGTCCAGAATGATCTTCTGTCCCGTTCCTAGAAGTGGGCGGTCGCCTGTCGAAGACGATTCATCGTCCGAGCCGTTCTCATGGACGGCCGATTGCACACCACTACCGTAGATGGCGGCTCCATGGGCGACGGCAAGGTCAAACTCTGTGTTCTTCAACGTTTTAGAGAAACGGGAAGAGAGGCCCGCCGCGACCTGAGGCATGCGAGAGGATCCGCCGACCAGGAGGATCTCGTCGATACTCAGCCCGGGCACTTTAGCCTCGGCAGTATCCAGGGTCCGTTGGACAATGTCGAGCGTCTCTTTCAGAAGGTGACTGGTCGCCACCTCAAACTCCTCCCTGGTCACGTTGATGACGCTCTGTATACTTCCGTAACTGCAGCGCAAGCGCGCATTCGTCTTCTTGCTCAGGGTTTTTTTGGCGCTTTCAACATCATTCATGAGCCCCTGGAAGAACTCCGGATCCGCCGACGGATCATCCTCGATGCCTTTTTCCTTCACGAACTTGGACAGAACGAGATCAAAGAGAGCCTCATCCCAGTCGGCACCACCTAACTTGCGGTTACCGTCGGTGGCAACGACTTCAAAGGCATCCCTCGCGGTACGCAGCACAGTGCAATCAAAGGTGCCGCCACCCAGGTCGTAGACGAAGTAGCACTTATCCTCCGAGGAGGTCACTCCCACCGACAGCGCCGCAGCAACCGGCTCAGCCAGAACCCCGGCAACATCAAGCCCGGCGATCTGCCCAGCCTGCCGAGTAGCCTCCTTCTCCGCCAAACCGAAGTAGGCGGGGACGGTGATGACGACCCGGTCACTGGTAGAGCCCGTCACCTCCTGAGCCTCAGCCACCAGTTGCTTGAGGATGAGCGAGGATATGGTCTCCGGGTAAAAGGACTGATCGAAAAAGATACGTTCGTTCTTCTCACCCATCTCCCGCTTGATGAGAGAGACAGTCTCATCGGGATAGACTCTTGCTCCGTTTTTCGCCTCCTGTCCGACGACATAGTTTGTAGCACTCTCGAAGTACACAACGGATGGCGTGGTGTTCTGGCCGTCACGATTCTGGATTATCTGCGGTCTCCCATACTCGTCTATGCGAGCAATCGCAGAGTAAGTGGTTCCTAGATCGATTCCGAAGACATCCTCACTCATGTTCTTATCCTCCTGATTAGATCAACTTTGTGATGCGCCCGGATCGGACGGCGTATTGCTCGTAAACAGACCCACCCCACTCCTGCCGGCAGGATCGCCATGAGCCCGGGCACCGCCATCTTCGACAGACATTTCTCTCCGGTCAGACCCCGTCAATCCAAGTTCCGGTTCATAGACGTAAACTCGGACCTCAGCGGGTTTGAGAGTGAATCCCGAGCCGATAAAGGAATAGCCCGGGCACACGGTCTCGGCGACCGTCCGGTCCTGCTCGGCGCACGGCGTAGGGATGCGCTCGACGGCCCGCAGGCGCGAGCGGTCGAAGGGCGTCCCCACGGTAGGTACTGTCTCCTCAACTCCAAGCATCTCCAGGACGTCCTGGATCCCCGCGGCGAAAAAGCCCAACTGTTCACCAATGCTTCGAATCGGTACGTCCGTGCACTGCCCGGCAGTATCACAGATCTGTTCTCGGAGGCGGATGAGGCGGCGTGCCACCGGGGACAGCAGGGCATTCACCTGGTCGGCCTGAAGCTCTGTGATCCGCTCGTGCATCCTCGAAGCAAGCGCCAGTTGGTCCAGAGCCCTGGACCAGGTCACGTTCATGGCCTCCAAGGCCTGGACCACTGCGCCATCCCGCCGTGCGGCGAGGGACTCGGCACCGTCCACCCCGTCTCTCTTCCCCGTCTCATCGGCCGGGGCGATCGTTCCGGTGCCGTCGTCATTCACCTGAGGGGGCGCGCAATCGTGCAGCTCCACGTGCAAGACTCCTTACGTTCCAGGGACCGGAAGGGGGCTCCGGCAGAGCATCATCATATTGGACTGCTGGGAGTTTTTCTACGGGTGCTCCGGAACCGATTTACTTGGTTGACTAAGCGACGAGCCGATGGCTCCTGTTGGTCGTTTTGACAGGGATCTCGCAGCGGAGGCATCGAAGGCGGGTAGTCCACAGAAGAGACGGATGAGGGTGATAGCCAGGTTAGGTAGCGTGGCCGCGACCTCAGACCACACCAGAGACATGGGTGGCGGACAGATCAAGTAGACCAACTTAACGCTCACCCCCTTGGTGCCGCAACCACTGTTTTCACTGCTCTTCATACTGACGTTCTTACGGCCTTTGATGGTCCTGCGCATCAGGCCTGGACCACCTGCGTATCCCCAAGGACGTCCACCCATTCGGAAGCGTCGACTACTCTGGGGGTGCGCCGCACCCGCTGCCCATAGCGGGTGTCGACTGAGGAGATGGAGGGGATGTCCTCTAGGGAAGAACTCGAGGGTCTTGCGCACACCAGGCTGGACCTTTGCCCCCTTGTTGCTGGACACGAGGGCGATCTACCCCTACTCCGCCCGTTACCTTGTTAGTGGCTCCCTGGTGGTAAGTACTGGGAGCCGGGCCAGTTGCTGTGGGCATGGGCGTCTTGCCCCTGCCCGTAGATGATCCGGGGGGAAAGTCACCTGAGGCAGCCGAGCGCTGGTGACCGCTGATAAGGGGAACGACCCACCGCAAAACGGCAGAGGTCTTTCGCAGGCGTGGGTGCGGGACCTGTCGTCCACCGGCTGGCCCTGACCCAACTTGAGCGAGGGGCAGCACAAAGATAGATATCGAGGACATCGACGTCTTCATCGCTTCATCGGTACCGGACGTCGGTAAGAGCGAGCACTGGGCCACGGCCCTGAGCTGGGACGGGAAGGAAGCCTTTGACAAAGTGTTACCCAACGACGAGGACCGGCTGCACTCCCCCTACGACATGCTGGCCGATCACGGGAACCTGCTGGTGGTAGTGGACCAGCCCGCCACCATCGGGGCGGTGGCGGTAGCCCAGGACATGAGCATCATCGTGGGCTACCTGCCCAGACTGTCGATGCGTCGCATCGCCGACCTGACACCAGGCAGCGCCAAGACCGATGCGAAGGACGCGGCCGTCATCTCCAGCGCCGTCCTCTGCGACCCCAACCAGCCACGAAACTACCCACAGCCGCTTGACACACCACATAGGGCCCCAGGACGGACGAGTGCAGGACACTGAGGCCCTGTGCTGCTCCAGCCTGTTCGACATCCCCATCACCAAATTTCCAGGCGGGACGTCGCTACCCCACCATGCTGGCGATAAAGGAAAATCTGACTAGACATGATGACCCCGGGGAAACCCGAAAGTCCACCCCTCCATCCCAACAACAGGACCGTCGACCGAATCCACTACAAGATCAAGCAACCCACCACCAATCCCAATACCTGGCACATCCAGCACACTGACTATAGACGAACGCACGAGACGTTCTCAGCAACAATTTTGACCACCTTCGAACGCACATTCGCGAAACTAATAATAACCCTCCACGAAATAATCACTTGCAATTATCGAAGCAACGCAAAATATACATGAATCTCGCCGCGCATTCAAACGTCACGAGAATCAACTATCGGGATAGCGAGTCCCTAAGCATCTCAAGCCAAACATACCCTTTTCCGCTAGCTAACACTATAGCCACAACTGAACACACAACGCCTCCTATCGGCATCCCCCAACCAAGAGAAAGAGGCATCCTACCGGCAATGGTTTTCCATAAGAGGCGAGGACGTACTTCTTGCGCCGAATAAATTGCGGAAATTAGAGCTACATCCCACCAAATTACCCCGACTGCGAGAAGCAAGTATAGAAAACCTCCAAGCATTGAGTATGAGACATAAAGAAGTCCCTCCAGTCCAATTTTATAACCATCCATGGAGCAAACAACTAAAGCTTGACGAACTTCTGGCGGGGCACCAGGAACCCACCACAGCATACTTGCAGTTACTATGCCAACCGATGCATACAAAAAAGGCGCAACTAAACAAAACGTAGTTGATCGTCCGCCTGAAATAATCCTTCGACGCCACGCGATGAACA
>ERZ772967.1025-NODE-1025-length-19892-cov-4.959923_pt1 | contig 19892 bp, 18 predicted proteins | sample MGYA00511677_ERZ772967 | MGnify/ENA primary metagenome ERZ772967 (study PRJEB29015, sample SAMEA2737931) | human oral metagenome | biome: human oral; feature: human-associated habitat; material: dental | place: China | collected 2146 ...
CATGCTCGACGCGGCGGGGCTTTCCGACTGCAAGATCATCGCCTCGAACAGTCTCGACGAGTATACGATCTCCTCGATCCTCAATGCGCAGGGCGGCAAGATCGATGCCTTCGGTGTGGGCGAACGTCTGATCACGTCGAAGAGCGAGCCGGTCTTCGGCGCGGTCTACAAGCTCGCCGCCGTGGAAAAGGACGGCGAGCTTCTCGCGAAGATCAAAGTTTCCGAAACGGTCGAGAAGATCACAAACCCCGGCAGGAAAAAGGTCTACCGTATCTACGACGCAGAAGGCCACGCCATCGCCGACCTCCTGACGCTCGCCGACGAGACGCCCGACATGACGAAGCCCTATCGCTACATCGACCCCAAGAAGCCGTGGAAGCACCGCTTCTTCACGAACTGCACGGCGCGCGAGCTGCAGGAAGACGTCATCAAGAACGGCAAATTCGTGTCGAAGCAGCCGTCGCTCGAAGAGATCCGCGCCTACGTCAAGGCGCAGCTCGACCGCGAGATCTGGCAGGAGGAGCAGCGCTTCGAGAACCCGCACACGCACTACCTCGACATGAGCCCCGCCTACTACGAGATGAAGCTCGCGCTTTTGAATGAGATGCAGCAGTATTGAAGAGCTATCTTCCCTCGGGCTACGAAAACGGCTGACCGGCGACGCGTCAGATCAAGTTCAAGTAATCCCTTCGTCCATCTACGATGGCATAAACAATGACCATCCTGCGCTCCTTGTCGACCTTGTAAAACACGAGATGCTTCTCGACAATCAGCACGCGATACCCTCTCGCTCGAAAAGCGCCATAGCGGGGTAAAGAGCCGCTTTCCGGGAAGTCCGCCAGACGGCTGATCTTCTGCTCCAGGCGATCGAGAAACTCCAGGGCAGCCTCAACGCCTCCCGCAACCTCCGCGCGATAGAGGACGATGTCCCGCAGCTGTTCGTCTGCCTTTGCCGTGCGCACAATCCGATATGCCATCGCTATTCCCTCGAAAGGAGTTCCGCGCGGAGCGAATCAAAGCTCTCCTGCATGGGGGCGACGCGTCCGTTTCGAACATCTTCTTCCGCTTCCCCGAGGATTTCAAGAAGCTCGATCTGCGCTTTCATCTGCTGGTACTGCTCATATCCGAGAGACACCGTGTCTCCGCGCCCGTTCACCGTGATGATCACGGCCTTGCGATCCTCCCGGCACTGCCGCGAAATCTCGCTGTATCTGCCGCGCAGGTCTGCCGAAGGGCGAATCGTTTCCGCTAATGACGACATAAAAATCCCTCCCATTGATATAGTCATATTATATCTGAATTTGACTATTGTCAAGAAGACAGCTTCAGAGTGAAAAGATGGAATCCGATGCTGGTTGTGATACGCCTGTCGCTATCTCTTGACAATAACCGAAAGCAATGATATTCTTCCTTTTGGAAGCCATCATCACGACAAACAGCATATTGACGGATCAGGTGTTGCAAGACTCAATAGAGAAGCCGGAAGAGCCGGCGCGGTCCCGCCACTGTAACAGCGAGCGAATCTGCAGGAAACGTCACTGGGAAAACCCGGGAAGGCGCAGAGGAGCGATGAACTGAAGCCAGGAGAACTGCCTGATCGACGATCACCGTCTGACCTGCGAGCGATGGGGAGGGGATCTGCGCCTTGCGATTGGTTCGCGTCTTTTGGATGCTGTTCCAGCGATGGTTTCGTGTGCACATGCAGCACGGCATGCGGCAAGGCAAGGATATTTTGCAGCCCCTCTTTCCTTTGCAGGAAAAGAGGCTGCTTTTATTTTGCGAATGTGAAAGGACGCAACGCGCACCTCTCCGCGCAAACGTCCAGCCGTATGCCTTGTACGTCCATCGCTTCCACAGATGCCGCAGAAAGCTGCTTTCAGCAAATGGGGACTGCGGCTGAGAACTCATATTTTCAGATGGGGTGAAAACATGAACGCTAACAGAAGAAACGCTCTCCTCACGATCGGCGTCGGAATCGTCCTGTGGTTCCTGCCGGTTCCTGACGGCGTCACGCCGCTCGCCTGGCATTTGCTCGCGGTCTTTGTCGCGACGGTGCTCGGCTTTATCCTGCATCCGCTGCCCATCGGCGCGGTGGCCTTCATCGCAATTTCCTTTTCCGCCTGGGCGGGGCTTTTGAAGACCTCGGACGCCCTGGCGGGCTACGGCAACAGCACGATTTGGCTGATTGTCTGCGCCTTCCTCTATTCGCGCGGCTTCATCAAGAGCGGACTCGGCAAGCGCATCGCCTTCCGCATCATCGAGGCGATCGGCAAGAGTGCGCTGTCGCTCGGCTACGCCATCGCTCTGAGCGAACTTGTGATTTCGCCCGCGACGCCCTCGGCCACGGCACGCGGCGGCGGCATCCTCTATCCGATTGTGCGCTCCCTAGCAGAAGCTCTCGGCTCGAAGCCTGGCGAGAGTGCGCGGCGCATCGGCACTTATCTCATGCAGGTCGGCTATCATACGGACGCCGTGACCTGCACGATGTTCGTGACCTCGATGGCGGGCAACCCACTCTGCGTGGCGCTCGCTGAAAAGACGCTGGGCGTCCAGGTCACATGGATGGGCTGGGCGAGCGCCGCCATCGTGCCGGGACTCATCGCGCTCCTTCTCGTTCCCTATGTCATGATGAAGCTCTCTCCACCCGAACTCGTGCACATTCCCGACGCCAAGGGACTGGCGCAGCGCGAATTGTCCGAGATGGGACCGATGAGCCTTGCCGAGAAAGGGCTGTCCATCATCTTCGTCGCCTCCCTCGCGCTCTGGGCAAGCTCGGGACTCACAGGCATCGACGCGACGCCCGTCGCCATGGGCGCGGTCTGCCTCATGCTCATGCTCGACATCATCAACTGGCAGGATGTCATCAAGGAAAAAGGCGCGTGGGACGCGATGTTCTGGATGGGTTCTTTAATGACGCTCGCCTCGGCCCTCGCAAAATCCGGCATCATCACTTGGATTGCCAACGGCGCCGGCGCGGCGATTTCCTCGCTCGGTTTTGACTGGGTCATCTCCTGCCTCATCATCCTGCTCTTCTACACTTACATCCACTATGCGTTTGCCAGCGTCACGGCGCGCATCAGTGCGCTCTATGCGGCGTTCATCGCTGTCAGCGTCACCGTCGGCGCACCGCCGCTCCTGGTCGCCATCGTCTTCGGCATTTTCGCCGATGTACCGATTTCCCTCACGCACTACGGCAACGGCTGCGCCCCCATCTACTTTGGCGGCGACTACGTCTCGCAGGGCGAATGGTGGAAGAACGGCTTCATCATGACGACCATAACGACACTGATTTATCTGACGATCGGCGCAGCTTGGTGGAAAGTTTTGGGGCTTTGGTGAACTGCGGCAAACAGATTCTTAGCCGGGAGGGAAGCCCGTGAAAGGCAGGGCTTCCCTTCTATGGTATTTCAGCCCGATCCCGCATGAGATCGACCGACGCAAAACCACTTTGCAAGAAAGGACTCTTTTTCATGTTGCTTCTCTATCGTCTGCACCGCTGGATCAGCGCTATCTGTGCAGTATTTTTCCTCCTGCTTTGCCTCACGGGGCTGCCTCTTCTCTTCAAGGAGGAGATCACGCAATGGAACCGCGTCGAGCCTCTGCCCCATGCGGGAGCCTCCTCCTACCATGCGCTCTGGCAGGGAACTTCTGCCGGACTCGACAAGGTTCTGGGAGAGAATCCCGACAAGAAGGTGCAGGCCATCTCCGCCATGCCCGAGCATGGTCTTCTGCTCTACCGCATCGCTGACAAGGACAGTCACGGGCGCACGGGGCGCATGAGCATGGGCGGCACGCAGATCGCCTATTCGCCCATGACGGAGCAGGCCGTTCCGTGGCGCAGCGGCGCAGTGAAGTCGCCTGCCGTCGCGAGCCTCATGCACACGCTGCACATCCTGCATCTGCGGCTCGCCATGGGGCAGGGCGGCATGATCTTCCTCGGCATCATGTGCTTTTTCAGCTTCCTCTCCATTCTCGGCGGCCTGCTGCTCTACCCGACCTTCATGCGCCGCCGCCTTTTCGGCGGCACGCGCGGCGGCATCTCGGCGGGCAGCTCCTTCGACTGGCACAACTTCCTCGGCGTCGTCACGGCGGTCTGGGCGGGGCTTCTGACCTTGAGCGGCGTTGCCATCGTCATCTTCTCCGTGGGCTACGGCGCTTACCTCGCGGATGTCGACGCCCACGCGCCGCAGGGGGATGCTGCGAGCGTCCGCTACGAGGATATGCTCGCCTATGCGAAAGAAGCCTTCCCCGAGCAGGATGTCCTGAGCATGGAGGCCGCGACGGGCAAACTCCCTGCGACGCTCTACCTGACGGATGCGGCGCACCCTGCGATGTTCATGGGGCAGAAGGTGCTCTTTTCCCGTACGGCAGACGGCGAGCTCCTGCACTTCACTGAGCCGCTGCCGCGCTACTTGGCCGTCTGCGCCTCGCTGCTCGACCTCCACATCCACAACCATTCGACGATTCTCTTGAAGCTCTTTTGGGCGCTGCTCGACATCTTGACGATCACCGTCATCGTCACGGGCTTCCTCGGCTGGTGGCGTCGCTGCCACAAGCAGAAGGAGCGCCGTCCCGTCTTTGCCGACGGAGGCGGCCGCTCCCTCATGGCATCGGTCTGGAAGCTGCCGGCGCTCCTCGCGGGGCTTTCCCTCATCGGCATGACGGCGCCGCTCTCGGACACCTTCCTCGGCAACACGAGCGGCGCCCTTGCCTGGCTTCTTGTCCTCGCCGTAAGCCTTGCTGCATGGCTTTTCGCCAAGCGGCCGTAAGGCAGCGCAGTCGAACAGAAAGGAAAGATCTATGGCACGAATTCTCCTGCGTCGTCTCTTGATGATGCTCGTCATCCTCTTTTTGCTCTCGGTCATCACCTTCATCCTCATGCACACGTCGGACTCCGATCCCGTGAAGCTCTACATGATTCGCTCGGGAATCATCCCGACGCCCGAGCTGATCGCGGAGGTGCGCGCGCGCTACGGACTCGACGAGCCGATCTGGGTGCAGTATTTCGTATGGCTGCGCGACCTCCTCTCGGGCGATCTCGGCTACTCGCTGCTCTTCTCCATGCCCGTGGCGACGCTCTTAAAGGACGCGATACCAAACACGATTCTTCTGGCGGTTTCGGCGATGGGGCTTTCGATCCTCATCTCCGTGCCGCTCGCAGTTCTCGCATTTCGCTTCTATGCGCGGCCGCTCGATCTTGTCATTCGCTTCGGCTCGTTCTTTGGTATCACGATACCAACGATATGGCTGTCTTTGATCTTCATCTACATTTTCTCGGTCAAGCTGTCTCTGATACCGATCCATACGACGGGACTCACGGGGCTGATCCTGCCGTCTCTCGTACTCTCCTTCTACTACATGGGGCTGTATGTGCGCCGCCTGCGCGGTGCGCTCCTCGAAGAGCACAAAAAAGACTATGTGACGGGGGCTCGCGCCCTCGGGCTTTCGGATTCGCGCATCCTCTGGCGCTACATCATGCCGAACGCGCTGCCGAACATCATCACGATGTTCGGCCTGTCCTTCGGCAGTCTCTTGGGCGGCACGGTCGTCATCGAGGCGATCTTCGGCTGGCGCGGCATGGGCTTTCTGATGGTCGAGGCCATAAAGAACAACGACTTCACGCTCATGCAGGCTTACGTCCTCTGGGGCGCGGGCATCTTCATCCTCGTCAACCTCGCGGCGGACATCCTCTGCCTGTGGCTCAATCCCAAGGTGCGCGAACAGGAGGTGGGCTGATATGGGACTCTTCTTCTCGCGCATGAGGCGCGACCCGCTCTTCTGCGTGCTCGCAGCGCTCCTTCTCCTGTGGATTGCCGCGATGTTCGCCGTGCCGCCTTTCCTCCCCTACGACGCCTATACGAACGACATGGGCGCACGCCTCCTGCCGCCGTCGGCAGAGCACATCCTCGGTACGGATCAGCTCGGGCGCGACCTTCTCTCGCGCGTCCTCGTCGGCGGCCAGGCGAGCCTTTCGGCGTCCCTTGTGAGCGGCATCCTCTCTGCCGTCTTCGGCATCGGCGTCGGCGCGGCGATGGCTCTGACGCGCGGCCGCATGCAGCTCATCTCGACGGGAATCGTCGACTTCTTCCTCGCCTTTCCGAGCCGCGTCTTCCTCGTCGCGCTCCTCGGCTTCCTGGGGCCGAACGTCGGCAACGTCATTCTCGCCGTCTTCATCACGACGTGGGCGGAGTATGCGCGCATCGTGCGCACGATCGTGCGCACGGAGCGCGAGAAGCCTTATGTGCGCTACGCTGACGCATCGGGCATCCCGTTTTCGCGTCGGCTCTTTCGCTATGTGCTGCCGAACGTCGTGCCGCAGATGTTCGTCTTCTTCTTCCAGCACTTGAGCGACATCGTGCTCATCGTCGCGGGACTGTCGCTCATCGGCATCGGCATCCAGCCGCCGACGCCCGAATGGGGCATGCTCCTCATGGGATCGAAGGACTACATGCAGACGGCGCCGTGGCTCTTGATGTTCCCCGGACTTGCCATCTTCATCACGGTCATCCTCTTCAGTCTCATGGGCGACGAACTGCGCGACATCTTCGAGCCGCGCTGGGAAAGGAGGGGGGAGAAATCATGAGCGAAAAGAACATAGCCGCGCACAGCGCGAAATCCTCGCCGCATCTGCCCTTCCTCGCCGTCGATCACCTTTCCATCGAAGTGGCGAAAAAGCGCGTCCTCGACGACGTGTCGCTCGCACTGGAAGCGGGCGAGGCGCTTTCCATCATCGGCGCAAGCGGCTCGGGCAAATCGACGCTCCTGCGCGCCATCCTCGGGCTTCTGCCGCACGAGGGCAAGGCGATCGCGGGCGACATCCTCTACCACGGCGCACCGCTTTTGAAGAACGCCGCGCTGCAAAAGGAACTGGCAGGGCGCGACTTCGCCATGGTCTTCCAGAACCCCGGCAACTACCTGAACCAGAACCTGCGCGTGCGCCGCCAATACGAGGACTTTCTGCGTGCACACGGCGTTCTCAAGAAGGAGTGGCCGACCCTGATGGAAGACCACCTCAGAGCCGTCGGCTTCAGCGAGCCGAAGCGCGTGCTCAGCGCCTACCCGTTCCAACTGTCGGGCGGCGAACGCCAGCGCACGGCAACGGCGATCACGCTCTCGCTCTCGCCGAAGCTCCTCCTGCTCGACGAGCCAACGAGTGCGCTCGACCCCATCGCTTCGCTCGAATTCCTCGATCGTATGAAACTCCACCAGTCGCGCGGCGCGGCGATCCTCTTCGTCACGCACAACATCCGCGCGGGCGCCTACCTCGGCGACCGCCTGCTGATCTTGAAGGACGGGCGCGTCGTAGAAACCGGCCCGACACAGGAAGTCATGGAAGCGCCGCAGGAAGCCTACACGAAGGAACTCTTGGCGGCGATCTTGGAGGTGAAGTCATGACGGCAGAAAAGAGGAAAGGCGAAATGCCCGACGTGCACGAAGATATGCGCGCGCTCCTTGAGGTCACGGCCGTAAAGAAGTCCTTCGATACGCCGCGCGGCAGGCAAGAAGTCTTGCGCGGCGTATCGCTTCGCCTCGCGCCCGGCGAAGTCTGCGGCATCGTCGGCGCAAGCGGCTCGGGCAAGTCGACGCTCTTTCGCATCATCGCAGGCTCAGAGCTGCCCGACGAGGGCACAGTACAAAAAAGGGGCGTCGTGCGCATGGTCTTTCAAGATCCGCGCGAAGCCTTTTCGCCGCGCATGCAGATGCGCGACTTCTTCCGCACGGCGCTCGAAAAGCCAGGCGAGACGAAAGACGCGCTCGAAAGCCGCATCCTCGCCATGCTCGCCGAAGTGCATCTCGCGCCCGCCGTCCTCGCCGCCCTGCCGCACCAGCTTTCGGGCGGCGAGCTGCAGCGCGTCATCATCGCGCGAACGCTGCTCCAAGAGCCGGACATCGTGCTCTTCGACGAGCCGACGAGCGCACTCGACGTCATCACGCAGAAGGAAATCCTCGACCTCATCGCCGCGCTGCGCCGACGCTTCCGCTTCGCAGGACTCTTCGTCGGGCACGAACTCGGCGCCGTGCAGCATGTGGCGGAACGCATCTATGTGCTCGCGGACGGCCGCTTCGTCGAGACGCTCGCGGCAAAAGACCTCGCGCATGCCAAGCACGAAGCGACGCTCGCGCTGCTGCACGCGAGCGAGCTTCTCGGCTGAGGGCACACGATCTTACCGAAGTCTGCCAAGCGGCATCACCCCGCTTGTATCATAGATTGCAGGGACGCAGAACGACAAGACCGTGCGGCCAAGAGTAAGGGGCTGTACGCAATCCCTTGTCCTTTATCCGTTCCTGCAAGGAGACGGATGCGGAAGCGTCCGAGATTCATTTGAGGAAAATGCTGCTGTATTTTCCACGGGGAGGTTTATTCATGAAACGTATCTTTACCGCGATCTTCCTCATCTGCTCCCTACTTGCCTTCACAGGCTGCGGCGGGGGCGGCATGAAGAGCAAGGCAGGGCATCTCAATCTCGCCCTTTGGTGGTTCGGCGAGACGCTCGACCCCGCGCACGCCTGGGACGGCTGGACGCTGACGCGCATCGGCGCGGGCGAAACGCTCGTCGCCGTCAACGAACACATGGAGTTCGTGCCGCAGCTCGCCGACAAGTGGGAGAACGTCAATCCGACGACGTGGCGCTTCCACATCCGCCCGAACGTGAAGTTCCAGGACGGCACGCCGATGACGCCCGAGCTGGTCAAAGCGTCGCTCGAACGCACGATGCAGGAAAACGACCGTGCGAAGAAAGCTCTGCACGCGAAAGAAATCCGCGTAGACGGGGAAAACATCGTCATCGAGACGGAAGCGCCCAACGCCTCCTTGATCTCGGCGCTTTCCGACCCGCTCTTCATCATCGTCAACACGCAGGCGGACATGTCGAAGGTCGCCTCCACGCCCGTTCTCACGGGACCCTATACCATCACAAGCTGGACAAAGGGATCGGAGATTCAGATGAAGCGCAACGAGCACTATTGGGACGGCAAGCCCGGGCTTGACACGGTCACGGTCAAGCTCTTCGAAGACGACACCTCACGCGCCATGGCGCTGCAGTCGGGCGAGATCGACCTCATGCAGCGCATGACGGAGGCAAACCGCAGCCTCTTCGCAGACAAGCCCGATTATACCATCTACGAGACGACAGGCGTGCGCGTCTTCATGGTCACGCCATACCAAGGCGATGGCATTTTCACGGACAAGAACCTCAGAAAAGCGCTCGCCTACATGCTCGACAACGACGCCCTCGCCAAGTCCTACGGCAATTCCGTAGCAGCGGGCGAGCCGTTCCCGCCGAGCGTCCCCTACGGGCACACGGGACAGAAGGTCACGTACGATCCGGCGAAATCCGAGGCGCTCTTTGCGGCGGCAGGCTGGAAGAAGAACGCGCAGGGCATGTACGAAAAGGACGGCAAGCCCCTGACGCTCCGCTTCGCAACCTGGGGCACGAAGACAACGCTCTATGAAGCCATCGAATCGCAGCTTCGTGCCGGCGGCATCGATGTGAAGATGGTTCATGTGCAGGAGCCGGACAAGGTCGATGAAGTCGGCGGCTTCGACCTGCTCGAAGAAGATTGGTCCGTCGCGACGACGAACGATCCGTACCCGTGGCTGCGCGGCATGCTCTACTCGAAGAGCGGCAAAAACACGAACCACAGCCGCTACGCCAGCCCCGCCTTCGACGCCATCATAGACGAGATGGCCACGGCGCTCGATCCCGCACAGAAAGATGCGCTCGTCATGAAGGCGGCACAGCAGATCATGGAAGATCAGCCCTCAATCTTCCTCATCGTGCCGACGACGACCGTCGTGAGCAAGTCGAACGTCAAGAACGTCAAGATCTTCCCGCTCGACTACTACCTGCTGACGAAGGATATCACGGTCGAATGAGCCAGAAACAAAAGAAAATGAAAGGTTGTTGTTCATGAAAAAGTATATATGCGGCGCGGCTCTCAGCGCCGCCCTCCTCACATCCTCCGCCCTCGCCTCTGCGGCGGCGAACCCCTTCAGCGACGTTCCCGCCGATCACTGGGCGTATGACGCTGTCGCCCAGCTTGCCGACGACGGCGTCATCGAAGGGTACGGCGACGGCACTTACCGCGGCCAGAACGAAATCACGCGCTACGAGATGGCGCAGATGGTCGCCAAAGCCATGGCGAAGGAAGATCAGGTCAATGCACAGCAGAAGGCCATGATCGACCGCCTCGCGGCGGAATTTGCGGAAGAGCTGGGCAACCTCGGCGTTCGCGTCGAAAATCTTGAGCAAAAAGTGGACAACGTGAAGTGGGAAGGCGAGCTTCGCTACGTCCACCTCTCGCACCGCGACGAAAATGCCGCAGGCGCGACCGACAAGCACTCGGTCAACACGCTGCAGCTGCGCCTTTTGCCCGTCGCCACGGTCAACGATCACTGGAAGGTGCGCGCGCGTCTGACCGGATCGGTGAAGCTCTCAGAAGATCAGGCGAGCAACGTCGCCCTGAGCTACCTCTACGCCGACGGCAACTACGGCAATCTGCGCATCCAAGCGGGCAAGATGTCGCACTTCTGGTCGTATTCCGACGACGGCCTCGTCGCCGACTCGTGGTTCTCGGGCGCGATCTTGACCTACGGCACAAAGACGAAGATCATGGTCGAAGGCGGACGCTGGAACATGGGGAACGCCGCCCTCAGCATCTCGGGCAGCGACAAGCTCGGCGGCCGCACGGCCTCAGACTACACGGCGAATCACTACGGCATCGGCGTCGACCATGCGACAGGAAAACTGCAGGCGGGCGTCGCCTACCGCCACTATGATTCGGACGTGTTCCAGTTCCTGCCCGCCTATCGCGACGGCGCCGTGACGGACAAGGCAGGCATCCTCTCCGTCGGCGGCAAATACAAGTTTACGAAAGATGTCGCCCTCTCCGCGCACTACGCGAGAAATCTCGAAGCGGACAACTACAACCAGTCGGCGGACGTTCAGCTCAACTACAAAGGCTCGAACGTCGTGAGACCCGGCTCATGGGGCATATACCTCGCCTATCGCCACCTCGGCGGCTACAGCACGCTCATGCCAACTTACGAGCTGCACCGCCAGACCTACAAGATCCCCGTGGCGGGCGGCGAGTACGGCACGAAAGGCTGGGTCATCGGCGCAAGCTACGCGCCGATGAAGAACACGAACATCGACATGGCCTACTTCCACGGCAAGTCGCTCGGAAGCGACCGCAGCGCAAAGACCTTCTACACGCGCGTGCAGATGTTCTGGTGATTTCCGCAAAAAAGCAAAAAGAAAATAGAGCGCGAAAGGCCGGGATTCCCCCAGAGGAGTCCCGGCTTTTCACATACTACTACGATAAGAAACCACGCTTGTCTTATTCGATACAGCCCGAGCGGATGCCCGACGATTGGAATTATGCATTGACCACAAAAACAGGTAAATCTGGCTTTGTGTTGAATATTTTCAACATGGGTTCTGTTCCGATTTTCCTGAACGCGCTTCGCATTAGCGTAAAAGGAAAAATCGTAGCAGATATAATCATCGGCTATCGAAAACTGATGCCATGTGAGCAATATGAGCACAGCTTAGAGAAGCAGGAGCTGAAGCGATACAGCATTGGTGTCATAAATATAACTGAAACGATAAAAGATTAATGGAAAGGAAAGAAAAAATGGATATTTTATGGTTATTAACAGAAGAAAGACCCAAACCTTCAGTTATTTTACAAATAATTGAAATGTACTGTAATGATTTTGATGATACGATTATGCTTAATACCGAAATTAAAATCAAGCCACATATCGAAAATGGTTGTTTTAAATTTATTTATGAAGTAGAAAGCCTTAAAGTAAATAATGCTGATAAAATATTGATAAAGACTGTAAGTGGAAGTTCTAGCTTCTTAGATTTTCTTCTTTTTAAACAAGCAAATGCTCCAACTGAAGGTGACACTAATGATAACCTCATCATGGCAATTGAAGAAACAAAGACTAGCGATGATGAATCTCGTAATACGGGAATTTATCAAAGAGGTTCAAAATTCGTCTATATTACTCCATATTATGATAACGTCAAGCTTCATATGTTATATAACGAAGAACTCGAAGCTAGACAGGATAAGAAGCCTTCTGATACCAGCATATTTGGAACAAACATATTACTTACGTTAGGTGTAACTATTGTTGGAAAGGACATTGCTGAATGGTTTAAACCTTTCAGATCTCTGGAAGAATTAATCCGTTTTAAATCCGGCATGAGACAGCCCCCTGCAGGTAATGTTCCAATCACTATCACACAATACGATGACCGCATAGAAGTATCTGGACGACTTGCAAAACCAGCTGATGCTGGAAATATTGGTCACGATCCTAACATAGGTGCTCTATCAATGATTTCTAAATGCATTAGAACTCTGGGTTGGAACAAAGACATTGTCATTACTATGCATGGTGTTACGCAAGAATATGTAAACAAAACGAAAGGAAAGAACAAATTTCTCTATATATGCAATATTCTAGATCTTAAACTTGACGGAATTATTATGCCAAAAGAAGTAGAGTTACCTGAACTATATTGGCACTATGAAATGAGTTCTGAAAAAATGACATCTATTCTTTTGCACGTTCTAGGTATGTATAACGGAATGCATGGGGTTTATGAAAATCATGCTGGGTGTGAACGTGGTTATTTTAGAACAAAATCAGGTAGATTAGTCACTCTCCCTAAAAAGGATCGAAATGGAATCAATCTATATTTACCCGATGTAGTTTTATATGATGAACCATCAAACATTATTCTCTTAGTCGAAGGAAAGAAACTATCAACTTTAGCCAACGGCATTGAGGAAATTAAGTACTATGACAGTATTGAAAATGAATACATAAAACCCGAATATAGAGGCGTTAATATTATTAGATGCGTAAGTATCTTTGGGGGGAGAAAAACTGGATATTTACATGATGATGTATTAATTTATATGAATCTTGAAGGTGAGATTTATATAAATCCTAATGCTCCCAAATGTGTAAAATCTATGTTTAGAGCTGTAGGAGTAACCATATGATATTAAGAGAAGAATATATAATTCACCCTGAGTTTTATCAAGAGGCATTAAGATATGCACGATCTTCAAGGGCATACACATCAAACAGACATGATTTTCATGCTGGTGGACTAAGCAACAAACAGAAAAAAATGTTTGAAGGAAAACTTGGAGAAAAAGGATTCAAAATGTTTCTATTAGAAAACAACATTCCATTTATTGAAGATCACTCGTCACCTCAAGAGCGTGACGAATATGATTTTTTATTATCTACTATAAATAAAAAATATTTATTTGATGTAAAAACTAGAACGAAATCATTTCACATCAGAACACTTGAAATGGTTGAGCAAGCAGAATCACATCCAAAGGATATATTTATCTCAGCTAGATTATTTTCAGAACGTAACGCTGTTAAAATATTAGGCTGGTATTCTTTTCAAGATATGATTAACAGAAATAGAATTGAGAACAACGGTTATTTAGATAATTATGTGATGTATGATTCTGACCTTCGTTCTATAGAGGAATTATATAACTTATTACTTAAAAACTGCATATAACCAAAAAGAGAAGTAGCCATTCACTACTTCTCTTTTCTAAATATTAAAATATACTGATGTATTTGATTTGCAACAAAAGAAAATGGATAGCCATAGGGAAATAACTTCGCAGTTTGATCTGCCCAAATCTTCATTCCTTTATAATTTAGATTTGGAATTTCATTTAGTTTATTTACTATCTCGGCATGAAGTAAATTTGTACTTTTTCCATTAGGTTGTAGGTCTTTAATAAATACTACAATATGTCCTCTCTTCTTTACATAAGGCAATACTTTTTCAACCGATTTTTTTAAACGATCAAAAAAAATGTCTAATTCCAAATTGCCAAAGTCTTTATCGCTGTCTGTAAATGGCGTAGCTACATTTCCATAAACTTTAATATCTGCTCCTGTTTTTTCTCGACTCATCATATTTCCATATGGCGGATCAATCAATACCAGGCTAATTTTATCTCCTGAAAGCATCTCTTCCATTTTTTCATTATCACCTAGAACTTCTAAACAATCACCTTCAACACATTGGAATTCTGGAACCCCTATTTCGCTTGCAGCTCTTTTGTATGCATCAATGTAGACAGAATTCAAATCAATACCTACTGCTTTTCTATCACATATACCAGCACCAAGTAATGTTCCTCCAACCCCCATAAAATAGTCAAAAACCAACTCTTTTTCTTTTGTAAAGAATTGAATTATATCTCTCATCAACTGTGGTGGCTTTGGTGTAGGGTGTACCTTTCTTATTTTATGAGCAAAGGATTCTTCGCCTGAAGTTTTATAAGCTGTATGGACTACAGAGTTTATAAAGTACGTCCATTCACCACCAGACAAATGATTCAACGTGTTGTTTAACTGATATTTTCTACCATCAGGAAGAATTACTGTTTGTCTTGAATTTCCTATAATCTTAGCAACATTAATTTCTGCCGTAACCCATTCTGGAAGTTTACTTCTATCATAATCTGGATAAATCTCATAGAAGAACTCTCCATTATCATAAGCTTCATTTACATATGGTTGAGCCTCTTTTATCCTTTGTTTTATAGCCTTTTTCACTTGAGTTTCTATTTCCTTAATAATTATTGCAGTTTCATCAATCCCTGCCTCGGAAAGTATTGTCTCAATAGCTCGAATATCTAAAATGGAGTTTCTTGATGCCATTGAACAAAATCCTCGCTTTCAAAATTTATTATTACTACTTCTACAGTCTTTGCGTCTTTCTCTTTAAAATGATAACTACAGTTTGCATATGATTTATCTAAATAATGGACGGTATATTTTTTACTCCACTTAATAAGCAAGTCGTTTGACAAGCCTTTGTGATATAGTACGTTTGACAATGCAAACTTTACACCTCTTTCATTCAATTCATCTAACAAATCAAGCAATTGTCTTTCTTCTACCGGAGTCCAATTCTTAAATCCTCGTTTTCCATCATTATATGATCCTGTTGAAATCAGATAAGGCGGATCACAGTATACAAAATCTCTTTCTCCTAAATGCGACAAATCCACACTTAAGAAATCTTTATTTTGGAAAACTATATTTTTACTTTGCAACGCTTGCCAGAAAGAAATCAGATTTTTCTCAACCGATTCATTATAACTACTTCTTTCTTTACCAAAAGGTGTGTTAAACTTTTGGCTATTATTAAAACGAATCTGATGATTAAAAGCATAAAACGTTAGGACAAAGAAATCGACTATATTCTTACCCTCATTGTACCTTTCACGTAAAGCATTGTATCCTTCTGCATTTTGTTTTGTTAAACTGAATTCATTAATTCTTTGTTTAATTTCCTCAATAATTATTTCAATGTTCGTATAATCTAAATATCGATATAACTCGATTAAATAATGAATTTGATCATTGCATATAATTGTATTTGCATTTGCATTAATACCTACATTAAATCCGCCTGCAAATAAATCAACAAAAACATTGATATCATTAGGAAATATTCCAAAAAGAGAATTCAGCAGCTTATATTTTCCCCCAGTATAATTCAAGGGACTCTTTATATACCTCATAAACAGCTCCTACTTTTCTATATATACTAACATTTCTTTTAATGCTTCTTTATCTCCTTGTGCTCTGCTTTTATACCTACGGTATGGAATCCAATAAATCTTAAAAGTATCTGGCTTCCCATATTTTTTCATAGTTAATTCAATATCTTCTACACTCATCAAACCATCTGTACTATAACTTAAAATTATATGAGTAAAATTAGCGTTGCACATCAATTCATCGAAGGCCTTCACGACCTTCGTTTTTAAGCAAAAATCTGATTTATTATTTTCGTAAGGCCTCTGTGCGGTAACGCCTCTTACTTCAGGATAGTCATATTTTGCTGCAGTCTCTAACACGTGGTAGTTTGGTAAATATTGTCTGCTGTTGTATGGTGGATCAATATATAAAATGTCACCGGATATTTCCTTTAATAGTTCAACGCCATCTCGATTATAGCATTTATTTGCTTTTCCATTATGTGTTACTTCTAATCTATAAAGTTCGTATTTCTTGTGAGATCTATGTTCCCATCTTTTATGAAAAGCACCATATGTTCCAGAAATATTTGAAACAAAAGGAATTCCTTCAACAATACAAGCTATTAGATAATAATATTTGTTTTCAGATAGCAAACCGTTTAAATACCATTCTTCAACTGTTATTCTTGCGAAGTCAATTCTTAAAGCATTTTCATCCTTCAAATACATTCTTCCACCTGTAGGAGCATATGTGTTTTGGAAGAAGCGCTTTTCTTGGGGTAATGACTGCATCTCCTGATCTGTTAATCCGTTAAAATAATCGATAGGATCATTTATTCCTGTACTCTCTTTTAATTTTCCAAATGTTGGAATACAATCATTTTCAATCGTTCCCTTTTGAAGTACGAATGAAAAGTATAGTAAATCATTTGAATACACTTCATACCAACGTTTAAAATATCTAGCCACAGTAGATGTTCCAGAAAAAATATCACATAAACTTTTTGCATCTGGTGCTTTCTCTTCGATTACCTGTTTTATATTATCAAGAAGAAGTGTTTTACAACCTATGAATCTCACTCATCTTTCCCTCCTTCATCATGAAATTTTAGCACAAGTTCATTATTTATAGGAGCAATGTGGTAGAATGTTTTTGCAAACCAAACAACACCGAAAGAAGCATACTGCATGTCCAAGAAACATTCTACCACAACTAGGCGAAACTTCAAGCATCTAACCGCTTATCAAAGAGGTGAAATACAGGCGCTTTTGAAGGAGGGGCTGCCGAAGATGCGAATCGCCCAAAAGGTCGGCATCGCCCGTTCTACACTCTATGAGGAGCTTAAACGAGGTACAGTAGAGCAGATGAACTCCGATCTCACCAAACGCCGTGAATATTTCGCTGACACGGGGCAACTCATCTATGAGGAACATCGCAAAGTCTGCCGCAAGCCCTATAAGGTGGATGCCGCATCCGACTTTCTGCGACATTTAGAAAAAGCTGTATTGGAGGATAAAATCTCTCCCGATGCGGTTTGCGGCAGGGCGAAACGAACTGGCGAGTTTGCCGTAATCATTTGCACCAAGACGGTGTACAACTACATCGATCTTGGGATCATCCACATAAAGAGCATCGATCTGCCGCTTCGCGTGAGGAGAAACAACAAGCACCATCATTGTCGCCAGAACCGCCGTATTTTGGGAGAGAGCATCGAGAATCGTCCAGAGCCGGTAAACGCACGTCAGGAGTTTGGTCACTGGGAGATCGATACCGTTGTCGGTCAGCGCACAGCTGGCGAAGTGCTGCTCACCTTAGATGAACGAACGACCCGTCGCCGCCACATCATAAGGATTCCCGGCAAGACAAAAGCCAGCGTAGCGGCTGGGCTAGATATCCTGCGCCAAAAGTATGGCAATCACTTCGCCAAGGTTTTCAAGAGCATCACCAGCGACAACGGCAGTGAGTTCAGTGGACTTACAGATGCGTTCAAAGAGGGCTGTGTCTACTTCGCCCATCCGTATTCTTCTGGTGAACGAGGAACCAATGAGAAACAACACTCGTTGGTGAGACGTGTTATCTGTGGAACATTTTGCTTATACCACATACAACCATGTACGACCGCATTCTTATAACGGATATCGTACGCCATTCGAAGCGAGATATTCGACATAAGTTGATTGGACACTCATGTTACAAAAACGCTTGACCATAACAGTTCCTGACAGGTCAAGACTTGTTGCTCCAGCCAGGCATCTGCATGTGATTCCTGCATTCGATATCGCCAGTCGTAGTAACCGCTGCGCGATACTTCCAGAATCCGGCACAAAGCGACAACCGGATAGACGTTACGCAACCGCTCAATAACACGATATTTGACGCTCACCTCCTTCCAACCTCGCAAAGAAAATTTCGCAGGACATCGACCTTCATACGGAGCTCGATTACTTCGTTTTGTAAAGAGGTGCGCTCATCGATTGCTTGTTTGCGTGGGCGCCCTTTCGGACGAGGAATATATCCGGCTTTCCTTAAGCGATCTTTACGCCGTTGGCGCTTTATGAATCCCTTGATTTGCTCTTTGGTCAATCCATAGATTTCACCAATTTGCCGATGTGTTTTTCCTTCTGTTTTGAGACGGAAGATTTCATCAGAGAACTGCTCAATTTTTGTATATTGTCTTGGCATAACGAATCCCTCCTGTTGTAGTTCTTATTCTACAACAGGAGGGATTTTTATTCACTGTCCGCTTAGCAGGGTGCAGTCCAAAACAACCAGGCATCCACGGAGCAGACAGCTTACAAGATCTCGCCAAATTTTTCTCTCACTTCATCGCTATCCCTGCCGGAAACCGGCTTGCCAGTGACATTTGCAATGGCATCGAGAATTTTTCTCGCGCGATGAACGATAAATTTCTCGAAATCATCAGTCGTGCAATCGGCCATATCGATCCAATGACTGGCGAGATAATCGCGCAAGTCTGTCTGCTCTACCTTTTTCTTCTCGATACGCGCAAGGTATTCACTCGGAGCAACACCGCCAATCTCCCGATTGGTGCTGTACGATAGGGGCGTCTTGTTAATGATGGAATCCCACTTGATATAATCATACCCCTTGCTCTTGCAATAGTTTTTCGGAAAGATATGGTGAATGTCGATGCCGGCGGCTTTATAGAGAACAAGATCCATCTCCTGCCCGCTGATGAAGTCCCGACTGTGATTCTTCATGATAAGCGCCACGATCCCCTTATAGGCAGCACTCCGTCTTGACTGAAGCATCAACAGGCGCATGGGATTGAAATAGGAATCGACGATGGTCTTGGGAAGCTCACCACCGTTCAACCAATTCATCACGCCAACCACATCATTTACATAACGCGTTTCATTGGCACTCCCATAAAGCTCACCGAATACACCGCACCAATACCATCGCTTGATTTTGTTCTTCACATTGGAATTTTTGATTCGACGATCGGGCAGGAGCATGGCGCACAAAACAGCCAATGGAATGAGCTGCGTCGTATATGGAAGGTCGCGGCTGACGAAGATGCGCTCCTCGAAGAGCAGCATTTCCGCTTCCTCGAATCCCCGTGTCAGAACATCGGCGTATTTTTGATAATCGGCAAGCTTCAGGTTCAGCACGTCCTTCTTCTTGCAGCTCACCACACCCTTCTTCTCGTAGGCAGAGAGAAGCGTGCAGGCAGTCAGGAAATCCGTAGCCGTGACAATATTCAGGATATCTCCGTTGAGATGATTGTTTTTGCGCTTTTCCCAATCTTTCCTGAGTTCGAAATCATCCATAGCGAATACAGCTGTGACGAGTTCGAAAACCGTAAGCGATACGCCGCCTTGGTTCACATTCTCAAAAACTTGGCACACCGCTTCCTTCGGCGTGTCCTTGTCCAGGCTGATGACAGGAATTTTGTAATGGGTGACGGTCATTATAATTTTTCCACGAAAGGTTCTATACTCGTCGCTTGCCTCGTGCGAATTACTGTGATAAGCAAGATATGCCCGTTCCCACTCAAAGGACTTCTCGTCATCCAAGATGATATTCAGGGGAAACAGCTTATTCGCATATTCCTTTTCGGCAGTCGAAACATCGAGGTCAATTTTCCTGCCAAAGTCGGATGTGATTTGCTTCGACTCTGGGACGGATAAAATAGCCTCTACTCGATCAATAGCAGGATCAATTGCCTTGGCAATATCGATGTAGTAAAATCGCTTGATCTCATTGCCTTTGTCGGTTCTGGTTTTGATGGCATTCGGACTGCACATAGACGCATAGATGGAAGTGAGCCGCTGCTGACCATCCAGAATAAGCTGCTCGGGCTGTG
>ERZ772967.1027-NODE-1027-length-19848-cov-64.328096_pt1 | contig 19848 bp, 18 predicted proteins | sample MGYA00511677_ERZ772967 | MGnify/ENA primary metagenome ERZ772967 (study PRJEB29015, sample SAMEA2737931) | human oral metagenome | biome: human oral; feature: human-associated habitat; material: dental | place: China | collected 2146 ...
TCACCACGGCGCCCACCGAGTGGCTGCAGGGCAAGCACACGATCTTCGGCGAGGTGGCCGACGACGCATCCCGCCAGGTCGTGGACGCGATCTCGGCGGTGTCGACCGACCCGCGCGATCGCCCTCTGGAGGACGTCGTCATCACCTCGGTCACCGTCACGAAGTGAGCCGCGCTCGAACCCTCGACGCCTCGACGCCGCCGGCCCTCCGCGGACCGGCGGCGTCGCCGTACTCGATGCCCTCCCCGCCCGACAGGACCCAACCATGACCCAGTTCACCACCGATCCGTCCAACGAACTCCCAGTATGCCCACGGCATCCCGACCGGGTCACATACGTGCGCTGCCAGCGCTGCAATCGTCCCACCTGCCCCCAGTGCCAGGTGCCGAGCGCCGTCGGCGTGCACTGCGTGGACTGCGCTCGCAGAGCAGCGGCGTCCCGTCGGGACGTGCGCTCCGTGCTCGGCGGACGAGCGGTGGCCGGCGCTCTGGTCTCCAAAGGGCTCATCGCCGCCTGCATGGTGATCTATCTGGTGCAGATGGCCGTCCCCTCCCTCGACTCCCAGTTCGCCTTCCTGCCGGCACTGGCCGCCGGCGAGCCCTGGCGGTTCCTGACGACCGCCTTCCTCCACGCGAACTACATGCACCTCGGCTTCAATATGTGGGCCCTGTGGGTGCTGGGCGGCTCCCTCGAGCCGGTGCTCGGGCGCTGGCGGTTCACCGCCGTCTACCTGCTCAGCGCCTTGGGCGGCTCGACGGCGATCTACTGGCTCTCCCGGCCGGATACCGATGCCTGGATCACGATGACGGTGGGCGCCTCCGGAGCAGTCTTCGGCCTGTTCTCGACCATATTCGTGGTGCAACGGCGCTTCGGGCGGGACACCTCGGGAATCGTGGCACTCCTGGCGATCAATGCCGTCATCTCCTTCCTGGGAGCCAACATCTCCTGGCAGGGCCACCTGGGAGGGCTGGTGACCGGTGCGCTCGTGGCGTCGTTGTACGCCTGGGCACCACGGACCAAGCGCACCGTCTATGGGATCTGGGGCACGGTGGGCATCGCAGTCGCGCTGGTTGGGCTGATCTGCCTGCGAGCGGCACTGGTCTGACCGCACATCCTTCGAACGGTTATCCACAGGTTTGTTCAGAGCTGTGAATCTGGGGAAGCACAGTACTGTGATTCATCCACAGCTGTGCGCACACATGTGGAAACACAGCGGTGTTGTTTTCCACAGCCCAGCCCACAGGTGGGGAAAACCGAACGCTGAAGCCACACGCCCATCCACCGCTGTGGACACGACCCCGTGCGTTGGGTTGTCCACCGCTGTGTGTCGACGCCAGCGTCCCCTGTGGTTTCGCACCGCCCGGACCACCAGCAGCCCGAGTGGGTCCTCCGTCCCTTCGTCGAGATGGGTCCGGTTCCTCACCGTCGTCAAGATCCGCCCCGGGTTGTCGGGCACGCGGCGGTGAATGATGCAGCGGACGAGACCTTATGCTCGACATCGGCTCGGAAGCGCCCCGTCATGCCGGAACCTCGTCGAACCGGACCATCTTCCATTCCGGCGTCTCGCTCTCAAGGACCGCCGAGCCCTTCACCGTGGTCCTCTGGGCTGCGGCGAACCGGAAGTGGCATCCGATTGGCGGCGGTCCTTCCACCGTCCCTGCAGTCTTTGGGCCAACCCCTCTGCGCGACGCAGACGCCTCAACGACGTCACGAACCGCTGGTCCTCGGTTTTCGCCAGCCCCACTCGGAACGGACCGATCTCGGCACGGAAGCGGACCGATCTCGACGTGTTCCGCACCGTCGGTTACACGCGGACCACTACTGCCCGACTACGGCGGAGGTGGAGCTAACGGGACTCGAACCCGTAACCCCCTGCTTGCAAAGCAGGTGCGCTACCAATTGCGCCATAGCCCCGACTAATCGACCGGGTCGGTGACCTCGGCCCACGCGGCGCGCTCGGCGCGCGCCGCCTCGATCCTCAGCCACACCGCATAGAATGCGACCCCGAGAAACGAGAAAACCGCGGCTGAAACGAGCATCCGGTTCCTCATGAACCCTCCCTCTTCATTCCACCGCGGAACGTGGGCCTAGCTGGACTCGAACCAGCGACCTCATCCTTATCAGGGATGCGCTCTAACCAACTGAGCTATAGGCCCGGCGACGCGGATGAGGCTATCCCACCACGTCGATCGCCTTCAAATCGATCAGTCATCCGCCAGTGTGAGATGAACCCCACCGACGAGCGTCGCAGTCAGGTTGTAGAGCAGTGCCGTCACCGTGGCCAGGGCGGTTGTCAGAACCACGTTCACCACGCCGATGATGATGGCCATCGATACCGCTCGCTTGAAGGCCAGGTACTCCACGAGTGCCGAGTAAGCGTTGTTGTCCGACTGCATGATCGTGCTCGCCAACTCCTTGATGGTGGAGAACACGTGCATGGCGTCGAGCATGAGCCATACGAAGATGGCCGCGACCACGAACATAACGCCCGCCGCCACGCTCAGCATGAAGGTGACCTTCATGATCGACCACGGATCGACACGTGTCAGGGACAGCCGTACACGCCGGGGACCAGCGATCGTCTTGGACTGACTACCGGACTTCCCACTGCCCTGGGACGCACTGTCTCCCCCCATGGGTGGGAAGGACTCCGACTGACTCATGCCTGAACCTCACTCTCGTCGTCGCTCGAGCCTACCGTCTCAGCATCACCCGGCGCAGCGGTGTTCACAACTACGTCAATCGAATCCGCCGAATCCACCTCGTCGGGCCCCGCGGCATCGTGCTCCGGTCCATCAGCGAGCTCGCCGACGTCGGGCCCGTCCGGCTCGTCGACGAGCTCACGCTCGGCGCTGCGGGCCACGGCGATGATGCGGTCGCCGTCGTCAGGCTTGGCGAACGTCACGCCCTGCGTGGCGCGGCCGGTACGGGAGACCTCGGTCACCGCGGAGCGCACCACCTTGCCCGAGGCCATGATGCACAGGACCTCGTCGCGAGGTGCGGTCACCAGTGCACCGACCAGGTCGCCGCGAGCCTCGACGAGGTTGGCGACCTTGACTCCGAGGCCACCGCGACCCTTGGTCGGGTAGTCGGTGGCGAGCGTGCGCTTGGCGTAGCCGCCCTCGGTGACGACGAACAGGTCGGCGTCGGTCCACTGCGGATCGACGACGCCCATGGCCAGCAGGCTGTCTCCGGACCGGAAGCGCATGCCGGTGACACCGGAGGTCGCCCTGCCGGTGGGCCGCAGGGTCTCGTCGTCGGCGCGAAAGCGTAGCGACTGGCCGTGACGGGAGACGAGGAGCAGATCCTGCCCGGCGGACAGCAGGGACGCCGAGACGAGCTCGTCGCTGATCCCGTCCCCGTTCTCGCGCAGGTTGATGGCGATGACACCGCCGGAGCGATTGGAGTCGTACTCGCTCAGTCGAGTCTTCTTCACCAGGCCGCGACGAGTGGCCAGGACGAGGAAGTCGGCCTGGCCATAGCTCCCCAGCTCCATGACCTGAGCGATCTCCTCACCGGGCTGGAAGGCCAGCAGGTTGGCCACGTGCTGGCCCTTGGCGTCACGCCCGCCCTCGGGAAGCTCATAGGCCTTGGCCCGGTAGACGCGACCCAGGTTCGTGAAGAAGAGCAGCCAGCGGTGGGTGGTGGTGACGAAGAAATGACTGACGACGTCGTCCTGCCGCAGTGCAGCGCCCTTGATCCCCTTGCCGCCACGATGCTGCGAGCGGTAGGCATCGGTTCGGGTGCGCTTGGCATAACCGGAGCGGGTGATGGTGACGACGACGTCCTCCTCGGGGATGAGATCCTCCATGCTCATCTCACCGTCGAAAGGCACGATACGAGTGCGTCGCTCGTCGCCGTACTTGCTCACGATATCGGCCAACTCGTCCGAGACGATGCTGCGCTGACGCTGCCGGGAGGCGATGATGTCGCGCAGGTCCGCGACCCGGGCTCGCAGATCCTCGCTCTCCTGCTGGATCTTGAGGCGCTCCAGTGCGGCGAGTCGGCGCAGCTGGAGGGAGAGAATCGCCTCGGCCTGGGCCTCATCGACGCCGAGCAGGCCCATGAGCCCGCTGCGGGCCTCATCAGTAGTGGGCGAACGGCGAATGAGAGCGATGACGGCGTCCAGGGCGTCGATCGCCTTGAGCAATCCCTCGAGGATGTGGAGGCGCTCCTCGGCCTTGCGCAGACGATAGCGCGATCGACGCACGATGACGTCGATCTGGTGGTCCACCCAGTGGCGCACGAACCCGTCCAGACTCAGGGTGCGGGGCACACCGTCGACCAGGGCCAGCATATTGGCCGGGAAGTTGTCCTGGAGCTGGGTGCGCTTGTAGAGGTTGTTGAGAACGACCTTGGCGACGGCGTCGCGCTTGAGCACGATGACCAGCCTCTGGCCGGTGCGGCCGGAGGTCTCATCGCGGATGTCGGCGATACCGCCGACCTGCCCGTCGCGCACCAGCTGGGCGATCTTATCGGCGAGGTTGTCGGGATTGACCTGATAGGGCAACTCGGTGACCACGAGGCACTGGCGGCCCTGGATCTCCTCGACGTTGACCACGGCCCGCTGGGTGATCGATCCGCGACCGGTGCGGTAGGCGTCCTCGATGCCGCGCCGCCCCAGAATGGTGGCACCGGTGGGGAAGTCGGGGCCGGGGACGCGCTCGATGAGAGTCTCCAGCAGCTCCTCGCGACTCGCGTCGGGATGCTCGAGGAACCACTGGACCCCGGAGGCGACCTCGCGCAGGTTGTGCGGAGGAATGCGCGTGGCCATGCCCACCGCGATGCCCTCGCTCCCGTTGACCAGGAGATTCGGGAATCGGGACGGCAAGATGACCGGCTCCTGGTTCCGCCCGTCGTAGTTGTCCTGGAAATCGACGCTCTCCTCGTCGATGTCGCGAACCATCTCCATGGCCAGCGGCGCCATCTTGCACTCGGTATACCTGGGAGCGGCCGGGCCGAGATTGCCGGGAGTACCGAAGTTACCCTGTCCGGCCACGAGCGGGTAGCGCAGCGACCACCACTGGACCAGGCGGGCCAGGGCGTCGTAGATGGCGGCATCGCCGTGCGGGTGGTAATTGCCCATGACCTCGCCCACGACGCGGGAGGACTTGGAGAAGGAGGCGTTCGGGCGGTAGCCGCCGTCGTACATGGCGTACAGGACGCGACGGTGGACGGGTTTGAGGCCGTCGCGCACGTCCGGCAGGGCGCGCCCGACGATGACGCTCATGGCGTAGTCGAGGTAGGAGCGTTGCATCTCCATCTGAAGGTCGACCGGCTGGACGCGCTGGGGAACGACCGCATCCGTCAGGCCCTCGTCGCCGATGATCTCGTCAACTTCGTCGCTCACAGAATTCCTTACGTGCTCGTGGGATCTCCCGTCGGAGTGCGTCAGCGGACTCAGATGTCCAGGAAGCGCACATCCGCGGCGTTGCGCTGGATGAAGGAACGGCGTTGCTCGACGTCATCGCCCATGAGGATCGAGAAGGTCTCGTCGGCATCGGCCGCCTCATCGAGAGTGACCTGTTTGAGAATTCGGGTGGTCGGGTCCATGGTCGTCTCCCACAGCTCGTGGTCGTTCATCTCGCCCAGTCCCTTGTAGCGCTGAATGCCGCCGTCCTTGGGCAGACGACGACCGGCCTCGGTCCCGGCCTCGAGCATCCGATCGCGCTCGGCGTCGGAGTAGGCGAACTCGTGCTCGACGCCCACCCACTTGAGGCGGTACAGCGGCGGCATGGCGATGTAGGTATGGCCCTGCTCGATGAGCGGACGCATGTAGCGGAAGAGGAGGGTCAGCAGAAGAGTGGCGATGTGCTGGCCATCGACGTCGGCATCGGCCATGATGACGATCTTGCCGTAGCGCAGTTTGGCCAGATCGAAGTCCTCGCCGATGCCTGTGCCGAAGGCGGTGATGAGGGATCGGATCGTGTCGGAGGACAGCGCCCGGTCCAGGCGCGCCTTCTCCACGTTGAGGATCTTGCCGCGGATCGGCATGATCGCCTGGTGCTCGGGGTCGCGCCCGCCGACGGCGGAACCGCCAGCGGAGTCGCCCTCGACGATGAAGATCTCGCACTCGGCGGCGTCCCGGGAGGAGCAGTCGCGCAGCTTGCCGGGCATGGAGGCGGACTCCAGGACTCCCTTGCGGCGCGTGGCCTCACGGGCCTTGCGCGCGGCCAGGCGCGCCGCCGCCGCCTGAGTCGCCTTGGCGATGACGGCCCTGGCGTCGGCGGGGTGGGAGTCGAGCCAGTCGCCGAGCCGGGAGTAAACGGTCTGCTGAACGAAGGTGCGGGCCTCGGTGTTGCCGAGCTTGGTCTTGGTCTGCCCCTCGAACTGGGGCTCGGTGAGCTTGACGGAGATGACCGCGGTCAGTCCCTCACGGATGTCGTCGCCGACGAGGTTGCCGTCCTTGTCCTTGAGCAGACCCTTCTCCCGGGCGTACTTGTTGATCAACGTGGTCAACGCCGTGCGGAAGCCCTCCTCGTGGGTGCCGCCCTCGGTGGTGTTGATCGTGTTGGCGTAGGTGTGCACCGACTCCGAATAGGCGCTCGTCCACTGCATCGCGATCTCGAGACTGATGCCGTGGACGCCGTCGATGGCCTGCTCGGCCTCGAAGTCGATGATCTCGGGATGGACGACCTCAACCTTCTTGGAGTGATTGAGGAAGGCCACGTAGTCACGCAGACCGTGCTCGTAGCAGTAGGTGTCCGACCGGAATCCCACCACCGGCTCATCGCCCGGCCCGGTCTCGTCACCGGTGATCTCATCACCGGCATCGGTCACGCCCTCGCGCTCGTCGGTGAGTGTGATGCGCAGGCCCTTGTTGAGGAAGGCCATCTGCTGGAAGCGACGCCGCAGGGTCTCGTAGTCGAAGACGACCGTCTCGAAGATCGCCGGATCGGGGTAGAAGGTCTGCGTGGTACCGGTCTCCGAGGTCTCCTCGCCCTTGATCAGGGGCGTCGTGGGCTTCCCGCCGTCGCCGAAACTCATGCGCCACACATGTCCCTGACGACGCACCTCCGTATCGACGCGGGTGGACAGGGCGTTGACCACGGAGACGCCGACGCCGTGGAGCCCGCCGGAGACGGCGTAGCCGCCACCGCCGAACTTGCCGCCGGCGTGAAGGATCGTCATGACGACCTCGACGGTGGGCCTGTGCTCCGTGGGGTGCTCGTCAACGGGGATGCCGCGTCCATTATCGACGACCCGGAGCCCGCCGTCGGCCTGAATGGTGACCTCGATGTGATCGCAGCAGCCGGCGAGGGCCTCGTCCACGGCGTTGTCGACGACCTCGTACACCAAGTGGTGCAATCCGCGCTCACCGGTGGAGCCGATGTACATGCCCGGCCGCTTGCGCACCGCCTCGAGTCCCTCGAGCACGGTGATGTCCGAAGCGCCGTAGTCGGCCGACCCCTGGCCGATACGTGAATCGGCGATGGTCACAGGCTGGTCCTGGTCAGACACGTGTCAGCTGCTCCTCTTTCCTGTGCGCCGGGCTGCACCCGACCCCTCTGAACGCCGACTGGCGGGCTCGGTCCCGCGGCGTGTAGGTGGGTACCTGCGAAGAGCCCAGGGCGCACCGTGGGCGTTTCTGGAGCCATTCTAGCGTGGATCATCGTGGAACCCGTCGCCGGACGATGCTTGTCGGGCGTGTGCAACGTCACCAGGGCACCTCTCCGCCCCCGGGGCGCCCCGCCCGGGATCTTCATTCTGACAGCCGGTCGGAAAAAGATATCGATTCTCATCCTTCTCGTATCATTCAGGGGTACCTAACCCTATGATCGAGGAAAGAGCCACGTTCCCATGACCCCGAACACCGAGACCCCCGAGACCTCTGAGGCTCCCGCGGCAGCGAGTCCCGCCCCGTCCGCCGACCACTCCCTCAAGCCGAAGGACCTCATCACCGTCGGCGTCTTCACGGCCATGTACTTCGTCGTCTTCTTCGGCTTCGGCATGCTCGGCCTCTTCGGGCCGGCTGTTCACGCCGTCGGCATCGTGCTCGGCAGCCTCGCCAACGGCATCGTCTTCGCCCTCTACATCACTCGCATCCGCAAGCCCGGGATGATCTTCCTCACCGGCATCATCTCATCCCTGCTCATGGTACTGACCGGGCACGCCTGGACCACCCTGGTGACGGCGGCCGTGTTCTCCATTCTGGCCGAGATCGTCCTGGCCCGCGGCCGCTACCGCTCCGCCCGCGCCTCGGCGCTCGCCTACGGCGTGTTCTCCTTGTGGGTCGCCGGCCCGATTCTGCCGCTGTACTACCAGCACGACGCCTACATCGCCGACATAGGAAAGAAGATGGGGGACGGCTACGCCCGAGCCTGGGAGACCCTGTTCTCACCGGCGTTCCTGCTCGGACTGCTCGTCGTCGTCTTCGTGTCCTCCTTCCTCGGAGGTCGGCTGGGGCAGAAGATGCTGCGCAAGCACTTCATGCGCGCTGGCATCGCCTGAGATGCGGCTCCTCGCGACCTCCGCGCACGGGGGATGGCTCCGGCTCGACCCCCGCACCAAGCTCCTGCTCGTCGTGGTGGTGAACGTGGCGGCCCTGACACGCGTCGAGCAGACGGCTTCCCTAGTCGCGTTCGTATCCGTGGCGATCCTGCTCGCCACGATCGGCTCCTGGCGCGCTCTGGGCACCCAGGTCCTGCTCTTCGCCCTCTGTCGGGGGGCTCAGATCCTGGGCACGCAGGTCCTGAGCGGGCCGGTGTGGCGGACGGCAGGGGCGGTCGGCTTCTTCGTGGGCAACTTCGTCACGGCACTCACGATGGGCGTGTACCTGGTGCGGTCGACGACCCCGTCCGAGCTCATCGAGGGTCTGCGCCGACTGCGGGTCCCCGATGCCGTCGTCATCCCCCTGGCGGTCATGCTGCGGTTCTTTCCGACCCTGACCGAAGAGCTCACCGCCGTGATCCAGGCCGTACGCCTGCGCCGACTGCACACAGGTCGATGGGGCTTCCTGCGCGAACCGCTGGTAGCGATCGAGCACATCATGGTCCCCTTCCTCGTCTCGGCGACCCGAATCGGCGACGAGCTGGCAGCCTCGGCGCTCACCCGCGGCCTGGGCGGGACGCGCTCGCGCACCACGATCACCGATCTCCGCTTCCGCCCGGGAGACGTCGTGGGTCTGGCGATGTCGTTCCTCATCATCCTCGTCTTCCTCCGAGGAGCACTATCATGACCGCCCACGATCACCCCATGATCGACATCGACCACGTGTCCTTCGCCTACGGCTCCGCGAGCGCCGTCGGCACCGACAGCACCGACGAGGATAGAGGCGCTGGAGATCCCACGGGCACGGTTCTCGGACTGGAGGACGCGAGCCTTCGCATCCAACCGGGCGAGTGCGTTCTGCTGTGCGGCCCCAGCGGCTGCGGCAAGTCCACACTGCTGCGCCTCATCAATGGCCTGGTGCCCAACTTCCATCCGGGTGTCCTCACCGGAAGCGTGACGGTCGCGGGGATCGACGCCTCCGTCTCGTCGCTGGACGTGACGGGGCGGCAGGTCGCCACCGTCTTCCAGAACCCCCGCACCCAGTTCTTCACCTCCGAGGTGCGCAGCGAGCTCGCCTTCGGCCCGGAGAACTTCGGAACGGCTCCGGGCACCATCCGCCGTCGTCTAACCGAGGCGGCGCGGCGCACGGGAATCGATGATCTCCTGAGCGCCAGTCTCTTCCGCCTCTCCGGCGGTCAGAAGCAGCTCGTCGCCTGCGCGGCCTCCATGGTCGTGGATCCCCGGGTGCATCTGTTCGACGAGCCCACATCGAACCTGTCCCCGGAGTCGGTGAATCTCCTGCGCGATGTGCTCCTGGACCTGCGCGCCTCGGGTGCGACCATGGTCATCGCCGAGCACCGACTGTCCTACCTGCGCGATGTCGTGGACCGCGTGATCCTCCTCGATGGCGGCAGGATCGTGCGCGAGATGCCCGCCGCACGGCTATGGGCCATGAGCGAGCGGGAACGAATCAATCTGGGGCTGCGCGCTCTCCACCCGGTCGAGTCCGCGCATCCCGCTCTCATTCTGCACGCCCGGGAGGCCCCCTCCGACCAGGACGTTCAGATGTCCGGGGTCGGCGCGCGAAGAGATGCACCGCCCTCGACCTCCGGCGGGCTCATGGTGGAGGACCTGAGCTTCTCCTACGGCTCCCACCGAGTCCTCGACATTCCCCGACTCGACCTGCCCCGCGGCCGGGTGACGGCACTGGTCGGCCCCAATGGAGCGGGCAAATCGACTCTCACACGCGTCCTCGTCGGCCTTGAGCGGGCCAAGGGCACGATCCGCCTCGACGGTCGGGCTCTACGTGCCAAGGAGCGGACGAGACTCGGTTACGTCGTCATGCAGGATGTCCATCGCCAGCTCTTCGGCGCCGAAGTGCGCGAGGAGCTCGCCCTGGGAGTGCCGCCCGAAGAACTCACCGATGGCAGGGTCGAACGGACCCTGTCCGACCACGGCCTGGCGGACGTGGCCGATCGTCATCCCATGTCGTTGTCGGGCGGTCAGAAGCAGCGCCTGGTAATCGCCGCCGCGCGCATGGTCGACAAGGAGATCTATATCTTCGACGAGCCCTCGTCGGGATTGGACTACCGCCATCTGCGCTCCACGGCCCGCACGATCCGCGATCTCGCTGAAGCGGACAAGGTGGTGGTCGTCGTCACCCATGATGAGGAGCTACTCACCGCCTGCGCCGATCGCGTCGTGCAGATGCGCCCGCTGGCGGGGCCGACCGCGTCGACGACGGACTGAGTCCCATCGACCCTCACCCGTAGGTGTCCCGCGGGCCCCTGCCACCGCGAGCAGCACCGAAACGACCATTGCGCCAGGTGGGCCCGACGGGCCCCAGAACTCGGATCTCGACCGCACCGCCGTCGTCCCCCAACGCGTCGATCACCCGTCGTTCGATCGTGGGCAGGAGCAGTCGCAGCTGCTGCGCCCACGCGCTGGAGGAGGCGCGCAGCGTCAGCAGGCCCGGCTCGAAGCTCTCGATGACGGCGTGCTCGGCGACCTGCGGCCCGACGAGCTCCCTCCACCGCACCGACACCGATGCCATGGCCAGGTGACCAGCCCAGCCGTGCGTCTCGGCGTAGCGGCGCAGATCGCGCTTGCCGGTGCGCGGATCGAAGCGCGTCGGCCCGGGTCGATCGCGTCCCGGCGGGAGTCCGGGTCCCCGGTCGGTCGGATCATCCTGCGAACCGGACGCGCCTCGCGTTGCACGACGCGCGTCCCAGGCGGCGACGCCGTCCTCACCCGTGGCCTGTCGCGACAGGACCCGACGAGTCTCACCCGCGCCCCACGCATGTCCCCGCTCACGGGCCAGTGCTCGCGCCGCCAGGGCGTCGCCCGCCTCACTCACGGCTCACCCCGGAAGCGGAGACGCGGAAACGCGCACCGGTCAATCGGGCGGGCACATCCTCGTCGACGGCCGCCGTGAGCAGCACCTGCTGGGCCCCGGCGACGACATCGGCCAGTGCCGTCCGGCGCCCGGCATCCAAGGAGGCGAAGACGTCGTCGAGGACGAGTACCGGCTCGCCGTCCCCGCCGTAGGCGTCGACATCGCGCCGCAGCATCTCGTAGGAGGCCAACCGCAGCGCCAGCGCCAAGGACCACTGCTCGCCGTGGGAGGCGAAGCCCTTGGCGGGCAGGGCTCCCAGGTGGAGAAGCAGGTCATCGCGGTGCGCGCCGACCAGGTTGGCCCCGCGATCGATCTCGCGCTCCCGCAGCCGGGACATGACCGTCTCCAGGCGCGCAGCGGTGGCCGCGACATCGGCGAGCTCGGCCTCGGCGGCCGTTCTCGCCCCCTCATCGGCCGGATCGGGCTCCGACCGCCCCTCGTGAACCAGCAGGCTGGAACGGTAGACGAGGCGGGCGCTCGACTGCCCCTGGCTGACCCGTTCGTAGGAGCTCATCACCCACGGGCGCAACCGGGCCACGACGTCCACGCGCGCGGCGACGAGCCGTGCTGCCGCCGCGGCCAGCTGAGCGTCCCACACCTCAAGGCTGGAGAGCATCGAGGCCGGCACGCCTCCCGAGCGGCGCGCGGCACGAGCCGACTTCAGCAGGCTGGCGCGCTGCGCGAGGATCTTGTCGTGCTCCGCGCGCACCCCGGCCAACGAGGGGCGCAGAGTCACCGCCAGGTCGTCCATGAAACGACGGCGCACCCCGGGCTCCTCGCGGACCAGAGCCAGGTCCTCGGGGGCGAAGACGACAGCGCGCAGAATGCCCAGCAGGGCGCGAGGCCGTGAGGCGGTGCGATTGAGCCGGGCCCGGTTCGCCCTACCCGCGATGATCTCGATCTCCAGGACACTGGGACGCTCGCCGTGGACGACCTTGGCGCGCACGACCGCTCCGCCGGGCTGCGGCTCGCCCGACGCAGCGCGCCGCACCAGGGCGGTGTCCGCACCGGAACGGTGACTCGAGAGAGTCGACAGGTAGGCGATCGCCTCGACGAGGTTGGTCTTGCCCTGCCCATTGGGCCCGATGAAAGCGGTGGGACCGGGTTCAAGGGCGAGCACGAGCTCGTCGTAGGAGCGGAAGTCGTCGAGTGCCAGATCCGAGACGTACACGGGCGCGTGCCCGCCCTGCTCAGGCGCCGAAGCGGATCGGCATGAGGAGGTAGCGGAAGGTCGTGTCCTCCTCTCCGCCGATGGCGCTCATGCCGGTCAGGACCGCGGGCTTGGACGGATGCGTGAAGTCGACCTTGACATAAGGCTGCGTGATCGCAGCGAGGCCGTCGAGCAGGTATCCCGGATTGAAGGCGGTGGCGATGTCCTCACCCTCCAGATGGGCGACGAGCTGCTCGGAGGCCTGGGCGTCATCGCCCTGTCCGGCGTCCAGCGCGAGGTTGCCGTCGGTGAAGGCCATGTGGATCGGAGTGGATCGATCGGCGACCAGACTGACTCGGCGCACCGCGCCCATGAGCTCCTCCCGGCCCACGGTCGCGTGGATCGTCGTGGTCTCCGGGAACAGGCGCAGCACCGGGGGGTAGTCGCCGTCGGTGAGCAGGCTCGTGGTGCGACGCCCGCCGGCCTCGAAGCCGATGAGGCTGGACGTGGCTGAGTCGGAGTCGGTCAGCGCCACCGTCACCTCGCCGGTCGATGCCAGTGACTTGGCGACGTCGGACAAGGTGCGGGCCTTGAGCAGGGCGCGCGTCGACAGGCCGGTATCCTGGGGCGACCAGCTCATCTCACGAACCGCCAGGCGATAGCGATCCGTGGCCATGAGGGTCAGCGATTCGCCGTCGACCTCCATCTGCACGCTCGTCAGCAGGGGCAGGGTCTCGTCGCGGGAGGCCGCGATCGAGACCTGACCGACCGCCTGAGCCAAGTCGTGAGCATCGACAGTGCCGGCCACCCCGGGCATGACCGGTAGAGCCGGGTAGTCGTCGGCCGCCATGGCGGCCAGGGAGAAATGCGCAGCGCCGCACGAGACGTTCACCTTCGCGCTCTCGACCTCCAGGTCCACGGGCTTGGACGGGAGGGCCTTGGCGATGTCCGCCAGCAGCCGGCCCGAGACGAGGACGACCCCCTCCTCCTCGACGTCGGCGGCGACCTCGCAGCGAGCCGATACCTCGTAATCGAAGGACGCCAGGACCAGTGAGGCGTTCGTGGCCTCCAGGCGAACACCCGCCAGGACGGGGACGGGCGGACGGGCCGGCACTGAGCGAGCGGTCCAGGTGACGGCTTCGGCCAGGACGTCGCGGTCGACCCTCAGCTTCATGAGAGCGCCTCCTTGTGTGAGTGTGCGATTCCGTCTCCCGGTCAGGGGTAGGACTATCCAGGGGGAGTCTAGACGTAGGAGGGCGGGACGCGTCCACATACCGGTATGCCGGCCGGTGCGCATCGGAGCGGTGAGGGCCCTCGTACGGGCTGTGGGGGATCGATCATGTGATGGATGATTAGTAGGGGTATTAGGAGATGTGGATTCTGGGGATAAGTCTGCTGCGTCCCGGAAGCGCGCGGGCGGTGGATGTGGAACGACAAGAGAGTGGTTCGGTGGAGGCGACCAGCCACCGGTGGCTTCGCCTGCGTACCCTCCCACGAACCCACGGGTCGAGCCGCTACTGTCCACACGACGGCCCCGGTTGTCCACCGAAGCGCGCAGGCCCATCCCCAGGGGCTGCCGGAGGTCCGGACGGAGATCCGGGTGGAGCCATCGGCGTTCCTCGAGGGTCAGCGGGGGGCCTGCGCGGCCTGCTTGATGCGGGCGGTGATCTCCTGGACCTGGTTGTAGGTGTCCCGTCTCTCGGCCATCTGCGTGCTGATCTTGCGACTCGCGCTCATGACGGTCGTATGGTCCTTGCCGCCGAACTCCTTGCCTATCTTGGTCGTCGACATCTCGATGAGCTCGCGGCACAAGTACATACCGATGTGTCGGGCGTGCACCATCGTCTGCGCCCGGTCCTTGGAGCGCAGGTCCTCGATGGTCAGGCCGAAGTAGTCGGCCGTCTGCGTCATGACCATGGCGGCGGTGATCTCGCCTCCACCGGAGTTGGCGATGATGTCCTTGAGCACCATCTCCGCCAGGGTCTGGTCGATGGGCTGGTCGGTCAGGGAGGCGAAGGCGGTGACGCGGATGAGCGCGCCCTCGAGCTCGCGGATGTTGGTGGTGACCCGGCTAGCGATGTACTCCAGGACGGGGAGCGGGAGATCCACGCCTTCGGCGCCGGCCTTGTTGCGCAGGATCGCGGTGCGGGTCTCCAGGGTCGGGGGCTGGACATCGACGGTGAGTCCCGACTCGAAACGCGATAGCAGGCGCTTCTCGAAGCCCTTGAGGTCTTTGGGCGGCAGGTCGGAGGTGAGGACGACCTGCTTGTTGGCCATGTAGAGGGTGTTGAAGGTGTGGAAGAACTCCTCGAGGGTCTGCTCCTTGCCGCCCAGGAACTGGACGTCGTCCACCAGGAGGATGTCGACGTCGCGGTAGCGGCGTTTGAAGTCGTTCATCTTGCCCTCCGCGACGGACGCGATGAAATCCGAGACGAACTCCTCGGAGGAGACGTACTTGATGTTCATCGTCCGGTACAGGGACCGGGCGTGGTTGCCGATGGCGTGCAACAGGTGCGTCTTGCCCAGCCCCGAACCGCCGTAGATGAACAGCGGGTTGTATCCGCCGCTGGTGCGGTCGGGGGCGGCGTTGCCGGGCTGCTCGGCGACCTTGAGCGCGGCCGCGAAGGCGAAGCGGTTGGAATCGCCCATGACGTAGTTGTCGAAGGTATAGCGGGGATTGAGGTGCGAGCTCCTGTCGAGGGCCTGAGGGTTCTCGGGGCGCGCGAAGGCGGCGGCCGGGTTGGTGACGTAGGACGGCGTCGTCGACTGGAGGGACTGCAGCGACTGGGGACCGGCGGTTTCGGGGGGCATGGGCGGTTCGGCGGCCGGACGGGCGCGAACGACGGGCTCAGGCGCATCGGCCTCGGCCAGCGCCGAGGACAGGTCGGGGGCCTGCGGAGGAAGATGCTGGGCCGGCGGCCGGGCGACGGCGATGGCCGGTGCGGGCGCTCCGGCGTCCAAGGACGTATCGACGATGACCTCGAACGGAACCTCGCTGCCCCAGACCCGTGTGAGAGCCCGGCTGATGATGGCGCGCGCCTCCTCGACCTTGCTCTTGGTGAAGGGCGAGCCAGCGACGAGCACGAGAGTGCCGTCGACGTCGATCACGCGCGTCATCCGGATGATGGAGAGCTTGCCGGTGCTCAGCTCGGTGGAGTCGGACAGGATCTCCAGGACTGACTGCCATTTCGTTGTTGCTTCGTCCGGCACGGCGTGCTCCTGGCGGGTGGGGGCGGTGGAGGTTCACATCATGGAGTTTTTCCACAGGGTTGTCCACACGTGTGTCTAGTCCGTTGCCCACCCATGCCCGTCCTGAGCCACCCGGGTCACCCGGCGCGCAGCGCGGGCGCGCCCGCGCTGTGCGCCGAGCCGCCCGCGGAGTCCACAGGTGCCGGTATGAGCAAGTCAACAGGGTGTGGATCGGTGCGGGCCCGACGGGCGACGAGCCCGGTGGTGACGGCGTGTCGGGACTCTCATCGCGGAGGCCGCAGGATCGTTTGACCCTGCGGAAAAGGGAGCCGTATGGTTGTGATGACGTTCGTGCGGAGTCACGTCCCGGTCCATGGGGCAGCCGGTGCGAGCGACCGTGTCGCGACCCCCGTGATGCACGGTTCCGATCATCCGACCAGGAGTACACCCGTGAGTAAGCGGACTTTTCAGCCGAATAACCGCCACCGTGCCAAGGTGCACGGTTTTCGCAAGCGTATGAGTACCCGCGCCGGCCGAGCCGTTCTCGCCTCGCGTCGTCGCAAGGGTCGCGCGCGTCTCGCTGCCTGAGGTGCTTCCGGCGGCGCATCGAATGCTGCGGAGCGAGGATTTCTTCGCCGCAGTGCGGTTCGGTGCGCGCAGTGGCAGCCGCAGGCTGGTCATTCATTACAGCGCCGGCGAGACCGGGGAAACGACTCCGGCTCTCGTCGGTGTCGTCGTCCCGAAGAAGCAGATCTCGCACGCCGCTCACCGCAACCGGATCAAGCGTCGTGTCCGCGCGCTCATGAGTGCGCGTGTCAGTGGTATCGAGCCGGGCGCTCGGGTTGTCGTTCGCGGTCTCGCCGGGGCCGACGGCGCCACGAGCGCCGAGCTCGGGGATGATCTCGACCGACTGCTCACCCGCAGTCGTGAGGCCGCTCGTCGCGATCGTGAAGAATTGGGGAGTGGTCGCGGGTGAGCAGGAGCGTGATCACCATGATCGGTGCGGTCAACGTGATCCATGATCATGCTGTGCGCGCCGTGATCTGTCCCGTGCGCTTCTACCAGACGAGTATCTCTCCGGCGTTGCCGCGCCGATGCCGTTACTATCCGACGTGCTCCGCCTACGCCGTTGAGGCAGTTCGTGTTCATGGGGTGCTCAAGGGCTTTCTACTGGCAATCTGGCGGCTCGTGCGGTGCAATCCTTTTACCCTCGGCGGTGTCGATCACGTGCCCGATCCGGGTCGGTGGTGCTACGCCTATCCCCATGATATTCCCCGTTTCAAGGTCGATCGGTCCAGCGACTGATCGACGGCGGGAGCAGGCCGGATGTCCCGGTCGGCGGGAGTCGAGCGATCGACGCTCGCCACGCCTTAAAGCAAGGAGTGCAATGGACACGATCCTGTGGCCCCTCAAGGTTGCCGTAGCCTGGGTCATGGTATACATCCACAAGTTCCTCGTGCTCATCGGCATGGGCGATGGGCCGGGCGCCGCCTGGGTTTTGTCGATTATCGGCTTGACGATCTTCGTGCGTATTCTCATCATGCCGTTGTTCGTCAAGCAGATCCGGGCCAGCCGTGGCATGCAGCTCATGCAGCCCGAGCTCCAGGCGCTCCAGGCGAAGTACAAGGGGAAGAAGGATGCCGCTTCCAAGCAGCGCCAGCAGGAGGAGATGATGGCGCTGTACCGCAAGCATGGGACGAATCCCCTGTCCTCGTGCATGCCGATTCTCATCCAGATGCCGATCTTCTTCGCGCTCTTCCGAGTTCTGGCAAATCTTGAGGCTATTGCTGATCATTCCTACCAGGGACGCGATTCGATAGGTCCGCTCACCGCTGAACTGGCTAATCAGGTTCAGCACTCGACGGTGTTCGGGGCGAGTCTGTCCTCGTCCTTCATGAATTCTTCGGATACGACCGTCAAGGTCGTCACGGTCATCATGATCATCGCCATGAGTGCGACTCAGTGGTACACGATGGCGCAACTGAGCATGAAGAATATGCCCGAGTCCTCCAAGAACTCGGACAATCCCATGATGCGCTCCCAGCGCATGATGATGACGATCATGCCCATTTTCTTCGCCTTCACCGGTGTGCAGTTCCAGATCGGTGTGCTGATCTACTGGGTGACGTCGAACCTGTGGACCATGGGGCAGCAGTTCTACACCATCAGTCGCATGCCGGCTCCCGGATCGGAGGCGGAGAAGAAGTTCCGCGCTCGTGAGAATGCCAGGCGTGCGCGTAAGGGCATGCCGTCCCTCGAGGAGGAGGAGCGAGCCAAGGCCGAGGCCGAAGGAACGGCTTCGACCGGTGGTCAACGCGTGCAACCGGTGCGCAAGAACCGCCAGAAGAAGAGTTCCGAACGTTCATCGTCGACTGCGGGGGAAGGGAGCGAGACTGCTGCCGATAAGGGCGACGATGATGTCGCGACGTCCGCTGGGGGTTCCTCATCCCGTAGGCCTGGAGGGCTGACGGATGAAGAGATCGCACGACGTCGCTACGAGAAGCGTGCACGTGAGCGCAAGCGCGCGGCTGAGCGGCGCAAGGCTCAGAAGAAGAAGCGCCGGAATTGATCTGCAGTTCCGAGACCATTGAGAAGAACGGACTCACCATGAGCGAGAACACCGCCCCGTCCAATGCCGTCGCGCGTCTTGAAGAGGAGGGCGAGGTCGGCGCCGACTACCTCGAGGAACTTCTCGATATCGCCGATCTCGGCGGAGACATCGATATTGACATTGATCACGGTCGGGCGTCCATTGCGGTTGTCGCCTCGGAAGAAGGGGATGCGCGCGAGCTGGCCGATCTCGTCGGACGTGATGGAGAAGTGCTCGAAGCCGTTCAAGAACTGACTCGTCTGGCGGTGCAGACGCGTACCGGCAATCGGTCTCGTCTCATGCTCGACATCAATGGCTACCGTGCCGCACGTCGCGTCGAATTGACGAAGATCGCGCAGGAGGCCGTGAGACGTGTCCGGGCCGCCGGAGAGCCTGTGTCGTTGAAGCCCATGAACCCTTTCGAGCGCAAAGTGTGCCATGATGTGGTGGCCGCTGCGGGATTGGTCTCCGAGTCCGAGGGAGCCGAACCGCATCGTCATGTTGTGGTGATGCTTGCTGGAGAGGATGCCGAGGAGTCCGGCACGTCCGTCGCCGAGGAGGCGGGTTCGCCATCGGACGGCGGATCTAACGCCTCTGAACGGAACTGAACGTGATTCGGGATGTCGAGGGCGATGCCCGATCGGCGCAGGATGCCGATGGCTCGGTTGAGGTGGAACGACCCACCGACGAGGCCCGCGAGCTCTTCGGGATCGCCTTCGCGGGCGCGGAGCGTTTCGCCGAGATGCTCGCTGTCGAGGGCGAGTTGCGTGGGCTGGTCGGGCCACGGGAGTTGCCTCGACTGTGGACTCGGCACATTGTGAACTCCGCTGCCGTGGTCCCGTTCCTGCCGGCTCGTGGAACGGTGGCCGACGTTGGTTCAGGTGCGGGATTTCCAGGGATTGTGGTCGCACTTTTGCGGCCGGATCTAGAGGTTGCGCTTATCGAAATCATGGAAAGGCGTATGGATTGGCTCGGCGACGTCGTTAGCGAGCTCGACCTGGACAATGTCACCCTGCAAAGGGCTCGAGCCGAGGACGTCAAGGAGCGTTTCGATGCCGTTACCGCCCGTGCCGTTGCAAATTTGACCAAATTGGTACGACTTACGGCGCCGCTTCTTCGCCAGGGAGGAAGTCTGCTGGCGCTCAAGGGTGCCAAGGCCGAGGCCGAGGTCGAAGCTGCGAGACATGTCGTGAGGAAGGCCGGACTCAAGCCCGCGGTCATTCACGAGGTCGTGACGCCGGGAGAGGAGCTCACCAAGGTTGTTCAGGTGCGTCGTCCCCGGCGTTAAGGCGCATCCCGGGTGTAGCGGTTTGTGCTCACGAGAAGCCACCGGTCCGGTACCACGACATGGGGGAACGACCTTCACGCGTCTCATTGAGCATGGTGCATACGGCGGGGCTGGTCGTCGACGTCGCTGGGCTCACGTAGACTGAAGTACCCGGCCCGTGGAGGCGGTCGGGGACGTCGTCCGAGGAGAATGTTTTGTCGGGATCGTCTATCTTCGAGCAGCTGCGTGCCGACCATTCGGCGCTGG
>ERZ772967.1031-NODE-1031-length-19809-cov-8.284398_pt1 | contig 19809 bp, 12 predicted proteins | sample MGYA00511677_ERZ772967 | MGnify/ENA primary metagenome ERZ772967 (study PRJEB29015, sample SAMEA2737931) | human oral metagenome | biome: human oral; feature: human-associated habitat; material: dental | place: China | collected 2146 ...
CGGCATCCTGTGCCGACATGATGCCGCCCACGCCGATGATGGGGTAGCGGGCGGGTAGGCCGGCACGCAGGGCGCGGATGACCCGGTTGGAGGCCTCGAACACGGGCCGGCCCGAGAGACCGCCTGTTTCTTCGGCGTGGGGCAGCCCCTTGACGGCCTCACGCGAGAGCGTGGTGTTGGTGGCGATGACGCCGTCAATGTGGTGGCGTACCAGTGCCTCGATGATGACGGCGATCTGGTCGTCGTCGAGGTCCGGTGCGATCTTGAGCAGCAGGGGCGGATTGCGGCCCACCGAGGCGGTCAGACGCTGGCGCTCGCGGTCCAGGGCCCCCAGCAGCTCGTCCAGTTCGTTGCCGCCCTGCAGCTTGCGCAGGTTGGCGGTGTTGGGCGACGAGATGTTGACGGCCACGTAGTCGGCCAGTGGCATGACGGCAGCCAGGCCGGTGAGGTAGTCGCGCGTGGCCGACTCCAGCGGGGTGGCGGCATTCTTGCCGATGTTCAGGCCCAGCACGGGCGGGGTGTCGGGCTGGCAGGGGGCACCGGCAGGCAGTGCCTGGCGCTTCTGCCAGGCCCGGGAAGCGCGGACATGACGCACGAAGGCTTCCAGGCCCTCGTTGTTGAAGCCGAAGCGGTTGATGATGGCCTGGGCCTGGGGAAGGCGGAACAGGCGCGGTTTGGGATTGCCGGGCTGGGGCAGCGGAGTGACGGTGCCCAGTTCGAGAAAGCCGAAGCCCAGTGCGGCCAGCGCGTCGATGTGGCTGGCATTCTTGTCCATGCCGGCCGCGATGCCGACGCGGTTGGGGAAGGACAGGCCGAGCAGTTCGACGGGGTCGTGGACGCGTGTCGGGCGCAGACCGGCCGGCACGGCAGCCAGCAGGTCCATCAGCCGCAGGCCGGCGTGGTGGGCGCATTCGGGATCCTGCCGGAACAGCAGGGGGCGCAGGGTCCGGTAGCCCAGGGCGTTCAGTCTTTCAAGGGTATCCATTGTCCGTCTATCCGTTGTTCGAGCGGGCGGAAATTGCTCTTGTAGCGCATGGAGCGCGCTTCTTCGATCCAGTAGCCCAGGTAGAGGTAGTCGAGTCCCAGTACCTGGCACATCCGGATCTGCCAGAGGATGCCATAGGTGCCCAGGCTGCCTCCGGGCAGATCGGGCTCGAAGAATGTATACACCGCGGAAAGGCCGTCGTCGAGCACGTCGATGACCGAGACCATGACCAGGGTGGAGTCGGGGGTGCGGAACTCGACCAGCCGGGTGTCGACGCCTGATTGCAGCAGGTATTCGCGGTACTGGTCCTCGTCGTCCTCGTCCATGCTGCCGCCGCTGTGGCGGGCCTGCTGGTAGCGGATGTAGAGCGCGTAGTGTTCGTCGCTGAAGACCAGCGGCAGGTTGCGACTGATGAGGCTTCCGTGGCGGCGGATGGCGCGGCGCTGGCTGCGGTCGGGCCGGAACTGCTGCACGGGGACGCGTACCGGGATGCACGCCTGGCAGCTGTCGCAGCGGGGCCGGTAGGTGAAGCGGCCGCTGCGCCGGAAGCCTGCACGCACCAGTTCGCCATAGTTGTCGGCGTCGATGGAGGCAGCAGGTTCGGCCACCTGCGAGCGGGCGAAGCGGTTGGGCAGGTAGCTGCAGGGAAAGGCGGCCGTGACGTATAGCCGGATGTAGCGCTGGGAGGGCGGCCGGTTGTCGCTCATCGGCTGAAGTCCGGCCAGGCGATGTCGCGGGCCATGGCCTGCCAGTCGGGGGCGGGGGCAGCCAGCAGGGGACGGATGTGCGCCAGGAAGTCGGCACGGGAGATGTCACGCCCGCCCAGGCTGCCCAGGTGCCGGGTGGACTGCTGGCAGTCGACCAGGGGAAGGCCGTGGGTGGCCAGCAGGTACATCAGTGTGGCGAAGGCGCACTTGGAGGCGTTGGGCCGGCGGGTGAACATGGACTCGCCAAAGAACATGCGGCCGATGGAGACGCCATAGAGGCCGGCAATGAGCTGGCCGTCTTCACGGACCTCCAGGGAGTGGGCCAGCCCTCGCTGGTGCAGCGCCGTGTAGGCAGCCTGGATGGCGGGGGTGATCCAGGTGCCGTCCTGGCCGGGACGGGGCTCTGCGCAGGCTCGCATCACGTCGGCAAAGGCCGTGTCGAGCGTGATCTGCCACCGGGGTGGGGCAGGGGCTGCAGTGGTGTCCTGCGTTGAGGGGGTCTGGAGCGCGTGTGGCGAGACGGCGGATGCGGGGCCGGGATGACCGCTGGTGGCCAGGCGCGTCAGCAGCCGCCGCAGCGAGCGCGACGGCGAGAACTCGTCGACGAAGACGACCATGCGCGGGTCGGGCGACCACCACAGGACCGGCTGGCCCGCGCTGTACCAGGGAAAGAGCCCCTGTGTGTAGGCTTCCACCAGCCGGTCGGGGCCCAGGTCGGCACCCAGGGCGATGAGCCCGGGATAGCCCGGCACGTCGCGGTCGGCGGCGGGCAGCGGGGTGTCGGCTTCGACCCAGTAGCGAATCATCGGTGGCGGGGCGTTGAAGGGGCGAGGGGAATGTGGCGATGGAACCGGGAAGGAAGGAGCGATCGGGAGATCAGCCGTGGCCGCCCTTGTCGGAGGACGTGTCGGCGTTGCCGCTCTGGCGAGGAGACGGATTGGTGGGCTGCCTGCTCGATGGGACAGGGATGTGGCCCTCGTGCAGCGAGAAGCGGCCCAGGCGGCGGTCGGCCAGGAACCAGCGCAGCGTGGTCTCTACCGTACTGAAGGCGATCTCGTCCCAGGGGATGTCCTTCTCGTCGAACAGCCGGGCATCAAGGCTTTCCTCACCCGGATCCAGCTCGGGGGACAGCAGACGGGCGCGGTAGAAGGCGTGCACCTGCTCGGCATGGGGGACATCCAGAATGGCAAAGAGCGGGCCGTCGACCTCGGCGCGGGCACCTGATTCCTCGCGGGTCTCGCGCAGGGCACCGGCTGACATGGTCTCGCCGATTTCCATGAAGCCTGCAGGTAGCGTCCATTTGCCCTTGCGGGGCTGGATGGCGCGGCGGCACAGCAGGATGCGGTCTTCCCACAGGCAGACGGCACCGACCACGATGCGCGGGTTGACGTAATGGACGGCATGGCAATGGGTGCAGACCTGGCGTGGGCGGTTGTCACCCTCGGGGACGAGGATCTGCGTGGGACTGCCGCATTCTGAACAGTACTTCATGAGGTGAAATTTACGGCCAAGCAGAAAGACTTGCAAACGGAATCCGGTATGGCTATACTTCTTTTCGCGGGGTGGAGCAGTCTGGCAGCTCGTCGGGCTCATAACCCGAAGGTCGGAGGTTCAAATCCTCCCCCCGCAACCATCGACATTCTCCCGCCCCTGAGTCCTTATCCATTTGCTCAGGGGTTTTTTTTGCCTGTCGTTCAGGCAGCGGTCAGCGCCATGGATGCGATTCTGTCCCTTGGGGGCGTTACCAACGGCAGGCGGGGGCAGGCATGATGCGTTGGCTCGTCATGCCGCGTGGCATCAATGTTGGCAAGATCAACCGGGTCCCCATGGCCGAGCTTGTCACCCGGCTCGAAGGTGCGGGGTTCGAGGACGTGATCACCATCGGGCAGAGCGGCAACATCATCGTGACCGCACCCGGCCCCGAGGAGAAGGTCTGTGCGTCGGTACAGGCCCTGATAGCCAGCGCTTTCGGCGTGGATGTCCCCGTCATGGCGCGCTCCGCCGACGAGATCCGGGCGATCCTGGATGCCAATCCGCTGCAGGATGTCGCAACAGACGGCTCGAAGTACCTGGCCATCTTCCTGTACACAGCGCCCTCTCAGGCGCAGGCCGCTGCGCTGGAGGCCGAGGATTTCAGCCCCGAGGTTGTCAGGATTCATGGCCGCACAGTCTTCGTCTGGGCCCCTGATGGGGTGAAGGCCATGCGCGTGTCTCACACCGCCCTGGAGAAGCGCTTCCGGGTCACGGCGACCGCACGGAACTGGAACACGCTGGAGAAGATCGCAGCGAAGTTCTGATCGCTGCGTTCCGCCCCTGGGGCCTCCCCATTTGCCGGGGGCTGGCCTGTTCAATCTGTTGGGGTGATGGCCCCACCCCGCGCGACTTTTGTTGCCCCTCTTTCCCTTTTGTGCCTGTCAGCCAACCGTGAGGGTATAGCCCAGCCCATGCACGGTGACGATGCGCGCCACGCTGCCTCGCAGCCGCCGGCGCAGACGGGAGACCAGCACGTCCACGGTACGGTCGCCGTACACCCAGTCCCGGCCACAGATGGCCTCGCTGATGCGGGTGCGGTCGCAGGGCTTGCCGATGGCGGCGGCCAGGCAGACCAGCAGCCGGGTCTCGGCGGGCGACAGCGTCTCGACGCGGCCGTCGATATGCAACCGCCGCGTCTGGGTGTCCAGCCACAGACCGTTGGCAATCGACAGCGTGTCTTCTTTGTTCGGGCTGCTGGGTGGGGGGCCGGCGTGGCGTCGGATCGCCTGGGCCAGCGCCGTGGCGTCGAGGGGCTTTTCCAGCAGGGCGGCAAAGAGCATGCCGGCTTCGGGCTGCTGGCGGACCTGTTCGGTATTGGCGCTCAGCAGCAGCACCGGCTTGCCGGCCATGCGTGGGTCCAGGCGGATCTGGCGGGCGAAGTCCAGACCGCTGCCATCGGGCAGCCGGGTGTCGACGATGAAGAAGTCGTAGACATCGGGCTGGGTCTGCAGCAGGGCACTGGCCTGGGTCAGGCTGGTGGCATGGTCCACCGAACGGACCAGGCGTTCGAGCATGGCCATGGTGCCCAGTGCGCCGATCGGGTCGTTGTCGACAAGCAGGCAGCTTTGATTGAGGAGCGGGGCTTCAGGCGAGTGTACAGGGATGTTCGTGTCAGGAGCGGCAATCTCGGGTAGTACCAGTGGCAGCCATACTTCGATGCTGGTGCCGTTTGCGTCGGCTGGCAGTTGCAGTCGGCCACCCAGTGCCTGGGTCATGCGCCGCACGATCAGCAGGCCCAGGCCCGAGCTGTGGCTGTTGTCCACGGGGTCCGGTAGCGGGGTGGAGGCCGCACTGGCCGGACGGGTGAGCTGGGCCTGAATGCCCGGGGGAAGCCCGGGGCCATGGTCGGTGACGATGAAGACCAGCTCGGAGCCATCGATCTTCACGGCCAGGGTCACGCCCTGGCCATCGTCGTGCCGCAGCGCATTGCGAATCAGGTTGCCCAGCACCTGCTGCACCAGTGACCCGTCCAGCATGACCTGGTCGGGCAGCCCGGTGGAAAGCTGCAGCTGCAGGGGCACGCCCTGGTGCCGGGCCTGCACGTCCTGGGTTCGTACCAGATCTGCCAGCATCTTGCGCAACGGCACGGCTGTAGGCCGTGGCTGGGGCGCCTGGTGGCGAAAGCGCGAGAAGCTCAGCACGTTCTCCAGTGTGGCGTTGAGGGCGCCGGCCGACAGCCCGAGCAGGTCCAGCAGGGACTCGGCTTCTGCCAGGCTGGCATCACGCAGCAGTTCGGCTGCGCCCAGAACGCTGTGCAATGGACCGCGAATCTCGTGGCTCATGGCGGCCAGGAACATCGACATGGTGTGCTCGGCCTGTCGGGCACGTTCGATGGCCCGTTGGTGGCCGGTGACATCGTTCATCAGGATGATGAGGCAGCGGTCCAGCTTGGAGGCGCTGTCCTCCAGGGGGCGCAGGCGAATGTCGAAGCAGCGTCGCCCCGCGTGCGTATCCAGCCAGATGGCGTGCAGTTCGTGCCGGCCTGCGGCCAGGATGTCGTCGAGCACGGCCTGCAGTGTGTCGCGGTGGTGCTGCAGTGCCAGCCGGTAGCGCAGCGCGCCCGCTTCGGACAGACCCAGGAAGGACTGCAGTGCAGCGTCGTTGGCATGTTGCAGTCGACCTTCTTCGGTTGTGATGAAGACCGGGCCGCTGAGGCTCTCCAGGACACCGAAATACTGATCCCGCTCGCGGGTCAGGCGCCGAATGTTCTCGGCCAGGGCTGCTTCGCTGGGGGGGCGCATGGCCCATGGCGCGAGCATGGCTTGGGCGGCTTCATCGAAGAAGTTGTCCAGGATGGCCAGCAGGGAGTCGGTATCCGGGCGCTGCGGGATCTGCTGCAGGTGCTGGCGATAGGCCTGGCGGCACAAGGTGAACAGGCCATGGTGAAGCTCCAGGGGCACGCCCGCTTCGTAATGGCGCCAGGCGATCTCGCGCAGCCGCTCGAAGCGAGGATCGGCGCGGTAGTCGTTGCGGCCATCAAGCTGGCGTGGTCGTGCATGTGTAAGCCAGGTCGACATGGAGTCGTTGATCCGCTCGACCGCTTCGGCCCAGGCAGCACGCATCGAACTGGTCTGATCGGTGAAGCCGTGCGCCAGGGCAAGCTGAAGAATGGCCTGCACGAGTGCGTTGCTCTCCTGGTGCAGCAGCGTCTTCAGGCGTTCGTCTGGCCGATCCATGGGCTTCCCTGCAGATGTGATTGGCATGGATTCGACCAGAACCCGGATTGCACGGCAAGACGGTCGCATGCCTGTTTACATCCCTTTCACAACCCTGCAGCCTTCGCGGATTCGCTGCTGCCTATAGTGACGGTAGGGTGGTTGTTCGCCTAGGGTGGGGTTGAAGCGCTATATCAGATTGCAATAGCGTTTTCGTCCTGCTTTCAGGGAGCCATCCATTTCAGGAGGAACCGAACAATGGGGCGGCAGGGCAGAGGGATCTGGAAAGTGGCAGCCAGCCTGGTGGTGCTGGGCGCGGCGGGATATGGGGTACTGACGTCCCCGTGGACATGGTCGGCACTGCATGGGGCGCGTGAGTTGCCGCCGCTGGAAGGGGCGGACCTGAAGAACGGGCGGGAAGTGTTCGTGGCCTCGGACTGTGCCACCTGTCATGCCACGCCGGGCCAGGACAAGGACACCGTACTGGGCGGCGGACGGGTGCTGGAGACGCAGTTCGGCACCTTCCATATGCCCAATGTCTCGCCGCATCCCGAGCGCGGCATTGGCAAATGGACTCTGGCCGAGTTCGACCGGGCGCTGCGCGAGGGCGTGGGCCCTGGCGGTCTGGATGGCCAGAACCTGTACCCGGCCTTTCCCTATACCTCGTATCAGCGGCTTTCAGGTGAGGATGTACGTGATCTGTACGCTTACATGATGACGCTGCCGGCCGAGGATGATGCGGTGCCGGAGCATCAGCTCAAGTTCCCGTTCAACATGCGGCGTGGTGTAGGCCTGTGGCGGCTGGCTTTTCTGGATGGCAAGCCCTGGCAGCCAGGACCGGTACCTGCCGAGCTGCCCGGCGACATGGCCAAGGCCTATCAGCGTGGCGAATATCTGGTGGAAGGCGCAGGGCACTGTGCCGAATGCCATTCGTCACGTGGCTTCATGGGCGACGTGCTGGCCGAGAGCCGCTACGGCGGCGGGCCCGATACCACCGGAACCGGCTGGTTCCCGAACATCACGCCTGACGAGACTGGCATCGGCTTCTGGTCGGCCGCTTCGCTGGCGCGTTACCTGCACACGGGTGTGAGCCCGATCGGTCGGGCGGCGGATGGTGACATGGAGGAGGTGATCCGAAACACGTCGCAGATGTCGACCAAGGATGTCGGCGCGATGGCGCTCTATCTGAAGTACCTGCCAGCCGTGTCGAAGCCGGCGCCGCATATGCCGACGCCGAACTATACCGAGGAGGTGGTGATGCTGAAGGACATGGTCCAGGTGTCGGCACGCCTGCCGGTCTCGGCTGCTTCGGCCTTTGAGGTGGGCAAGCCGGCCACGGTGGTGACCAGCAAGGCGGTATGGCTGGATGCGAAGGATGTCGGTCAATCGGACAGCGCCCCGGGGAAACTGCTGGGCGGTGCGCAGGTGAAGGTGAAGGCACGTGAGGGAGACCGGCTGCAGCTGGTGCTGAAGGGTTGGCAGGTGGAAGAAACACCATCAGTGATCTACCAGGTGCGCGGCCAGCGCGTGATGATGGCCGTGCTGGATGACGCGGCTGCGGACAAGGTGGTGCGCGGCAAGCCCGAGCAGGATGCCGATACCGGTCAGAGCTGGATGCCGGTGACGCTGGAAGTCTGGTCGGATGCGACCGGCATGAATGCTGACCGGGGGGCCGTGTGGGCCTATGGCAAGGATACCTACCAGAAAGCGTGTTCGTCCTGTCATGTGCTGCCGCAGCAGGGACATTTCACGGCCAACCAGTGGGTTGGCACACTGAAGTCGATGCGCCGCTTCACCTCGTTCAGCGATGACCAGTATCGCCTGATCCTGTCGTACCTGCAGAACCACTCGAAGGACCTGCGCGATGACGGTACATCCGGTGAAGGGCACGGAGGGAAATGATGAACGCACCGGTAGATGCGGGCATGCTGAAGAGGCATGACGGACCGGAGGGGCAGGCCGTCGAGGTGAGCCACCCGGCGGCTGCCGATCTGGCGGATGTGCTCGACTGGCTGGCTGCGCAGTTCATCCATTCGCCCCAGAGGGAACAGGTTCATGCGGCGCGTTCGGTGGTCGGGCAGATGCTGCTGCGCGAGATGGGCGCGGTGCTGGGAAATGAAGCATTGATGGCACGCCTGGGGCAGCATCTGTCCGAAGGAACGGAAGAAGAGGTGACGGTGGCGCTGCAGCGTCGGTACACGACCCTCTTTGAGGGCGTTTTCCCCCGACGCTGTGCGCTGCCCTATGCCAGCGCCTGGCAGGGCAGCGGCCGGCTGTACGATGCTCCGGTGGCGCGGATGCAGCAGCTGCTGCAGATGCTGGGGATGGAGCTTGCACAGACCAATCATGAGCCGGCTGATCACTTGGCCGTGCAGCTGGCGGCGCTGGCGCAGGCGCTGCGACAGGAGCGTTGGCCGACGGTTCAGGCGCTGCTGGTGGAGATGGACTGGGTGGCACCATTCTGCCGAGCCATGGCACGACTGGATGGTGAAGGGTATTACGGAGTGATGGCCGAGGTGCTGCCCGCGGCTTTGACCCGGGTGAGCATAGGCTACGGGACTGGACAGGAGGAACGATGATGGACAGGCTCAATGAACGCGAAGGATGCGCGGGAATGGAAGACGTCCGTGTGGACGGGATGCAGACAACCCCTGAGCACGCTGCGATGACGGACGCGCAAGCGGGCGGCCGGCTGTCGCGGCGCCGATTCATCGAGGGGCAGGTCCTGGCCTCGCTGGGCGTGGCGGGTGCGCCGATTCTGGCCCGGGCCGCCGGGAAGGAATCACCCAAGTCGGCGAGCGGGGAAGAGCCTGCGGCCGCAGCGGGTGGAAAAGGCGGGAAGGAGGTGCAGGAGGGCATCCTTTCCGGCTGCCACTGGGGCGCGTTCTACGGCATCGTGAAGGACGGCCGGGCGGTGGAGTTCAAGCCCTGGTCGGGTGATCCGGCACCGTCGCCACAACTGCCTGGCGTGCTGGATTCGCTCTACTCGCCATCGCGCATCCGCTATCCGATGGTGCGCCGTGCCTGGCTGGAGAAGGGCCCGGGTGCTGATCCGGATGGCCGGGGCAGCGGTGATTTCGTGCGGGTGAGCTGGGACAAGGCCATCGAACTGGTGGCCGACGAGCTGGTACGGGTGCGCAAGAAGTATGGGCAGCAGGCCGTGTTTGCGGGGTCGTATGGTTGGAAGAGCCCGGGGCGCATCCACAACTGCCAGACGCTGCTGCGGCGGATGCTGAACCTGACGGGCAGCTATACCAACAGCAGCGGTGACTATTCCACCGGTGCAGCGCAGGTGATCCTGCCTTACGTGTCGGGTTCGCTGGAGGTGTATGAGCAGTGCACCTCGTGGGAGAACCTGGCCAAGCATTGCAAGCTGATGGTGTTCTGGGGCTGCAACCCGCTGAACAATTCGCAGATCTCCTGGCAGGTGGCCGACCATGGTGCCTGGCCGGGGGTGGCCGCCATGAAGAAGGCGGGCACGAAGGTGATCAGCATCGACCCGATCCTCACGGAGACCTGCAAGGAGCTGAACGGCGAGTGGATTGCGCCACGCCCCCAGACCGACGTGCCGATGATGCTGGGCATTGCCCATACGCTGTACACGGAGAAGCTGCACGATCAGGCATTCCTTGATCGCTACACCACCGGCTTCGACCGGTTCCTGCCGTATCTGCTGGGCAAGACCGATGGCACGCCCAAGACGGCGGAATGGGCGGCAGGAATTTGTGGCGTGCCGGCGCAGACGCTGCGTGATCTGGCGCGCCGCTTCGCAGCCAACCGCACGATGCTGGCGCTGGGCTATTCCACGCAGCGCCAGCACCATGGCGAGCAGTCGCACTGGATGCTGATCACGCTGGCGGCGATGCTGGGGCAGATCGGTCTGCCGGGAGGGGGCTACGGCCTGAGCTATCACTATTCGTCGGGTGGGGCGCCTACAGCCACCACGCCGATCCTGAAGGCCATCGACGATGCGTCGGGGCAGGCCAACGAGGGGGCAGCCTGGCTGGCACAGAGCGGGGCTGTCTCGATTCCGGTGTCGCGGCTGGTGGAGACGCTGCTGAATCCCGGCAAGGTGATGCAGTTCAACGGACACGAGATCAAGCTGCCGCTGATCAAGCTGGCCTACTGGGCGGGCGGAAACCCGTTTGCTCACCAGCAGGACCGCAACGAGATGCGGCGTGCCTGGCGCAATCTGGACACGTTCATCGTGCACGACGTGCAGTGGACGGCCTCGGCGCGCCATGCAGACATCGTGCTGCCGGCCACCACGTCCTATGAGCGCAACGACATCGAGCAGATGGGCGATTATGCGCAGAGCCACATCGTGGCGATGAAGAAGATCGTCGAGCCGGTGTTCGAGGCACGCAGCGACTTCGACATCTTCGCTGCCATCGCAGCTCGCCTGGGCAAGGGTGAGGAGTTCACGGCGGGGCTCACCGAGATGGAGTGGATCCGCAATCTGTACGAGGCGGCCAAGATCGAGTCGCGTGCCAAGGGCATGGAGATGCCGGTGTTCGATGTGTTCTGGAAGAGCAACCGGCCGCTGGCATTCCCGATTTCGGCCGAGGCCAGGGACTTCGTGCGGCATGCCGATTTCCGGGCTGATCCGCTGCTCAACGCGCTGGGTACGGCATCGGGCAAGTTCGAGCTGTATTCGCGGACCATCGAGAAGTACGGCTATGACGACCGCCCGCCGCACGCCACCTGGATGGAGCCGCTGGAACGCACGGGGCGTTCGGATTCGCGCTATCCGCTGCATATCGTGTCCAATCACCCGCAGATGCGGCTGCACTCGCAGCTGTGCGGCACCATCAACCGCAACAGCTACGAGGTTGCTGGGCGCGAACCCTGCTGGATGAATCCGCAGGATGCGAAGGCGCGTGGCCTGAAGGATGGTGACGTGGTGCGGGTCTTCAACCAGCGGGGCCAGATCCTGGCCGGTCTGAAGGTCACCGACGAGATCATGCCCGGTGCCATCCGGATCAACGAGGGGGGCTGGTATGACCCGGTGAACTCACGCGATCCGAACACACTGTGCGCGTGGGGGGACGTGAACGTGCTGACCACCGGTGTGGCAACGTCGAGGCTGGCGCAGGGCAATTGCGGCCACACCGCGGTGGCCGAGGTGGAGCGCTTCCGTGGCTCGCTGCCGCCCGTGATGGTGTTCTCGCAGCCGAAGGCGCGAGGGTAACACGCCAGTGAATGACGATGGGTGTTGTACACCGGCAACGTCCATCGTCCGTTGACCGGGTTGCTCCGGGAAGTTGGCAAATCAGCGACGCCTACCTATCACGTGGGGTACCTTCGGCGCCTGTGTGCTTGCATACTTGCAATCACTTACAGGCACGGAAACGAAGGTGATGGTGGTCAGACGGCACAGCTTGCAGGGAACCAGGGTCAAGGATGGCAGATGCAGTGTGGCCGCCGGGACGGTGCTGGCATGGCTGGGGCTGGCTGCGACCGGATCGGTGAACGCCGCTGCGACCGACCCCCATCCCGCGCAACCGGCTCCGGTCGTTGTACCGGGGCTTTCGCTTCAACGGGCATTGCCGATATCCGGTCTTTCGTTGCAAGGGCGCCTGCCAACCCCGGGCGGTACGACGGAGCGGGCCAGGCGTGGCGTGCTGATGGCGTTCTGGAACGATCCCGATCGGGCGGTGCCGGGGTCCGATCCGTTTGGCGATCCGGGGGCGGTGCTGCAGCCTGATGCCTCCTACGAGGAAGCGCCGCAGGCCGAGGATGAGTGGCCAGGCGTCCATCGGGTGGATGATCCGGTGGGCAGGGGATATCCCGTCGAGCCCGGCAGCAAGCCGCGGCCGGCCCCGGATGTTCTGGTGCCCTGGTCGGGTCCATCGTCTGCGACGGAAGCGGGGCAGGATGCGCCCCGGCCCTGGGGGTGCCGGCCGACAGCAGCCACGCAGGTGCGGCTGAAGATCGACAATGATCTGGCCTCGGGCGAGGACTATGGCTACAGTAGCGGCGTGATGCTGGAGGTGGCGGCGCGTACGGCGGCTCATGATGGCTGGGGGGCGTCCGGCGGGGAGGGCCCGCTGTGCCCGCTGTGGCGCGCGCTGGGTGCGGGGCGGGTTCCCACCGAGTACGTGAGTTTCCGGCTGGATCAGGCCATCTACACGCCCGAGAACAGTCGTGCCACCTGGCTGCAGGTGAAGGATCGCCCCTATGCGGCGACACTGGTGGCTACCCTGGCGGCGGGTACCTGGCTGGATGGACAGCGGGTGCGCAATGAGGTGCGCCTGGGCTGGGTGGGGCCGTCGGTGCGTGGCAAGTCGCTGCAGAATGCGGTGCACCGGGTGATCAATGCCCCCCGCTTCCAGGGCTGGGCGCACCAGCTGCCCGACGAGCCGATCCTGGAGGCAGCGCAGTACCGGGTGAAGCGCTGGCAGCCGGCCACGGTCCGTGGCACGGATCTGCTGGGGCACTGGGGCATGCGTCTGGGCAACCTGCAGACCAGCGCCTTCGCGGGCCTGGAATGGCGTTTTGGCTCCGATCTGCAGGACGATGGGGGATCGGCGCCGCTGCGTCCGGGGTCCAACGAGCCTGGCGAGGTGACGTGGGACGCGACGGATGCGGCGCGCTGGACCGGGTTCGTGACACTGGGTGGCCGTGCCGTGCTGCGGGACCTGACCCTGGACGGCAGTACCTGGCATGACAGTCACCGGGTGCGGCGCAAGCGCCTGGTCGGGGACGTCGGGGCAGGCATGAGCGTGCGTTCGGGACGGTGGAACGCCCAGTTCATGTGGGTGGTGCGTTCTCGCGAGTTCGAGGGGCAGCGACACGTGCCGTCGTTCGGATCCCTGCAGATCGGCTACACGTTCTGAACGATTGCGGTGTTGCAGCCGCATCGTCATTGCGTTTTGTGCGGGCACTTGGGGTAGAATGGCGCGAGCCGATCGGCCATGAATCGCGTTGCCGGGCCATTGCTGGGCCCTTGACGGTTTGCCGACGTACCTTCGGGTGCGTGCCTGCCGGCATCCGTGCGGTTCTCGCATGCAGGTCTTGAGCCTGCCTTTCCTGTGACAGACAGTCGTTCCGGGCAGGACGACGGGACCGGATTTGTGCCGGCCCGGTGCCCGTGACATCGTCCTCGAAGATTTCTGCCGGGAAAGCCTGCTGTTGGCTGGTCCTTCCAAGCTTTTCGTGCTGTCCGGTCGTCTGCTGTCATGCCTGTCGTGCAGGCCGCGGATGTCCGGCCTGCCATCCCCGTGCCCGTTTCGGGTAGCAGGGTGCGCAGCCCACCGACAGCTGCCTGTGCCGTTCCCCTGGGAGAGGGCTGTATGCGGCGTCTTTGCTATCAGGTTGATGAATACCGCTGAGGTCAAACGAGTCATCGAGGGCGCGTTGCTGTGCGCGAACAAGCCGTTGTCGGTGTCGGATCTGCGCCAGCTGTTCGCGGGCGAGGCCGAGATCGGGCCCGACACGGTGCGTGACGTGCTGGAGAGCCTGCGCAACGACTGGCTGGATCGCTCGCTGCACCTGGTGGCGCTGGCTTCGGGCTGGCGCTTCCAGAGCGCGCCGGACATTGCGCGCTTCGTCACCCGGCTCAACCCCGAGAAGCCGCCGCGCTATTCGCGGGCCGTGCTGGAGACGCTGGCCATCATTGCCTACCGGCAGCCTGTCACGCGGGGCGACATCGAGGAGATCCGGGGCGTCACGGTGTCGTCGAACATCATCAAGACGCTGGAGGATCGGGGCTGGATCGATCAGATCGGCGTGAAGGATGTGGTGGGGCGGCCGGCGCTGTTCGGCACCACCCGGCAGTTCCTGGATGACCTGAACCTGAAGTCGCTGACCGAGCTGCCGGCGCTGGACGACGATGCGCTGCCGGCCGATGTGCTGGAGGCGCTGGCGCTGCAGACCGGTGCCGCAGCCTCGGCCCAGGTTGCCGAAGAGGCTGGCCAGGGCGCCGAAGCGTCCGGCAATGCCGAGGCCTCCGAGGGGGCCGAAGCGTCCGGTGGTGTCGATGCTGATGGGGCGCCATCCGCCAGCGGAGAGAACGCCGGCACCGAGGTCGAATCCGGTGCCAGTGCCAGTACGGCTGAGGCGGAGGCGCCGGTCGACATGAACATGAAGAAAGAGGCGGCACCCGAAGCCGGGGTGGCCGTGAATGAAGAACCACCCGCTGCGGAAGCGTCCGCAGGCAACCCCCTGTGATGTGACCATCGCATGAATACCGAACAGTACGAAGAAGACATGCAGCGCGATGCTGCCCATGAGGGGCAGGGTGCATCGGCCGATCCGATGCTGCAGACGGACACGGGCACGACGTCCGCCGGGGAGACGGCGGCGCCGCGCAAGCGTGCTCCGCGACGCAAGGCTGCCGAGGCGGATGCTGCTGATGCCGGCACGCCTGCGCCCAGAACCCGCCGCCGCAAGACGGCTGCGAAGGATGACGTCGAGGGCGTGCCGGGGGCGGAAGGTGCTGGCGAGGTGTCGGCCGAAGAGCCCGCAGCAAAGACTGCCAAGCGGGTCTCCCGCTCGCGTCGCAAGCCGGCGGCGGACGTTGCAGCAGATCAGGTTGATGCCGTGTCGGCCGATCCGGAGGCCACCGATGCCGAGGGGGCTTCTGTCGACGCTGAAGCCAAGCCGCGCCGCGCCCGGACGCCTCGGGCATCGACCCGCCGCAGCAAGGTTGCTTCTGCAGAGGACGTGACGGCGACTGAAGTGCCTGTCTCCGAGGACGGGCTTTCCGATGTGTCGGCCAGTGTGGCACCGATGGGTGAGGCATGGGACGACGGCATCCGCGCCGGGCACGACGTGCAATCGTCCTCGGACGAGATGGGCGTGGACGCCCGGTGGTCTGCTTCCGAAGGGTCGTCTTTCGGCGCGTCAGCGGATGAGGACGACTTCGATGACGATGATTTCCGCGACGAAGACGACCGGTACGACGACGAAGACGATTTTGACGACGAGGATGACGGCGAGGATGACGGCGAGGATGACGGCGAGGATGACGGCGAGGAAGTGCCCGGGGAGCCGGTGCCGTTCTTTGCCCGCGAGGCCAGCATTGGCCTGCGTGATGCGGGTCGCGGTACCCGGCGGCCGGTGTCGCCCGATGCCGAGAAGCTCCACAAGATCCTGGCGGATGCCGGCATCGGTTCGCGCCGTGACATGGAGGAGCTGATCATCGCCGGACGGGTGTCCGTGAACGGTCTGCCAGCCCATGTGGGCCAGCGGGTGGGGCCCGAGGACGTCATCCGCGTGAACGGCAAGCCGCTGTCGCGCAAGCGCAGCGCGGCCTCGCAGACGCCTCAGGTGCTGCTCTACCACAAGCCGACCGGCGAGCTGGTCACGCGTGATGATCCGGGGTCACGGCCGAAGGTCTTTGACCGGTTGCCCCGTCTGCGTGGGGCGCGCTGGATTGCCGTGGGACGGCTGGATCTGAACAGTGAGGGGCTGCTGATCTTCACCACCTCGGGCGATCTGGCCAACAAGCTGATGCATCCTCGCTATGGCTGGGAGCGTGAGTACGCGGTGCGGGTGCTGGGGCGGGTGGATGACGAGATCCGCCAGCAGCTGCTGACCGGCGTGACGCTCGAGGATGGTCCGGCCACGCTGCAGTCCATCGAGGATATCGGCGGCGAAGGTGCCAATCACTGGTATCGGGTGGTGATTCTGGAAGGGCGCAACCGTGAGGTGCGGCGGCTCTTCGATGCCGTGGGTCTGACCGTCTCGCGGCTGGTGCGCATCCGTTTTGGTCCGATTGCGCTGCCGCCGCGGTTGCAGCGTGGTCGCCTGCACGCCCTGACCGAGGCCGAGGTGCGTCAGCTGCAGCAGCAGATGCGCCGCCATGTGGCCGAGATGAGTGACGGGGCGGCGGACGCCGCGCGGGAGACCAGGTCGGGCAACGCCCAAGGGCGGGGCAAAGGCGCTGGCCGTGGAAATGACGCGCCGCGCCGCCAGGGACGAGGTGCGGGCAAGGCGGTTCAGGCCGGTGCTGGCCAACAGGGAAGCGGCCAGCAGGGCGCGGCTTCCGGCTCACCGCAGCCGTCAGGTAGCCGCCATCCGGCGCGCAGGCGCATGTTGCGCGGGGCGCGGGGGCGTGCCCAGCAGACAGGCGAGGGCATGGTGCAGCTGCCTGGACAGGACATGTCCGGGACGGCCATGCCGACTGGTCAGGTCATGCCGGTGGACGGAAATGCTGCGGGTGGCGAGGGCCAACAGGCCGGGCGCCGGACCCGTGGCGGTCGGCGCAAGGTGGGACAGGAAGCGGCCGGCGCCCAGCAGGCGCAGCGCGCACGCCGGGGCAACCGTAGCCAGGCGGCCGAGGGAGGCTTGCCGGGCGACGATGCGGGCAAGCAGGCACGGGGCAAGCGTCAGCAGCCGCGGCGTTCGCGCACGGCGGGGCGGCAGCAGTCACCCGAGAAGGTCGAGGCGCCGCGCATGGTGTCGGTGAAGACGCTTGAGCCCACTGCCGAGAAGAAGACGCTGACGGTGAGCGAGCGCCGGGGATGGACCGAGACCCGGTATCTGCCGCAGGCCGTGTCCTACAGTGGTGATACCGACTGGTCGAAGGTGGCGCGCGAGACCGTGCTGCCCGACCGCCGGCCGCGCCGCGTGAAGGAGCGCAATGGCAACGTGGCGCCCCGTAGCGGCAAGGGCAGTGGGCGCAACGGCAACGTGGCGCCTCGGAATCGCCAGGCCCCGGCGACGGGTCGCATCAATTATGAGGATGACGACTGGCAGCCTACGTCGGATTCGGCGCACCTGGAGGGAATCACCCGCTCGATGAAGCGGGATGGTCGTCAGCAGCGCTGGGGGGCGACGCCGGGCTTTGCGGCTCGGCTGGGCCAGCCCTTTGATCCCAATGCCGGTAGCGGCAACTGGGGCGGGCAGCGTGCACCGGGCAACGGTACGCCCCGTCAGCCGCGGGCCAAGCGTGCCGGTGGCAACGGCGGCAACGCGGCCCAGCAGCGGCCCCGTCGCAAGAGCTTTGCCAAAGGGCGCTGACCTGGTCCGAGCGGGGTTCTCCGGAGTCGGTCGGGGCGGTGCGCCTCGACCGGCGGGGTGTGGCCAGGGAGGGTCGATCTTGAGTTTCGACCATTCGTCGGCTACAATCAGCCGTCTTGCAGGATACCTTCGAAGGTGGCATTGCCGCCCGCAACAGCGAAGGGACCTGCTGGTTCCGGCGTCTTTGCAGGGCGCCGGCCGCAGCCGGTCCGCAGGTATGGCGGCCGGGTCGCCTTCACGGCCGCCACGGGGTGGCGGGTGCATGGCGCCGGTGGGTGTTCGGTCATGGCCGGGCTCCACGCCGTGGTACGGAATGGGCTGGCCAGCCCATTTTTTTTTATCCGTGGCGGGCGCAGCAATTCTGGCTGTTCGTGCGTGCACCGGCACGTACGGGCAGCAGTCTGGAAAATCGGTCGCGCAGGCGCGGCAGGGTAGGGTCAACAGGTGGGAAGCACTCCGGCAACAGTCAGCAACGTCGAATCGATGGTCGATCCCGTGGTCTCGGGCATGGGCTACGAAGTGGTGGACGTGGAGTTCGCCGCCGGTGGGCTGCTGCGCATCACCATCGAGAATGTCGATCATGCGCAGCCCATCACGCTGGATGACTGCGAACGGGTGAGCGAGCAGCTCTCGCACCTGTTCCTGGTGGAAGATGTGGATTATGACCGGCTGGAGATTTCCTCGCCGGGGCTGGACCGACGGCTGCGTCGTCCACAGGATTTTGCCCGCTTCACGGGTGACGAGGTGAAGCTCTGGCTGCGCATGCCGCAGGACGGCCGCCGCACCTTCGAGGGTGTGCTGCTGTCGGCAGAGACGGCGCTTGCGCGAGTGCGCGAGCTGCTGGGGCCCGAGGCTGCGCTGCCCGAGGTGGTGCAGGCCGGGGGCGCTGCGCCGGCCGAGAGTGACTGGCTGCTGGCCTGGCGCGAGAAGCCGGCGGACAACGCCCGTCCGGGGCGCAACCGGGGGGTGCCCGGTCGTCGGCCGCCGAAGGCGCGGCCCATACCTGCCGATCCGGTGGAAGCCGCGTTGCAGACGGCTGATGTACGCTGGCTGCGGTTTGGATTTGAGCAGGTCGATCGGGCCCGGTTGGTTCCGAAGCCGGTTTTCTGAGGAGTCGTTATGCAGGGACGTGAATTGTTGCTGATGGTCGATGCACTGGCGCGCGAGAAGAATGTTCCGCGCGACGTCGTGTTTGCCGCACTGGAGAGTGCGCTCGCGTCGGCAATGAAAAAGCGTTACAAGGACGAGGTGGACATCCGCGTGGCGATCAGCCGCGAGGATGGCAGCTACCGTGGCTTCCGTCGCTGGCAGGTGGTGCCCGACGGCGAGCTGGACGACCACGATCTGCAGATCATCCTGTCCGAGGCACGCAAGCAGGATCCGGACATCCAGCTCGAGGACTTCATCGAGGAAGAGCTGGAAGAGATCGAGTTCGGTCGTATCGGTGCACAGGCCGCCAAGCAGGTCATCCTGCAGAAGATCCGTGACGCCGAGCGTGAGCAGATCATCAACGACTTCCTCTCCCGCGGTGATTCGCTGCTGTCGGGCACGATCAAGCGTGTTGATCGCGAAGGCGCCATCATCGAGTCGGGCCGTATCGAGGCCCGTCTGCCGCGTGACCAGATGATCCCGAAGGAGAACCTGCGCAACGGCGACCGCGTGCGGGCCTGGGTGTCCCGCATCAATCGCGAGGGTCGTGGGCCGCAGCTCTTCCTGTCGCGCACGGCGCCCGAGTTCATCATGAAGCTCTTCGAGCTGGAAGTGCCCGAGATCGAGCAGGGGCTGCTGCAGATCCGCGCTGCCGCGCGTGATCCGGGGGTGCGCGCCAAGATTGCCGTGCATGCCACCGACAGCCGGGTCGATCCGATCGGCACCTGCGTGGGCGTGCGGGGTTCGCGCGTGCAGGCCGTGACGCAGGAGCTGGCTGGTGAGCGGGTCGACATCGTGCTGTGGTCCGAGGATCCGGCACAGTTCGTGATCGGCGCGCTGGCGCCCGCCAACGTCTCCTCCATCCTGGTGGACGAGGAACGTCACGTCATGGACGTGGTGGTGGACGAGGACAATCTGGCGCTGGCCATCGGCACGGGTGGCCGCAACGTGCGCCTGGCGTCCGAGCTGACCGGCTGGCAGATCAATCTGATGTCGGCCGAGGAAAGCGAGAAGAAGCAGGAAGACGAGCGGGCAGCGATCCGCGGCGTCTTCATGGAACGCCTGGACGTGGATGCCGAAGTGGCCGACATCCTGATCGACGAGGGCTTCACCAGCCTGGAAGAGATCGCCTACGTGCCGCTCAACGAGATGCTCGAGATCGAGGCCTTCGACGAGGACACGGTCAACGAGCTGCGCGAGCGGGCCCGCAATGCGCTGCTCACCCAGGCAATTGCCACCGAAGAGAAACTGAACGAGACCGCCGACGACCTGCTGTCGCTGGAGGGCATGGACCGCGAGCTGGCCGTGAAGC